>Ga0079300_10001174_pt1 | contig 10318 bp, 8 predicted proteins | sample Wag4_2014_7_11_FD_74799 | JGI IMG/M metagenome (GOLD analysis project Ga0079300, IMG submission 74799) | Fresh water microbial communities from Ohio, USA - Utica-2 Time Series HT 2014_7_11 | ecosystem: Environmental > Aquatic > Freshwater > Water tank | place: USA: Ohio | collected 2014-07-11
ACCTTGATGCGCACCCTCCTCGGCTTCCCGTCGCCCTTTCCGGATCCGTTCACCCCGTTGCCCCGCGCGGTACTGCTTGCTTGCGGGTTGTTCTTCGCACTTGAGTTCTTTCCGCCGCTGCTCGAAGACCGGCTGCGCAGGTTTCCGCACTGGAACATCCGGTGGGCCTTCGTGCGGGATGTAGTGGTGATTCCTGTGGCCCTGGCACTGTGCGCGGAGGGGCTATTGCAGTCGCGGGAGTTTGTGTATTTTCAGTTTTGAGTTTACAGTTTTGAGTTAGGTGGAGAATTCGCGTGTGAGGATTTCGCTCAGCCGTTTCGGTTGTTCGAGGGTGAGGAAGTGGCCGGAGCCGGGAATGACGATGGGATTCTGCATGCGGTGGGGGCGGAAGAGTCGGTCGCGGTCGCCTACGATTTGGAGGTAGCGGGCGGGGCGCTCGCGGCGGTCCCAGTCAAGGATGGCGTTGACGGCGAAGTGCAGGAAATCAGGGCCGTAGGTGCGGAGGTTTTCGTAAAACCACCCGCGGTCCGCCTGCGACTTGAACCCCATGAACGTGTCGCTCAACCGGTTCATGCGCATCAATCCGCTCGGGGTGAACCACTTGCCTGTACGCAACCGGCTCAGCGCCCGCATCGGCCGCGGAAACTCGGCGCGGGAAGCGGGAGCACTCAGCAGGACGAGCCGGTCGGCCGGAAGCAGCGCATGCAATTCGCAGGCGAGCATGCCGCCCATCGAGGAGCCGATGTACACCACCTCCCGGCCTTGCCGGTCGGGCAATTCGTCGGCAAGGATGCGCGCGTAGTCTGCCAAACTCCGCACGCCCGGAATCCAGCGCCACCGGATCGGGTGCGGGGTACCGAATGAGAGTTCGAGCGGCTCGAACAGCCGTTCATCGGCCGCCATTCCAGGAATCAGGACGAGCAGGGGCTTTTGTTCCATCGCACCCCTGAAGGTACGTCGCTAGGCCTTGCGGACGAACTCGGACTTGAGGCCCATCGCTCCGAAGCCGTCGATTTTGCAGGCGATGTTGTGGTCGCCGGCGACGAGGCGGATGTTCTTCACTTTTGTGCCGGCTTTGACGGGTTTGGGGGCGCCCTTCACGGGCAAATCCTTGATTACTAACACATCGTCGCCATCCACGAGCACATTGCCGTTCGCATCGTGCACAGCGCCCTCCCCCTCCCCCTCAACCTCGTCCTGGTTTTCTGCCTCCCACGCGTGGCCGCATTCCGGGCAATTCCACACAGAACCATCGAAGTAGCCGTACGGCGAGGCGCAGGCGGGGCAGGGGCGAGCATCCGACATGCGGGGAAGGTAGAAGTTATTCACTACGTAAATCCATTGCGTAGTGCGTGGGTTTCTTTGCGGTATGGAAATCGTATTTGGAGTTATCGCGGGGGTGGCGGTGCTGGCGTGTGTTTGGATGTGGGCACGTGGCGGGGGAGCTGCGGGTGGGGTGACCCCTGAGCGCGTCGCTGAGCTCGAGCGGGCGCTGCGGGAGGAGTTTGCGCTGAACCGCCGCGAAACGCTCGAGGTCGCGCAGGCCCAGCGGGAAGAACAGCGGCAGGTGCACGACGCGTTTCGGGTGGCCATGCAGGACCAGGCGACTGCGCAGGTGGAGGCCATGCGGGGCCAGTTTGTGGATTTGGTCAAACAACTTGAAAGCCAACACACGCGCGCGCTCGACGCCTTCAAGGACGTGCGCGAGAACGTGGACAAGCAGCTCAAAGAACTGCGCGAAGACAACGGCAAACGCCTCGAGGACATGCGCAAAACGGTCGACGAAAAGCTGCAGGACACGCTGGAAAAGCGGCTCGGCGAGAGCTTCAAGCAGGTCAGCGAGCGGCTCGAGCAGGTGCATAAGGGCCTGGGCGAAATGCAGACCCTGGCCTCGGGCGTGGGCGATCTGAAGAAGGTGCTGAGCAACGTGAAAACGAAGGGCATCCTCGGCGAGTACCAACTCGGCAACATCCTCGAGCAGCTCCTCCCTCGCGAGCAATACGAGGAAAACATCGCCACCCGGCCGGGCAGCAGCGAGCGCGTGGAATTTGCCATCCGCATGCCCGGTTCGGTGGACAACGAGTCCATTTTCTTGCCCATCGATAGCAAGTTCCCGTTGCAGGGCTACGAAGACCTGCTGAATGCCCGGGAGGCGGGAGATTTGGCCGCGATTACCGCGGCAGAAAAGGCCCTCGGTCGCACCATCGAGAACTTCGCAAAGGACATCAGCCAGAAGTACGTAGAGGCCCCGCACACCACGGACTTCGGCATCATGTTCCTCCCCATCGAAAGCCTGTACGCGGAGGTGCTGCGCCACCCCGGGGTCTTCGAGACGTTGCAGCGCAAGTACCACGTGACGGTCACCGGGCCCACGACGATGTCGGCCCTGCTGAACAGTTTGCAGATGGGCTTCCGGACGCTGGCCGTGACGAGGCGCAGCAGCGAAGTGTGGAAAATCCTCGAGGCGGTGAAAACGGAGTTCAACAAATTCGCAGACCAACTCGACAAAGTGGACGACCGCCTCGACAAGGCCCGCGGGGAGCTCGAGAAGCTGCGCACGACGCGCACCACCGTCATGCAGCGCTCGCTGAAGAGCGTGGGCACGCTCGACGACCGGGAAAGCCGGGCGGTGCTCGAGTTGCCCGAGCCGGCCGGTCTGCTCGAGGACGACCTCTCAGAAGTCGTAGAGGACTGAGCGCGATATACGTTGCCTTTCCATGAAACGCACGGTATGAAACTGGTCAGCTGGGCAGGATGGGCGGTGGGTGTCCTCGCTTTTTCGGGCTGCGCAATGGGGCAAGGGAGTATAGAAACTGCCTTACCGCCGTCGGATGCAGACCGGGAGGCCTGGGTGGACTACTACCGGGTTCCGAGACAGGTGTGGGGGAACCGCGCAGCTGGGCCGCAGTGTCGGGGCCTCGATTCGGAGCTGCAGCGGGTCGTTGTCGACCGGGATACTGTTCTCGATTTGGCGCTCATCGACGCGCGGCTTGAGGGCAGCATCGCCTTTGACTGGGAGCCGCTTCGAATGAATCCACTGCCGAAGGAAGAGTGGAACGTCATCGGCGTGCAGGCCTTTACGATGGAGGATGCAAACGGGATCGACGTGCGCACCTCGCTCGAAGACATCCTGCTCGAGGAGGCGTGGATGTTTGAAGGCGGCGATGCCCGCGATGCGAAAACCATCGAGTTCGCTGACTTCAATTTCGACGGCTTCCCGGATATGCGGATGACGAGTGGAGGCAACGCTACGGCGCAGGTGTATTTCACGTACAATCCGAAGTCCCGCTTGTACGAGACGAATCCGGACATGCATTACCTCACCGTGGACGGTTGGGATTGCGAGCGGAAGCTGATCTACAATTCCGGGGGCGGATCGTCGTGGTACTGGACCTTTGCAACCCTCCGCATCGCAGAATCCGGTCAGTTCGAAGTCGTTCTGGTGGAGGAGTGGGAGGTGATGGCCTCGCCAAATGGGGGACGCACCGGGAATCGGGTCCGATGCGAATTCTACCGACGCTCTGAAGGCGAGCAGATCAAACTTTTTGCCCGCGAGGAAAAGCTGTGAATCCGCGGGGGTGGATGCATGGCATAAGAATTTAACACACTGGTTGTTTGTCTATTGCTAATTTGCCAGCATGGGACAATTTCATTTTCGTGTCGGACTGCTTTGCCTCGCAGCGTGGGCGGCAGGGTCCTCGAGCCTTTTTGCCCAGCGGGCCAGTTTTGCGGATGCCAAATTCGAGTACCTCGAGCGGCCCACGGTTCCTCAAGAGCTCGTTCGCGATGTGCAGTTCGTTGTGCATTGCACGCCCGAGTTCTTTACCCAGGAGGATATGCGCCGGTGGGGCGGGAACATCTCGGTGCTCAAGTCGGATGCGGAACGGCTGCAGCGCATGGCGTACTGGACGCTCGAGCGCGAAATGGCGTGGGTAAACGCGGAACCGGATTTGCGGGTGGAGGTGGCCCTGGGACCGGGCAAACAGGGTTCGCCCACGGTTAAGAGTGGTCCGGTCCGCAGTGGGAGCGATCAGATCACGTTTTGGGCAGAGATTCCCTACAGCCTTCCTGTGCGCGTGCAAGTTGTCCGCGCGGACGGGACCCTGCTCGACGGTTTCGAGCTCCGCGGCGAGGTCAAGGTGCAGTACGGCAACGAACCCATTTCGACGCTGGACAAGACCGCAACGGGGATTTCCTACACCACGAGCAAGCTCGATTACCGGAGCGAGGCGGAGCTGCGCAAAGGCCTCGACACCGAGGACGGCCAGCGGTTTGTGCGCCGCAAGGCCATCCTCATGCAGTTGAGCGCCATGATCGATCAGCTCGAGCCGCGGCTGTTTTTCAGCCGCGAAACGGTGAAGGTCGACATCGCCACGGCAAAGGGCAAGAACTTCGATTACACGGCACTCGACGCTGCCCAGGAGTCGGCCTTGGTTGCGTTCAAGGGGATGCAGTGGGACGGACTCGAGGGGCCGATGGGGGTTTGGACGACGTGGCTTGCGAAGTCGGACTTGCTCAACCCGAAGGCGGAGGTGAACACCGATGTCACCCGCGGTCTTCACCTGAACCTCGCGGTTGCCTACATCTACCGGGGTGGATTCGATGCCGCCGCCGAACATTTGAGCAAGGTCCGCAGCATGACCCGGTCCACCGACCCGGAATGGGCGCAGCTGGAGGCGATGACCGATTTGCTCATGCGCCGGCGGAAGGCCCAGCTGTACAACGCCGCGCATGCGGCTGTCGCCCCGGCTACGCCGACTTTCAAGGCCCCGGATATGAAGGAGTTGCTGGGAAGGCGTTCGGAAAACCGCGATTTGCAGTTGTTCGACGGACGGGACCGGTACGCGGAGGTAGGGGCGGCGCTGTCGGCGTGGCAGGCCACGCTCTCGGGAAGTGCGCCGGAGGCCACCGCGAGCACGGCAGCGGCACGGACCACCTCCCAGGAACTCGGCTCCCGCCTCGAGCCCGCGACGGGAGGGTATATGCTCCGCTTCAATCCGCTTGTCGATGGCGCCCGGGTGGGCAAGCCGATGGAGCCTGAGATTTTCGCGGTGGACCGGTTGGTGTATTTGGACTACAGCCGCATGGGCCTGACGGAAGTGCCGGCGGCCATCGCCGGACTGACGTCGCTGAAGACGCTGCTGCTCGACGGCAACGCGCTTACCACCTTCCCGGTGGCCGTGTGCCAAGTGCCCACGCTCGCAAAGCTGCACCTCAAAGGCAACTCCATCACCGACCTCCCTCCCGGTATCTCAGGATGCAAATCGCTCGAAATGCTCGACTTGAGGGGAAATCCCTTGACGTCCGAAGCACGGGCGGCCTTACCGTCTTTGCTGCCCGCGGAGTGCAAGGTGAAGCTGGAGTGAGGTGTGGTGCTCGGGCGGGCGTGCAGGGAACCGGCCGATTGCAATGAGCCCGTCTCGAGTGGTCCCGGGAATTCGCTTGCACGTGCTCCGGGCGTTGTTGTGGTCTGTGACGAGGACTTCAAGCTCAATTCGAGCAGTTTTCGGGCTCAACCCGGCACGCGTTTGAGCCACCAACGCGGTCCGCTTGAGCTGCACGGGTCGTGGTAGGACCGGTGACGTGTGGGCGAGAAGATGGCAGCCACTGCCGAAGGGGATCAACTGGATGTCGCCGTAAACAATGCACGTTTAGAGGCACATAAATGCGTGTTTTTGGATCATCAAAGAAGCAATCTGGCGAACAGGACTCCGGCCTTGCTCCCTAGGATACAGCGTATTCTCGAAGAACTCGGGGACAACATCCGCCTTGCACGGCTGAGAAGGAAACTGAGCGCCGCCCAGGTTGCGGAGCGCGCTGGAATGGGAAGGACGACGTTGACGAAAATCGAGCAAGGCCACCCGGGAGTGGGAATGGGCCAAATCATCAACGTGTTGAAAGTGCTGCCATCATGAGAGAAAAAGGAACACGCCGGGATGTGCTTGTGTATGCAGAGAGGTCGCACATGCTGTCAGAAACTGGAGCCAGATCGCAAAAAGGCTAGGCATTTCGAATAGCGAGTGCGAACTGAAAGCGAGGGCCTTCCGGTTTCCTAATTAGAGCCTGGACTTCATTTGTGCTGCGGCCCCATTCGAGGGATGAAATGGGAAATGTGCCCAATCCATGACCGCAACGCTAATAGCAAGGCCCAAGCCACTGGATTTCGGGCCTCAACGCATTCGGACGAACGTGCTCGCGATGGCCTCCATCAGTTCCGGCTCCACCCGCTGCTCCTCCGCGTAGTTTGGCCAGCGGCCGATGACCTCGTCCACTTGGTCGATGAGGTCGTCCGGCTTTTTGATGTTCATACTTTGGGCGACCGCTAGGAGGTCGGTTCGTTCGATGTGGTTTCGCTTTCCGTTGACACTCAGGCAATGCTGATGAACCCACGTGCTGGAAGGTCGGTAGGCATGACACACGTCGAACGCTGGCGCCAGCGACCACTCGCCTTCCCGGTTCATGCAGAACGCGAAGTTCTTCGTGTGGTCGTCGCAATTCCGGGCGATGACATTGAACACCATCCTTCGGTAGAGTTGCTCCGCCTGCTGATAGGGCAAAACCAGCAACCTCATGGTCTCAAATAGGTCCTCGTACGCATACAGGGCGATGTCCTTAAAATCATAATGGCGCATCGCACAGAAGGATTGGACATGGATTTTCGTCAGGTCCTGCATCCGGTCGAATCGCTTGGTCATGAAGTGAGCGCGGCCGTTCTCTTCGAGCAACTCGCTCTCCATCATGTGGATGCCGGAATCGAGGGCCATTTTGTAGTACGCCATCTCCACGCGTCCGTATCCGCGCGCGGTGCCGAATTGTTCGTCCTCCACCCCGTCAAATTTGATGAGGTAGTGGTCAAATCCCTTGGGAATGCGGGCCTGTCCACTCCGGATTTCTTTCGTTTTCCTGTTTACGGCAATCAGGGCTTTTGCTCGCGCGCCCCCCGCGGATGTGCCGATTTTTAGGATGGCTTGCATGGCTTTTTCGCGGTCGGGTTCGAGGTTCGCGAGGAACGCTTGCTTTCCCGATAGGATGTCCGAAGTGATTTCAATCAAATCGTTCAGTTCGAGCTTGACCGACTGTCCCGTGAGCGGTGGTACAGCCGGTTCAAACTCTAAAGCGCCCATCGCGCGTTCGCCGATGAAGCAGAGGGTTTCTACCGGGTTGATGCTGTTGGCTGGACGATAGTTTCGGATGAGCCATTGGTTGATGAGCGCGTTGCCGTATTTGTCCGGGAGCGCGTCGGCGAGCAATCCGGGCAATCCTCTAAAGGTCTCCAGGTTGCGATGATCGGGGAACCGGTAATTTCGGGATGCGTCCAAGGGCATGGCGATGGGGGACAAATCCAGCCCCGTTTCGATGAATTCCGGGTCGTACCGAAACGTTGCCGTTCCGTCGGTCTCATCCCAAGCAACGGCCCCGACGCGTCGGTTCCAGATGTTGACGAATGCGGTCCTGATCATCACCAGTCGGTGGTTTCCCGCTGCTCAGTGGATTTCGCCCGGCTTGCCCGTTTCCTTTCCTTCGCTTCCAGCTTCGCCAATTCCAGAGGGTTCAACTCTTTCGATGCCTTGAAATTCTTCAGGGTCTGCAATTCGTCTAACGACCGCAACACCTGAATGAGCGTGATCAGCGTGCTCCGCTTCCCCCATTCCAAATCGCGAACCGTCGTGCGGTGCACCCCTGCGCGCTCTCCCAATTGCTCTTGGGTCAAGTTCCGCTCTAATCGCGCAGATCGGACGTATTCCCCGATGGCCTGGATTACCATGTCATCGGTCATTCGTTTCAATTCTGTGGTGGAAAATTCCTTCATAATGGCTCTTAAGTGACCTGAATATCGGGAAATCACATCAAAAATACCGTTTACGGCCGTGTTTTCCAAACATAATTGTGATGTGAGTAAACATCATAAGGCAGAAATAGACTCATTTATGATGGATAAAGCCGCCTTTTTGCCCGGCTATTCGCCACTATTTTTCAGCGAAGATCACCTTGTACGCTCTCAAACCTTTACTTCCCGATGCAGAAAATATAGAACACTGATTAAGAGTGTTTTGAAATAAAAAGGTACATATAGGGTACAAACACCCCGTCCACACTACTCTCAGACCCGTGATTTGAAGGTAGCACGTATGGTGACTTCACTTCTACTCAAATGAGGTTTTTCGGGGAGGGGAACGCCGCATTTGATTCTCACAACTCCGAAACCAAAGGGCGCTCGAATGCCTGGAGCCAAAGTCTATGCAATCATGTTCTCAGCAAATCAAGTCCTCTCTCTTACTCGCGAGTCCAATCGTTTGTCCTGAATATCCCGCAAATCTATATTGAAATGGTAATCATAATCAGTCTTTGAGGCAACGGACGGAGAATCCTACTCCGGTGAACTCTGGCTTACGATTTATTGTGGAATTTGATGAAACCACATCTCGATTGAATGCTTTGTTCTCGGAAGAAGTTGACGTCCACCAACTGCCATTGACCCCTCCGTTTTCGAAATATCCATAGATGTATCGATAACCAGAGGGAAGCCCACTGAAACCACTTGTGTTCAATCCATCCCATGAGGGATTATCCGTGGATGTGGATTTCAAGTGCAGACCTTGATCTGTGCCGCGCCACCCAGTATTGTTTGCCTCACTCGGTGACATTCCCAGAGTAATTTCTAACTCGATGAACTCGGAATCACTTGGGACATGGAAGCCGCTTGGGCAAATTCCACGCGGCTCGTTCACTGCATGCCAATTGTATAACCTTCCGTAGTTGGCGAAGTTTGATACTTCATCATTGCTCCCTCCGTTCACACTTGACATTCCTTCACCGTAAATCGTTTGGGCACCTGACATCGTCGAATTCCACTCCTCATCACTCAAATTTCCCGGAATCGGATCCCCATTCCTGTAGTTGTCGCTCCTCAGGTTTTCCTTGAACCAACACTGTGTGCCGATGCCGACCAAAGCGTAGGTGTAGCCATCGAACGTCACGGTGGACTGTCCGCCACATTGGGCAGGGCCGGGAAATTCACATGACTCATCTTCTTCAGTCGCCTCCGGGTTGAAGTTGGAAGCTGTGGAATCGGTACAACCACTCAACTCGTTTTCAGCACAAACCCCATCAGCGTCTGGATCGAGACAGGCGTTAGCCTCTGAATCTTTAGCGCAACGGACTGAGAATCCATGTCGTATTGTTGCACTGTCTCGAAAAACCCCGGCATGACCGCTAGCCAGCCGTCGATCAACGGCACCTTGACCACCACTTGTTGAAGTCCACCAAAAACCACTGTAACCTGCAAAAATCGGACCTAGGTCGTATCTAAAATTCCCAGGAAGAGCGCTGAATCCACTGCTGTTCGTTCCATCCCATGAAGGTGAATTGTTTGGAGTAACCTTTAGTTGTAAACCCTGGTCTGTTCCACGTAATCCACCTCCCAATGCCTCGACTTCTGTCATCCCCAACGAAATCTCGAGCGTCATCCATTCTTCATCGCTAGGAACATGAAATCCGGTTGGACACAAACCGCGACTATCGTTAACAGCTAACCAGTTGTACAATCTGCCATATACATCCAAGTTCATACTATTGTTATAGTAAATCGATTGGGCGCCAGAATTAGTGCCACTCCATTGTACATCACTCAACTCCCCAGGAATCGGATCGCCATTCCGATAGTTGTCGCTCCTCAGGTTCTCTTTGAACCAACACTGTGTGCCGATGCCGACCAAAGTGTAGGTGTAGCCGTCGAACGTCACGGTGGACTGTCCGCCACATTGGGCAGGGCCGTACATACATGAACCGTCTTCAATGACTGCCGATGGGTCGAAGTTCGTGGCCGAAGTGTCCGTGCAACCCTGTACCGGGCAGACATACGTATAGAGTGTATCCACCGCATACGTGAACACATACCAAGTACCCACAGGCGGCAAAAAGACCGAGTCCGTGGCGTAGATAATTTCGTCGATGATGGGGAAGGTGGGGCCGGGACCGTTGCACAGGCCGCAGGCGTCGGGCACACCCACACACGGGTCTGCGTCGTCGCAAATGCCATCGGCGTCCGCATCCACGCCTGTGCCGTTGCAGACGCCGCACGGGTCGACGATGCCCACGCAGTCGTCTTGGCTGTCGAAGATGCCGTCATCGTCGTTGTCCACTTCTTCGAATACGCTGAGCAGCGCGAGGAGGTCACTGATTCCGATGGCGTTGTCGCCGTTGTAGTCGGGATTCCACGTGCAGGGGGAGGACGTTTGGGCGGAGGCCTTCAGGCCAAACAGGAGGAGCACCGGCAAGAGGAGGGCCGGGAAAAGGGGCCGAAGGGCGGGATGGAAAG
>Ga0079300_10001179_pt1 | contig 10300 bp, 10 predicted proteins | sample Wag4_2014_7_11_FD_74799 | JGI IMG/M metagenome (GOLD analysis project Ga0079300, IMG submission 74799) | Fresh water microbial communities from Ohio, USA - Utica-2 Time Series HT 2014_7_11 | ecosystem: Environmental > Aquatic > Freshwater > Water tank | place: USA: Ohio | collected 2014-07-11
GCATTCCGACACTGAGAACCACGATGGAGGGTTGGTGTCGGAGGATTTCAGGAAGGCGCGCTTGGACTCCTTGTACTTGGTCATCGTTGATGCCTCGATTAAGAATGGGGCTTCTCTCTTCGATGAGCTCTTGCCACTCGGCTTGCGCGATGTAGGAGTCGCCTAGTAGGACGATGGGATTTGTTTGAAGGGGTAGTTGTTGGAATTGTTCGGAGCGATGTAGGTAATGAGTGGCTTCTGATGGTGCTAATCGAAGGCGCAGGTGGTTGCATCCACCTGCTCGCACCAAAAGGTAGCCGAGTAGTCCTATGAGTAAGGAGTTAAGGAGGATGGAAGCAACGAGCGTTTGGCGCATCATTATGGAAGGCTATCCGGCCGGTACTTTGTGCGTTGCCATGGTGTGCGAGGCATTAAAGTTACCGGCCGGGTAGGTTGGCTAGCGGTTATTCCTTGACGGGCATGGGTACGTAGAGTTCCCCGTTAAGGATATTGCGAGAGATGACAATTTTTTGCACTTCGGAGGTGCCCTCATAGATTTGAGTGATTTTTGCATCTCTCATCAGTCGTTCTACGTGGTATTCTTTTACGAATCCGTATCCTCCGTGTATTTGTACTGCTTCTACGGTATGTTTCATTGCTACATCGGAAGCGTATAGTTTAGCCATAGCGGCGGCTTGGTCGTAGTTTAGGCCTTGGTCTTTCATCCAAGCAGCGCGGTAAACCATCATACGGGCGGCTTCAATTTCGGTGGCCATTTCAGCCAGCTTAAAGGAGATGCCTTGGTATTGACTGATAGGTTTGCCGAATGCTTCCCGTTCTTTGGAGTAGGCTACTGCCAGCTCATAGGCTCCTGCGGCGATTCCGAGTGCTTGTGCAGCGATACCGATTCGGCCACCGGAGAGAGTTTTCATAGCAAACTTGAACCCGAAACCGTCTTCTCCAATCCGGTTTGCCTTTGGGACTTTTACGTCCGTATACATAATGGTGTGGGTATCGGAAGCTCGGATACCAAGTTTGTCTTCTTTAGCTCCGATGACTACGCCGGGCATATCGCGTTCAACGAGTAGGCAGTTAATTCCACGGTGTCCTTTTTCGACATCGGTTTGTGCCATGACGAGGTGGATATGGGAGGTTCCTCCGTTGGTAATCCAGTTTTTGGTACCATTTAGGAGATAGTGATCTCCCATATCGACGGCGAGTGTACGTTGGCTGGTGGCATCGCTTCCTGCTTCTGGTTCAGACAGGCAGAAAGAGCCGATCCATTCGCCGGAGGCTAGTTTGGGGAGGTATTTTTGTTTTTGTTCTTCGGTACCGAAGGTTTCAATTCCCCAGCAGACGAGGGAGTTATTAACAGACATGATCACCGAGCAGGAGCTATCTACCTTAGAGATTTCCTCCATAGCGATGACGTAGGAGAGGGTGTCCATTCCACCACCGCCGTATTCGGGGCTAACCATCATACCTAGGAATCCGAGTTCTGCCATTTTACGGATTTCGTCTTTGGGGTATCGCATTTGGGAGTCGCGTTCGATGACGCCGGGTTTCAATTCGTTTTGGGCAAATTGTCGTGCGGCTTCGCGCACAGCGATATGTTCTTCTGTAAGTTGAAACATGGTGAGGGCTTGTTTATTTCGTGGCGAAATTACGCTTTAATACTATTAAGGAGCAAGTGTTTTCCCGGAAAACCTTTATTGTGGGCAGAAAAAGTACTTGGTCCGCTCCGAGGGTGGTAAAAAGCGGAGGGGGAAAATGGATGCTCCATTTTCCCCCTCTTGTGGTTGTTTTCGATGGTATATAGTAGCTTCTATGGTTTAGAACTTAAGGTGTTTTACCGTAAGTCCGCTATTGATCAGCTGTTTTAGGGAGCTTACGCCCAAGCTCAGGTGGTTTTCCATAAAGTGGGCGGTTACTTTTTTATCGCTAGCTTCCGTTTTGATTCCTTCGCGTGTCATGGGCATATCACTGACTAGCAGGAGGGCGCCAGCGGGCATTTGATTTTTGAAAGCGGCTACAAAGATAGTGGCGGTTTCCATATCGATAGCGATACAGCGCAGGTCTTGCAGTCGTTTTTTGAAATCTTCCCGGTGTTCCCAGAGCCTTTTATTGGTAGTGTAAACCACCCCTGTCCAGTAGTCGCAATCGAAATCCCGGATGGTGGTAGAAACGGCCTTTTGGAGGGCGAATGCGGGGAGTGCGGGCACTTCTGGTGGCAGGTAGTCATTACTAGTACCTTCTCCACGGACGGCGGCGATGGGAAGAATCAGGTCGCCCACCTGATTCTTCCCGGTTTTTAAGCCACCGCATTTTCCAAGGAACAAAACGGCCTTGGGATGTATTGCTTCGAGCAAATCAACAATCAACCCTGCGTTTGGGCTACCGATACCGAAATTAATAATGGTAATATTTTCGGCGGTGGCGGCTTGCATGGGCTTGTCGAGTCCGCGTATGTCGACTTGATGTCGTTCTGCAAACATTTTGACATACCCAGAGAAGTTGACCAGTAAGATGTATTGACCAAATTCCTCCAGAGGCATCCCTGTATACCTTGGGAGCCAGTCGCGCACGATGGAGGCTTTTTGTTCTTTTTCTTGTTCGAAGTTTTTGACTTCGACCTGGTCCAAGTCTGCTTGCGAAATCGGCAAGGGATTGTTGAAAGGTTCGTTCATTATTTTCCGAGCACTTTTTTGACGGTTGCACCGATTTGCGCAGGGCTATGGACGACGTGGATGCCATTTTCCTCCATAATAGCCATTTTAGCTGCTGCGGTATCTTCTGCTCCACCGACGATAGCTCCTGCGTGGCCCATTTTCCGGCCTTTGGGTGCAGTTTGGCCAGCGATAAATCCGATAACTGGTTTTTTATTGCCATTAGCGCGGATCCAGCGAGCAGCTTCTGCTTCTAAACCACCGCCGATTTCGCCAATCATGATGATTGCTTCGGTTTCGGGGTCATTCATAAACAGCTCTACGGCTTCTTTGGTAGTGGTTCCGATGATAGGGTCACCTCCGATACCGATGGCGGTAGAGATGCCGAGGCCTGCTTTTGCTACTTGATCGGCTGCTTCATAAGTGAGGGTGCCTGACTTTGATACGAGTCCGATGCTTCCTTTTTTGAAGACAAATCCGGGCATGATTCCTACTTTCGCTTCATCGGGGGTGATGACACCTGGACAGTTTGGTCCGATTAGTCGGCAATCTTTGCCTTGGAGGTAGGCTTTAGCACGCACCATATCTTGGACGGGAATGCCTTCTGTGATACATACGATCACCTTGATACCTGCTTGTGCGGCTTCGATGATGGCGTCTGCGGCGAAGGCTGGTGGAACGAAGATGATAGAAACATCTGCGTTGGTACCTTTTACGGCATCTTCAACGGTATTGAATACGGGGCGGTCGAGATGGGTTTGTCCACCTTTTCCGGGAGTAACTCCACCAACGACGTTGGTATTGTATTCAATCATTTGTTGTGCGTGGAACGTACCTTCTTTTCCGGTGAAACCCTGGACGATGATACGGGAGTGTTTGTTGACTAAAACAGACATTGATAGCTGGCTATAAAAAAAGGTTAAGGTTAAGCGATGAACGTTTATTTTGCTGGTTGAAGAATGAATACATCTTCGTTTGCGTTTCGCATGAAGTAGTGTTCTCTGGCGTAGTTTTCTCGGGTGAGGTCAAAGTCTTCAGCCTCTTCTTTTGCCTCTTTTATTTTTTGTTGGTAAAAAAGACGGTCGTTTTCAAGTCGAATGAGTGCTCGGCGTAGTTTTATTTGCGTCCAAACATCGTGTTTATCAACAAATAGGAGAATCATCAGAAAGATAAATCCTGCAAGGTAATACCGATTTTGGAGTGGTTTTGGCAACCGTTTGTGAATAGACTGCCAAGGATTGGAAGTAAGAGCCATTAGTACTTCGTTTTACGCGGGTCAAAAGTACGTTTTTTTTCGCATTGAAATGCGGAGTTGAAATAATTAGGCGCTTTCAGCAACGTCGAACCACACCAATAATGAGTATCATTTTGGAGAACAAGGAGGGGTAGCAAATGGTTCAACCTACTAGGCTAATTGATCGATGGCGGTGCACAGTCGATCAAAAATAACCTCAATTTCACCTACTCCTGGGATACTATGGCTTTTATCTTGTTGGGCGTAGTATTCAAAAACGGGAGTTGTTTCGTTTTTATAGACTTGAATCCGCTTTCTAACGATAGTTTCATCGTTATCATCCGGCCGGCCGGAGCTGATACCTCGGTTGAGAATACGTTGAACAATTTCTTCGTCGTCCACCTCTAAGGCGATTAGGCCGGCAATAGCCGTATTCATGGCTGCGAGTAGTGCGTCGAGTGCTTCTGCTTGCGGGATGGTGCGAGGGAATCCGTCAAAAATAAATCCTTTTGCTTCTGGGTGTGCTTCTACCTTATTGCGCAACATGCCGATAGTTACTTCATCTGGAACTAGTTTTCCTTCCGCCATGAATGCTTTTGCCTGAAGGCCAAGGGGGGTATTATTCCCCATTTCATACCGAAACAGGTCACCTGTACTAATATGTACGAGGTGGTATTTTTCGATTAATTTTGCCGCCTGGGTGCCTTTGCCAGAGCCTGGAGGGCCAAAAAGTATCAAATTCTTCATGTGCTGAAAAGAATAGGTAAAAGTTGATAAGGTTGATTGCTCACTGAACCAGGGTTCACTGATCAAGATTGTCATTGCGAGCGGTCGGGGGGTATTGAAAGCCATCTTTTTTAAAGGGATTTACTTGGAAATCACCTTGAAGAAGCAATCAAAAACTCCCATTTACAGCTTATGCAAGCAAGTGCAAAATTAGAACAGTAAAGTACTTTATTTGGTTATTTTGTGTTAGTTTTTGCAAAACAGAATAAAAACAAATAAGCAGGTTTTTTTGGCATGAAATAAAAGGATTTTCCTAATAATTTAGTATATAATTTTATTGTATTGAAATTAACGGAAGTCTAATCCGTTACTTGGGGTGTTGCATCCAATTTAGGCGGTGTTCTTTTGCCTTTGGGTACAATGGATGGGAAGCGGTGGGTAACCCGACCTGCTGCGCGTTGATGTATTAAATTTGACGAAAATTGGATGATAGATCATAGTTTTGGGGAAGGTAGGTGTTGTGGGCGGCTAGTTTTGTCGACCAGCCCTTGTTCACCTAGGGCCTGCTTAAGGAGCAGGCCCTAGGGAAAGGCAGTTTGACTTAAGGATTGAGAGCCTCCCAGAGGCTATCCTTTAGTTTTTGGATGTTTTTGCCTGTAACGGAAGAGATAAATACCGTTGGGATACCTTTGGGTAGCGTTTTACGCAACATTGTTTCCAGATCTTTATCGATTAAGTCCGCTTTCGTGATGGCGAGCATTCTAGGCTTATCGAGTAGATCGGGGTTGAATTCCTTTAGTTCATTAATAAGAATGCCGTATTCCTCCGAGAGACTTCTGTCGGTATCGGCGGGGATCATGAACAACAGGACGCTATTGCGTTCGATATGTCGGAGGAAGCGATGTCCGATTCCTTTGCCTAAATGGGCGCCTTCGATGATACCCGGAATATCTGCGAGCACGAAATTTTGTCCGGGGCGCACGGATACGATTCCCAATTGTGGGACGAGGGTGGTGAAGGGGTAGTCGCCAATCTTAGGTTTGGCGGCACTCATAGCGCTGAGTAACGTACTTTTTCCGGCATTTGGGAATCCGACCAATCCCACATCGGCCAGGACTTTAAGTTCGAGGATGACCCATCGTTCGGTGGCGGGTTCCCCTGGTTGGGCGTATCGTGGGGTTTGGTTGGTAGAGGATTTAAAAAAATTATTTCCTTTTCCGCCTCTTCCGCCGCTCAGCAGCACTTTTTTGTCGTCTTTTTCGGTTATTTCGAGGAGTATTTCGCCGGTTTCGGCGTCTTTTGCGACGGTTCCGAGGGGAACTTTAACGATAACATCTTTTCCATCGGAGCCTGTTTTTAATCCGCCTGCGCCTCCTTTTCCATCTTCTGCGAAGATATGTTTAGTATATTTGAGGGAGAGGAGTGTCCATTCTTGTGGTTCGGCTTTGAGGATGATATGGCCTCCGCGGCCTCCATCACCGCCGTCGGGGCCTCCTTTAGGAGTGCCGGGTCCTCGGTAGAAGTGAGTGGACCCAGCTCCGCCTTTTCCTGTGCGGAAGAATATTTTTACGTAATCTACGAAATTTTGTTCAGCCATAAGGTTAGTTTAGGCAATAAGTGCGTCAAGGACAGTTTTTGCGGCGATAAAAATGGTTTCTCTTCCTTCTTTGGTGACGAAGGAATCAGGATCATCTTCCTCTTCCAGTACGGCTTCTTCTAGGAAGGCGAGTAGGTCCTCTTGTGGGTATTCTTCAAAGAAAGGGTCTAGTCGGTCTCGGAATTTTTTGCCAGGTGCTTCTTCGAGTATACTGTAATTTTTTTCTTCCAGTTCACCAATAAGTTCTTCTCCAACGGGTTCAGAAGCGCCATTTACCCGTTCAAAAGAGATCCAGGTAATCAAGCAGAGGTATTGAAGGAAGCCTTTTTCATCTTCTGTGAGAAGGTGAAAGTTTTCCTCATTAAAGAGGTAGGCTACTACAACAGGTTGAGCTTGGGCGAAGGCCTCCATTTTTAACTCGTAGAGCTCTTCTTCCAAGTCGTCTAATTCATCAATTACTGCGTCAATTACCTTTTCGGAAACAAATTTCATGTTTTATAAATCTATATTTCACACAAAGGTAGGAATAAAAAGGCAAACCAACGGAAATTAACCAGGCGTGGACGTTTCGAAAAGGTTGCCCGTTGTGGATAATATTTTGTTAAAATAATAAAAAAAATTTGGTAGGTTCTGGTCCTCGCCCTACATTTGGCGTTGTAAACAGCGAGTTAATCGTTTTTCTTTCATAAAAACTCATTTTGCTTATAGATTATAACTTGTACACGCCATTCAGATCTTAACGATTCGTGGTTTCACTAACCAACTGTTGGAATATGCAAGTTATGCCTATGCTTACCGATCAGGAGTTGATCGCTCGCTATTCAGAGGGAGACGAGAAGTCTTTCGAAATTCTACTCCACCGCTACAAGTCCAAGATCTACACTTCTATTTATTTGTTCGTGAAGGATCACGCACAGGCGGAGGATATTTTCCAGGAAGTTTTCATTAAAATTATCGATACGCTGCGCCGTGGCAAGTACAACCACGAGGGTAAGTTTGTCCAGTGGGCTATGCGTATTGCGTACAATATGTGCGTAGATCACCACCGCCGCAATAAGCGTCGCGCTCATTTGAATCCAACGGATGATTTTGACATTTTTGATGTGCTGATGCATTCGGACGACAGTCCGGAGCAGGTGATCATGCGTAGTGAGGTCCACAATCGGATTCGCCATTTGGTGGACGCGTTACCTGAGGAGCAGCGGGAAGTGGTGATTTTACGCCATTATGCTGATATGAGTTTTAAGGAAATTGCTGGATTAACGCGCGTGAGTATCAATACGGCGCTTGGACGGATGCGGTACGCCCTCATTAACATTCGCCGCATGATGGCAGAAAAGGAAGTAGTATTACAATAAGAGATAAAAACACCAAACACAAGCTGCAAGGCTACTAGAAGGCCTGCTCGTCAATTTGATGGGCAGGCTTTTGTATTTGGAGAAAGGCCCCGGAGCTGGCAGCCAGCCCCGGAGCGGATTGAACGTGTTTAGTACGTGCGGCAACAAGAGGCGGCAGGTAGTGGAGGCGCTGCTTTAAAAGGAATATTTTTTGGACCCAGTGAAGGTGCTCCGGGTTGTATCCGCAAGGTGATGCGCAACTTCTTTTTTTATATATTTTATAAAAAATTGTTTTTTTCGCTAGAATGAAACCTATCTTTGCACTATAAATGGTTATTTGGTAAGTAAAATACCATTTGATTCTATTTAAATAGTGTTTTTTCGCTGAATCTAGCCGTTTAGTCATTCTTGAAAAATGGTTTTTGATTCTTTCTTTTCATTTCACCTATAATTCATTTTTATGTCTCTTTCTCGTTTTAACGCATTACAGAACATGGCCAATCGGCCGGAAACCCTTTTATGGGAGGAGGATCGCGATGCGGTGAGCATTGCTTCGTACTTTGGGGAGAATGTATTTGGGGATGAAGCCATGAAAAAATACCTTCCCGAGGCGGCTTATCAAAGTGTGAAGGAGGCGAATTTAAGCGGAAAAAAGTTGACGAAAGCGGAGGCTGACATCATTGCAGTAGGTATGAAAGAGTGGGCTCAGGAAAAGGGATGTACGCACTTCGCCCACTGGTTTCAACCGTTGACTGGGAAGACGGCGGAGAAGCACGATTCGTTTTTTACGATGACCCACGATGGGCGTGTTATTGAAGAGTTTACAGGATCTGCGCTAGTTCAGCAAGAGCCAGATGGATCCTCCTTCCCTTCTGGTGGAATGCGCAGTACTTTTGAGGCCCGTGGATACACGGTGTGGGACCCCACCAGCCCTGCTTTTTTGATGGAATCTGGTGATGGTAAGACCCTGTGTATACCAACCACCTTCGTTACGTACGGTGGGGATGCACAAGATTATAAGTTACCTTTATTGCGCTCGCATACCCTATTGGATAAGGCAGCTGTTCCTGTTTGCCAATTATTTGATAAAGATGTGACCAAGGTAACGGCTACACTTGGCTGGGAACAAGAATATTTTTTGGTGGATGAGGCATTGTTCAACGCACGTCCAGACTTAGTGATGACGGGCCGTACGCTAGTGGGGCGTTCGGCAGCAAAGAACCAGCAATTAGAAGATCATTATTTTGGATCGATTCCAGAGCGGGTGTATGCGTATATGCGTGACTTGGAGACAGAGTGCCACAAGTTAGGTATTCCGGTTCGGACGCGGCACAATGAGGTGGCTCCTGGTCAATATGAGGTGGCACCTATTTTTGAAGAAATCAACGTAGCGGTTGATCATAACCAGTTATTAATGGATGTGATGGAGCGGGTATCTCGGCGTCACCATTTGCGCGTGTTGTTGCATGAGAAGCCATTTGCGGGGATTAATGGTTCCGGTAAGCACAACAACTGGAGTATGAGTACGGATACGGGCATAAATTTGCTTTCCCCGGGAAAGGATCCAGCTAAAAATCTTCGGTTTTTGACCTTTTTTGTCAATACCATCATGGCGGTGCACAAGTATGCCGACTTGTTACGTGCCTCCATTGCGCATGCGGGGAACGACCATCGCTTGGGAGCAAATGAAGCGCCACCTGCTATTATTTCGGTATTTATTGGGGAGGCGATGACCAAGTTATTAAATCAGATCGCCAATGGTAAGAAGACGGATGATGCTGCGGTGAAACGCGCCATTGATTTGATTGCCAAATTGCCGAATTTAGAGATGGACAATACGGACCGCAACCGTACGTCTCCCTTTGCCTTCACGGGCAATAAGTTTGAAATTCGTGCGGTAGGCAGCAGCCAAAACTGCGCGGGTCCGATGACAGTGATGAACACGATGATGGCAGTTCAATTGTTGGATTTCAAAGGCGATGTGGATAAGCATATTGCGAAAGGCTTAGACCAAGAGGAAGCTATTTTGATGGTAGTCAAGAATTATATCCGCAAATCGAAAAATATTTTGTTTGAAGGCAATAATTACTCCGATGACTGGAAGGAGGAGGCGAAGGAGCGTGGATTGAATAATTTTACAGCCACTCCAGAGGCATTGGATGTACTAGCTTCCAAAACAGCAGCGGAGTTGTTTGGTCGTGCAGGGGTAATGAATACACGGGAGTTGGATGCCTTTTACTTGGTTCAATTGCACAACTATGTGACCAAGATGAACATTGAGGCGAATACCTTACTAGAGTTGATTCATTCTTTTGTGTTTCCTGCGGCTGTTCGCCAACAAACGGAATTAGCGCAAAACGTAGCTGCTTTGAAGGCCATCGGTATGGAAGATGCAGCAGACCCACAGAGAGAGGTATTGAAAGAGCTAACCAAATTGATGAATACGATTAAGGAGGGGGCTCATAAGTTGGAGAAAGCATTGGAAAAAGCGCACCATGCCGAATCTGTTCGGGAGGAGGCGGATATTTTCTGTCACAAAGTAAAACAGCACATGGATACAGTGCGTACTGCCGCTGATGCCTTGGAAGGAATAGTGGATGACCAGTACTGGCCGTTGGTAAAATACCGTGAGTTGTTACGGGTTTGATAGAAAGCCCATTTGAAATAAAAAAAGGTCGGACACATTGTGCTCCGGCCTTTTTTTTAGGCTATTTCATAAAAAGGGAGGAATGCCATGAGGATTGGCCCCTGATTTTGACAG
>Ga0079300_10001185_pt1 | contig 10270 bp, 10 predicted proteins | sample Wag4_2014_7_11_FD_74799 | JGI IMG/M metagenome (GOLD analysis project Ga0079300, IMG submission 74799) | Fresh water microbial communities from Ohio, USA - Utica-2 Time Series HT 2014_7_11 | ecosystem: Environmental > Aquatic > Freshwater > Water tank | place: USA: Ohio | collected 2014-07-11
CCGTAAATATATGCCAGGTAAATTCTCAGATGAGTTCACTAATGCGGCAGAAAGTTTCCATGATGCGATGGCAGATTATGGCGAAGATGTAAAAGGTGATTTTGCCAAGCAAGGGCGGCTTGAAGAGATTCCACAATCACTCGAGCATCCCATCCGCAAGATCCGTGAAACAGCAACTGCGGTGGCGCAGTCACTAGCTTCCGATGAAGAGATTCTCGAACCAGATGCGCTAGCGGAGCGGGCACGCGTAAAAGGTGCAGTACAAGAAATCTCAACTATCGCAGGTAAGTTATTGAAAATGGGGGAGAGCCATGTGCTTTGGTATGAGCCAACTTTCTCAACACTTCATCTCGCGCCCCTATCTGTCTCACAAGTTTTACGTAGCAATCTCTTAACTAAGACTCCTGTAATCGCAACCTCTGCAACCTTGACTGTGGGCAAGGGATTCGATGCCATGGCAAAGAGCATCGGCTTTATTGTCGGCGAAGATTCTGATGAAGAAGTTAAAGACAATGAAATCGATCCAGCCAACCTGCAGATGCTTGATGTTGGTTCGCCATTTGATTTTGCTAATCAAGGAATGCTTTATCTGCCCAAGCATTTACCTGAACCAAGTCGCGATGGCACCGCACCCGAAATGCTAGAAGAGCTGGGCGAACTCATCGATGCAGCGGGCGGTCGCACTTTGGCGCTCTTTAGTTCATGGCGCGGAGTAGAGGCAGCCGATATTTACTTACGAAAAGTTTTGGCGGAACGTCCGATTTCCATCATCACGCAAAAGCGTGGCGATGCTGTTGCACCACTTGTTGAAAGATTTTCATCAGATGAGACTTCAATCTTGCTCGGCACAATGTCACTCTGGCAGGGCGTAGATGTTCCAGGAAACTCTTGCATCTTGGTAGCAATCGATCGACTGCCTTTTCCTCGCCCGGATGAACCAGTCTTAGCGGCGCGCTCTTCTCAGGCAGATGCTTCGGGTGGCAGTGGCTTTATGCAGGTATCGGTACCGCGAGCTGCGCTATTGCTGGCCCAGGGCGCAGGTCGCTTGATTCGCAGCATCGATGACCGAGGGGTCGTGGCAATCATGGATTCGCGCATTGTCACCAAGAGATACGGCCAGACCCTGCTTAATTCGATGCCTCCGCTCTGGCGCACCAACGATAAAGAGACGGTAAGAAATTCACTGAGACGTCTTGCAGAGAGCATGGAAGACTAGGGCTATGCCTCGCATTAAGACGCCAACGCTTGCCGATCACCGTGATTGGCGACGCAGTCAGCTCATTGAAGCTGCCGCTGCAATTGCGCTCGAATCTGGGGGAGCTGCGGTTACCGTTGCAGCGGTTGCGCAACGCGCTGGACTATCTCGCACATCTGTCTATGAATATTTTGCCAGTAGCGCTGATTTAGCTGCAGACCTGGTTATTGAAGAGCTAGAGAGCTTTGCACAGACTCTCGCGAATGCATCGAATGAATCTGCCGACCCACTTGAAGCAATTGAGTTGTGGATCAAAGGTTCATTGATTTATATCGCTGATGGTCGCCACTTACTTGCCAAGGCATTTAACGCCATTGATTTACCGCGAGATCGAAGCGCTGCAATTGGTGCCGCACACCGCGCATTGCTTGCACCTCTACGTAGTCGTCTTGCAGACCTTGGAGTGCAGGATATTGATATGGCTCTTGCTTTAATTCAAAGCATCACAGATAGCGCATCACGTCGCATCGAAAGAGGCGACGATGCAGAAGGCGTCATTACATCAGTAACAACCTTCTGCATCGCCGGTATTAACTCTTTACGGCGCTAGTTTCTACTTGATATTGACTCGGACCGCTGTGTTCAGCGGTAACCACATCTGATCTTTTCCAGCAGCGGTTGCTGTCAAAACGCAGCCTTTACCTTTTCCAACAGTCAAGATGTTTGCCTCTACTTTGCATTGCTTGGAATTGCTCTTATAAGCAATTGGTGTTCCAAAGTCAGTAGCTGCTGGCAATGTTCGAGTTGCATTCTTCTTGATTCCGAATGTAGTGAGAGAGAGCTTCTGATTACCTGGCACCAAGATAAATGGGAACCCCACGTTAGCTGCATCGTATGTTGCATTTCCCGCTGTTGTTGCAGTCAAGCGACACGTTCCGCTGCCCTTGAGCGCAGTTAAGGAGCCATTGGCAAAGCTGCAATCATCTGTTGCTGAAGCAAGGGTGACAGGAAGCCCTGATGCAGCTGTCGCGGAAATAACTGTCTTCGCGCGATATCCCAGATTGTTCGGGACGTTGCGGATCAATACCGCGCCATTAAAAGTAACGGTGACGGTATCTGAAGTCTTTGTAACGACTGGAGCTGTACTCGCTAAGAAAGTTATTGGCTTGAACAAATCTTCTGAAGTATCAGTTTGAGCCGAGCGGTCATAGCGGAAGAAAACGCCACACTCTTCAACTGAGCAATCAATTGATTTGGTTGCTGTTGAGTACTGGGCTTTGAGAGTAAATGAGATAGGACCCTTAGAAGAGGTGGAACCTTGTCCACCATTAGCTGTTACCCAAGCGAGATCAAAACAGGTATCACTAGCAGGACGTTCTCCAGCCACCTTTGCTTTAACACATTGGAAGATATAGAGGCCTGACTTTGTCGGAAAGTTTGTAATGCTTCCAGTAATCAAAGTTCCAGCTGGATCAAGATTGGTCAGTGGGCGACTTGACCAGGTAAATGTTTCAGCATGAGCTGGAGCTGCGACCAGTGTTGCAGCAACAGCAATTCCTAGAGCTGAGATGACTCTGATGAACTTATTCATGTTTCTCCTTCGTTGAATCTAAGTAGTTGAATCTAGTTGGGTAAATCTGCTTACTTAAACTTGATTGGGATAAAGATGTCGCGAGAGCGATCACCTTCGCGGATATGGTCTGCTCTTACAGTGATCGCGCATTTAACTTTTGTGCAATCGAACTTCCCGATGCGTTTGGTGATATTGACCTTTTGAGAAAAGCGCCCGCCAGGTAGGTATTCAATTGCCAAGGTTTTTCCGTACGGTGGGGGATTAGATGAAATCCAATAAGAGGATTCACCCACGCCACCTTTATTGACGCCACCTCCACATGGTGTTGGTCTCTCACCGGGTTTAGGAACAACACAGAGGGCTAGATAAATTCCTACAGTTTCATCGAATCCACGGCCGGTGACTGTGACCATAGTTGCCTTTGTATAAACGCTCTTATCAATTGAGATTGAAGATCCATTAGCGTTCTTTGCTGTCACGGCGGCATGGGCTGGTGCAATGGTTACTGAGGTAAAGAGAATGCCCAATACCGATAATGTGAGAGCGCGGGGAACCATGTCCATAGCGTAGATAAACCTCTTTGAGACCTTATCCGACAACTCACCGCAGAATGTCGGCTAAGAATCTGAGAGAATTAACCTTATGAGAATTCGTGCGGTAGGTGTGCTCTGCGTCGCACTGTTTACATTGACATCATGCTCTTCAACACCACAGAGCGCGATAGAAATCACATCGGCTTCGGCGGTTTCGATACCTGAAAATACTGAAGAAGTTGCATCCATCACTCGTATCGTCGCTCTAGCAAATGGCAGTGCAGAGATTATCGACGCCATGGGCTTTAAGAAGTTAATTGTCGGACGAGATATTGCAAGTACTGATCAGTCCCTCAAAGAGATTCCTGTTGTCAGCACAGGGCATCAGATCAGCGCCGAGAAGATTATTGCTCTTAAACCAGAGCTGGTCATCATTGATGAATCTGTCGGCCCACAAGAGGCAATCGCAGCTGTTCGTAAGGCCGGTATCCGCGTTGAACTTATCAACGAAGTCTGGAGCGTCAATGACATCACCAAAAAAGTGGATGCAATTGCTCAGTTAATTGAATTGCCGCAAAGTGGCCAGGCGCTCTCCAGTGCAATCACTTCTAGCATCTCTCTCGTAGGTAAGCAGTTATCTGATTCGCCCCGAATCGCATTTCTCTACTTGCGCGGCGGAAGCTCTATCTATCTTCTCGGCGGAAAAGGCTCTGGAGCAGATTCGATGCTGAGCGCATTAGGAGCAACAGATGTTGGTGCACAAATCAGTGCGGTGCCATTCTCACCATTTACTGCCGAATCTTTTGCAGTCGAAGATCCTGAGATTTTGTTGGTGATGTCAAAAGGTTTGGCATCGGTCGGTGGGGTAGAGGGCTTAATCGGACTCCCCGGAATTGCGCAAACTACCGCTGGCAAAAACCGGGCAGTGATTGCAATTGATGATTCACTTCTGCTCTCCTTTGGGCCGCGCACTCCAGATTTATTGCTCAAGATTGCTGAAGCGATAGAGAAGCTCAAGGCGTGATGTCAGTTCGCGGCCGCAGGTATTTACTTGTGGCGATACTCCTGGGCATATCAGGATTTGCACTCTATGCCTTAAGTGTTGGTAGCGCTGAAATTGATTCACCATGGAAACACATTTTTTCACCGTCGTTGCAGGGTGCATCCCATGATGTTATTTGGGATATCAGATTTCCCAGAGTGCTTGCTGCTCTACTGATTGGAGCGGCTTTAGGAGTAGCTGGTGCTATTTCTCAAGCAGCAACGAATAATCCTTTGGCAGATCCTTCAATTATCGGCACAACTGCGGGGGCAAGTTTTGGCGCTGCGATTGCAGTGATACTTAGTATTGCCTCAATAGGAACATGGCCGGTTACGTTATTTGCATTCTTGGGCGCGCTCTTTGCATCCCTTGCAACATTCGCAGCATCGCGAAGTGCGATTCAACTCGTTATTGTCGGAATAGCCACATCGGCTCTGCTCAGCGCTCTGGTTGGGTTGCTCTTAACTATTGCTGATCGCCCTGACGCTAGATCTATAGCTTTCTGGTCACTAGGTTCATTGGCCCTTGTCTCTATGTCATCAATCTCGCTCTTAGCACCCGTGGTTATCGTCGGAGTCATTGTGGCTTGGTACATATCCCAAAGATTGGATTTATTGGCACTGGGAGATGCAGAGGTTCGCTTTCTCGGAAAGAATCCACAACGGATGCGTTTAGGTGCTTTCTTAATTATTTCACTTCTGATTGCAACAGCGGTGAGCACTGTTGGCTCAATTGCATTCTTAGCTCTGGCAGCACCTCACATCACTCGCTTTTTGATCGGGCCAAGCAACCGTCCGCTCGTGATTGGTTCAGCGGTAATAGGTGCAGGTCTATTGCTGATAGCTGACACAGCAGCCAGAGCGATAGTGCCACCATTTGAATTACCGATCGGGTTAATCACTTCATTAATCGGTGCGCCAATCTTGATTCTGGTTCTGCGTAGAAGCAGTGAGGTCTGGCGATGATTGATATCAAAGATCTCACTCTTGGATATAGCTCTCGCGTTGTCCTAAAGAACTTCTCTGCCCATATAACGGCCGCGTCGATTACTGCAATCGTCGGCAGTAATGGCGCTGGTAAATCAACCCTTCTTTCGGCAATTGCCGGCGCACATACCCCACTTTCAGGTTCGATATCTATTGATGGCAAAGATACCGTGACAATCGGTGCTAAAGAGTTCGCAGAGATAAGAGCGGTTGCCCAACAAAGTCATAGTTATTGGATGGCATATTCGGTTGCGCAAATTCTGCACCTTGGTCACGAAAGCCTTGCAACTTCTCATATTGAAGAGGTCGCAAAGAGCTTTGGTATCTTAGAGATACTGCCGCAGAGCATTACTGCGTTATCAGGCGGTCAATTGCAAAGGGTAGAAATTGCACGAGCATTCATGCGCGACTTACCACTCGTTTTACTCGATGAGCCTTTTGCCTCTCAAGATTTAGCATCACAAGAAGCGCTGATTAAGCGCTTTGACGAAGAGCGCAGAAACGGAAAAACCATTGTCTTGGTTGCACACCGTGAGAGAAGCTCTTTAGCGTGGTGTGATCAGATTATTGATCTCGGCCAATAACTGGGGCCAGCTTCTTGCAAAGCTAGGGTGCAACGGCAGGCGAGTTACATCATCGAACTTCACCCAACGAACTTCGTGTGATTCATCGTTGAGTTCATGTCCCTCTAAATCAATATCTGCCACAGCAATCACTGTCGAGTAAGACCAGATGCCATGATCATCAGAGAAAGTAGTAAGAACCTTTAAACTATCGGGATTGATTCCGGTCTCCTCTACCGCTTCGCGAATCGCAGCTTCGAGAGTGTTTTCATGAGAGTCACGCGCACCACCAGGAATTCCCCACGTATCTCCGTTGTGCACCCACGGTGCGCGGTGCTGGAGAAAAATCGAACCATCACGTACTAGAAGTAAACCGGCTGCACCAAATTTGCCCCAATGTTTGGAGCCACAGGTGCATTCAATCCACCCATCACCGTCGCGCGAAGCCATGGATGTAGCGTGTCATAGATATCCACAGATGCGAATTTTCGCTGCCAGGTCGAGTGTTCTCATCTTTTAATCTCCCCGCTATGTACCGATTTCTGCGATTCACAGATAAATCACTACCCATCACCATTGCACTTGCCTTGATCATTTGCATGAGTGCTACACCAATCGCACAGGGCAGTGATTGTGAGATTAAGGCCTGCATAGAGGTTTATATCCAGGATGGTCGCATCGTCATCGAAGGACGAAAAGGCAAAGGTCCATCATCAACAACTGCAACGATTCCGGCCCCACCTCCTGTTAAAAAGCCGCCTGTTAAAAAACCATCAATTGCAAAACCAAAGGTAAGTAAAAACCCCAAACCAGCAGTAAAGAAGATCGCACCAAAAGTTAAGAAGCCACCAAAGAAGAAGGTGGCTCGCACAACAGAGACCAGTGCAACATCTTTGGCCGATAAGTTAATTGAATCGATTCCAACATCAGGTATCTCTTATCAACCCTCGTTCTCGCCATTAATCAAGACCCCTGTCTTCTTCTGGAGCGATGTCCCGCAGATAGTTACCAAGAAAGTTGAAATTCTCGGTGAGATAGTCAATGTGCGATTGCGCCCAATCTTCATCTGGCACTACGGAGATGGCGTTGTCTATATGACTCGCGAAGTAGGCGCTGCCTTTCCCGACGGAAAGATTCAACATAGCTATTCAAAACCAGGTCACTACCTCATCGAGCTCATCACAAATTGGCGTGGCGAGTTCACTATCGATGGCATCACCGCGCCGATCCCAGGAAATCTCACGACTGTCTCTGTCTTACCTATATCCGTTGTTGCCGCCCCTGTCCGCTTTGTGAATTGAGAGAGAAAATGCCCACATTAACTTCTGCCCATGATCTTGTTACAGCCGTACCTTTTTTAATTGGTTTTCATCCCACAGATTCACTGGTCCTGATTGCCGTAAAGGATGGTGCAATCGGTGTAGCTATGCGGATTGATTTACCGAAAAACTTCAATAGCGATGAGATAGACCTACTTGCCCATCACTTTATCCGCGATCAAGCGCAAGCTGCGCTTCTGGTTGCCTATATGCCGCAGGATCGAAACGATGGAGATTCGCTCTTGATCTCACTTGGTGCAGGGTTAATTCGCAACGGCATTCAAATCCAAGAATCTCTATTAATCAGCGGCGGGCGCTATCGCTCAATCATGTGCCGTGATAGTTCATGTTGCTCTCCAGCTGGCAAAGCTCTACCAAATATCGAGGACTCTGCAATTGCTGCCGAGCATGTGGTCGCAGGAATTCCAATGCCCTACGGTGATATTTCAGAGCTCATTGATTCAATTGCAGCTGATCCAATCTCACTTACCAAAAGCTGGGCAACTGTCGTTGGCAACTTTAAAGTCGACGAAGATTCACCTGACATTGGTGCGTTACGTCGTGACGGTGTTGAGACGATGGAACTTCTCTTAGATGAGTTTCGCATTGGACGAGGACCCACAGATCAAATGCTCGTTGCTCGCATGATTGGGCGCATGAGTGATGTGCAAGTACGCGACTACGCCATGGGGGTCCATCAAGAAGATACTTACGATCTCTACTTTGCAATGTGGCGAGAACTCTTGCGACTCTCACCTGTTGGTTCCATCGCACCGATAGCCTGCCTTGTCGCTGCGATGGCTTACGAAAATGGCGATGGGGCCTTGGCACAGCGTGCCTTAGATCGCGCCATCACCGACGATGCCAGTTATCCGCTAGCGGGCCTGCTCCGTCGCGTCTTTAACGCTGGCTGGCCACCGCAATCTTTTGCACAAATGCGCGGTGAGCTGCACCCAAAAGTTATCGCGACTATCTTCGAAACGAACATTTTAGATTGCTGAGGCTTTAGGTTAATATTGGGCTAGGTCACGAGTTCTAGAGTTCAAGCCCCGGCTATCTAGACGGCAACCCTCCACCGCGGTGGGGTGCTCCGGGTGACGACCAGGTAGGCCAACTAAGCCTGCAAGTGCGCGAACGGAAATGTTATGACCAAGAAGAGTATTAATCCCAATAACTCGCACCCGGGCCCCGACGTAACTGGCGCATGGCTTGAAATAAATGATCCCGGCGAACGTAAGTTTCAAAAGATTGGCTTTCTCCTACTTGAAAATGGGGAGACCTTGCCTGATGTCACTATCGCTTATCAATCATGGGGAACGCTCAACGAAGCACGCGATAATGCAATTCTTATCAACCATGCGCTAACAGGTTGGTCAGATGTTCCTGCCTGGTGGCCATTGATGGTTGGTCCTGGACTTCCCTTTGATACCGATAAATATTTCGTAATCTGTCCTAACGTCATTGGCGGATGTCAGGGTTCAACGGGTCCATCGAGTATCGCTCCTGATGGCAAAAGATACGGTTCACGTTTTCCTGTAATCACCATTCGAGATATGGTCAATGCAGAAGTGGCATTTAGCGATGCTCTCGGAATTTCAAAGTATTTGTTATCTGTCGGCCCATCACTTGGGGGAATGCGCTCGCTTGAATGGGCGATACAACTTCCGCATCGCGTTGGTTCAATCTGCACGATTGGTTCATCTGCGGTTGCTACCGGAGACCAAATCGGAACCGCTTCAATTCAGATTCGTGCAATTAAAAATGACCCACACTTTAATAAGGGCGATTACTACGAGCAGGCCCGCGGTCCAGTTGATGGAATGGGAATCGCTCGTCGTATCGCACACCTGACATATCGCACTGAGTCAGAGATGGATATTCGATTCGGGCGACAGCTTCAGGGAGATGAAACCGGTCGTTATGCGGTCGAGTCATATCTTGATCACCAGGCTGCCAAGCTGGCCCGTAGATTTGATGCCAATACCTATATTGCTCTGACTGAGGCGATGAATTCGCACGATGTGGGACGAGGCCGCGGGGGAGTAGCTGAGGCGCTGGAATCCATCACCGTTCCCGTGGTTGTGGTCTCAATCGATACCGACCGTTTGTTCCCGCCTCGACTTCAGGTTGAGATATCTGAGCTTGTGCCAACGGCCGAGCCGTTGATTTCTATCTCATCAGATTTTGGCCATGACGGTTTCTTGGTTGAATCTGAGGCAGTGGGAGAAGCAATTCGCCACGCTTTGGCTATTGCCGAAAAATCACGCTGAATCCCTTGATTTATCTGGGTATAATATAGGTATTGCATCGAACGGTTCGAGATAAAAGTTCTCGAGAGTGGTTCGAAAAAACCAAAGGACAATTGTGGCTTCTACGAGTGCGCACAAAAACAAGGCAGCTAAGAAAGCTGTAGCAAAAAAGGCTGTTACCAAGAAGCCTGCAGCTAAGAAAGCCGCACCAGTAAAGAAAGCAGCTGCCAAAAAAGCAGCTCCAGTAAAGAAGAGCGCCGCAAAGAAAGCAGCTCCAGTTAAGAAGGCAAAGGTTGAGTTAAAGAAAGATCTCACTGCTAAAGATGTTCAGCAACTTGTTGATTTAAAGAATGCTATTGCGCGCCAAAGAGAGATTGTTGATCTCTTAGCTGCCAGCGGAATCGATAACTATCGCAAGGCGGTCAAGAAAGAATTTATGGCACTCGCTCTCGAAGCGCGTCAACTAGATGTATTTATTCCAGAAGCAACAGCAAAGGCACAGAAAGCTGGCCTAGGCAGTGCAAGTCGTATTTTGTCTAAGGCACAGTTGGCACTTATTGCTCCAGCTCCAGAACCAGTTAAGGTTGAAGAAGCGGCGCCAGCAAAAGGTTCGAAAGCAATTATTCTCGATGAAGATGGCAATGAGATTGTTGTTGAAGAAGTTGAAATCGAAGATCCAGAGACACTGATTGCAGAAGCTGCCGAGATTCTCGATGCAGAGGGCGAAGGCGTAAAACCACGCGTTGTTGATGTATCCGAGGAGAAGAGCAAGTTCGAAGAAGGTTCATTCTTACTTCTTGACTCAGAATC
>Ga0079300_10001186_pt1 | contig 10265 bp, 8 predicted proteins | sample Wag4_2014_7_11_FD_74799 | JGI IMG/M metagenome (GOLD analysis project Ga0079300, IMG submission 74799) | Fresh water microbial communities from Ohio, USA - Utica-2 Time Series HT 2014_7_11 | ecosystem: Environmental > Aquatic > Freshwater > Water tank | place: USA: Ohio | collected 2014-07-11
TCTGCATAGCCATTGCGCATATACCAGGCAATCAATTCATACCTAACAGAAATGACACTCATCTGAATAGCTTTCAAATCCCATTGTAAAGCTACCCGTTCAGCAGCCTGGAGTAATTTCTTCCCAATACCTGCATTCTGATGTTCCGGTGAAACAGAAAACATACCCAAGTAGAGATAATCTCCCTTATGTTGCAGATTGACACATCCCACAAGGGTTTCAGCCTGTCGATAACCCAGAACAATACTGCCCGGAGTAATCAGCACTTGTTGCAGTGCATCCGCATCAATCCTAACGTCACCAGCAATCAAGTCTGCCTCGGTTGTCCACCCTTTCCTGGAACTTGCTCCCCGGTAGGCTCTGTTGACCAACGCCATCAACTGCGGCAAATCCTGACAGGTAGCAATACTAATGGCTGCATCAGCCAAAACAGGCATTGGATATGTTCCACTCATCATTTGAATTTTGTCCATTATCCGCAAAGTTATACATTACAACAGGCTTTTACCCCAATCAACCACTGATGAAAAAATTGCTTTATGTTCTGTTGCTGATAGCAACCTCATCTGCTTCAGCCCAAACGCCAGCGAGCAGCCTGAAAGACCAGTTCAGTAACCCTCCGCAGGACGCAAGACCCCGTGTTTGGTGGCATTGGATGAATGGTAACATCACCAAAGAAGGCATCCGCAAAGACCTGGAGTGGATGCAAAAATCAGGTATCGCCGGCTTCCAGAACTTTGACGCGAGTCTCTTCACACCTCAAGTGGTCAAGCAAAAACTCAGCTACATGACCCCGGAATGGAAAGACGCTTTCCAGTTCACCACCAAACTAGCCACCGAAAAAAAATTGGAAATGGCAATTGCAGGTTCACCGGGATGGAGTGTAACGGGCGGCCCTTGGGTGGAACCCCAGGATGGCATGAAAAAATATGTGTGGTCTGAAACCATTGTTGAGGGAGGGAAAGCCATCAGCCTGACTTTACCACAACCGCCTGCAGTTACCGGTAAAATGCAAAACCAACCCCTGAGCAGCGGGGCATTTGATGCGGCTTCAGCCAAGAAAAAGCCACAATATTACCATGACGCCGTTGTGGTGGCTTATCGACTCCCCCATACTGAAAAATCGCTTGCATCCCTTAAGCCGACAGTCAGCTCCAGCGGTGGTGATTTTAGGTTGGATCAGTTGACAGACGGCGATATCGCCCATATGGTTCATCTTCCCGTCAAATCATTGGATGAGGACATGTGGATCCAATACAGTTTTGCAGAACCAATCACCTTCAAGGCCATGACTGTTTCCGGGGCCCACCATATTCCGTTGGAAGACTTCCATGGCGGACCGAAAAACAGGAGTCTGCAGGTGAGTGATGACGGCATCCGTTTCAAAACCATTGCAACCATAAGTGGCAGCATTGTACCACTGAATACGGTTGCGTTCGAACCTACCACTGCTAAGTATTGGCGGTTGGTTTACAAACCATTTCTGGCACCAGCCAATGCCATGCTCTCCATGTTCGGTATGGGCGCCTCCACCAAACCACAAGGTGTGGATGTGGCTGAATTCAACCTGCATGGTGCATCCCGCATCAGTGAATTTGCAGACAAGGCAGGCTTTGACCCCTGGAAAGAAAAACCTTTAGAAGCATTCTCGCTGGCTAATGACGCCATTGCCATCACTGATGTGGTGGATGTAACGGCATTCATGGATCCAAGCGGAACACTACAATGGAACGCTCCTACCGGCAAATGGTCCATCTTACGCCTGGGCTATTCCCTCACAGGGAGAGAGAACCACCCTGCCTCTCCAGAAGCAACGGGTCTGGAGGTTGACAAGCTAGATAAGGAAGCAGTCAGAAAATACATCAACACCTACCTCGATATGTACAAAGATGCAACGGGTGGTATGATGGGTGGAAAAGGATTGACGCACATGGTATTGGATAGCTATGAGGCAGGGCACATGACCTGGACAGCCACCATGCCGGAGGAATTCAAGAGGCGGAGGGGCTACAGCATCCTGCCATGGATTCCTGTATTGACCGGCAGAGTAGTGGGCAGTGTTGAACAAAGTGAACAATTCCTGTGGGACTTCAGAAAAACCATTGGGGAAATGATTGCCGACAACCATTACAACGTAATTGGTGAAGAGCTGCACAAACGCGGCATGAAACGCTATACAGAGTCGCATGAAAACATGCGCATCTACCTCGCAGACGGTATGGATGTCAAAAGGAAAGCAGACATTCCCATGTCTGCCATGTGGCAGCCAGGGGCATTGGCGGGAGGTTCTGAAGAGGAAATCAGGAGCAGGGCGGATATCCGGGAGTCGGCATCCGTAGCGCACATATACGGACAAAACATCGTGGCAGCCGAATCCATGACCACAGTAGGCAACTCTTTTGTGCCGTCACCAGCCACACTCAAACGCACAGCAGACATGGAAATGGCCTCAGGAGTCAATCGTTTTGTGGTGCACACTTCGGTACACCAGCCGCTGGACAGCCTCATGCCCGGATTGTCTCTTGGTCCGTTCGGACAATGGTTCACCCGTCAGGAAACCTGGGCTGACCAAGCCCGCAGCTGGGTGGATTACCTGGCCCGCACCTCACACCTGTTGCAACAGGGCAGGTTTGTTGCGGATGTATTGTACTATTATGGCGAAAACACCAACATCACCTCACTGTGTCAAAATGCACTGCCTGCTGTACCTGTCGGTTATGAATACGATTTTGCCAACAGCACCGTACTGCTCGAAGCCATTACCGCTGTAAATGGTAAGCTGGTAACCCAAACAGGCATGCGGTACAGCCTGCTGATGTTGGACAGCTCCGCCGAAAAAATGACTTTGAAAGTGTTGCAAAGGATACTCCAGTTGGCCAAGGCAGGCGTAACGGTATGCGGTACTTCACCCGTGGCTAGCCCGAGCCTGGTTGACGATAAAGTGATGTATGCCGCCATGTTGAAAACCCTGAAAACCATGCCCAATGTGGCTTTTGGGAAGGATGTCCATGCCTTGCTCCATACACTTCAAGTCAAGGAGGATGTCATGATTACCCGTAAAGAAAAGGAAATACTATACGTGCACCGAACCATGCCCGAAAGGGAAATCTACTGGCTCAACAGTCGTGCCAGTGAAGGACAAAAAGCCACTGTTTCCTTTCGCACAGCAGGGAAAAAACCCATGATCTGGGATGCGGTAACCGGTGAAACCCATCCAGTGGGTTATCAGGTGAAAGACAATAGAACTATCATCAATCTTGACTTTCACCCCTGGCAATCACTATTCGTAGTTTTCGAAGGAGCACTCCCTTCAACGCTCTTTGCAATAAAGCCTGAAAAGGAAACCAAAGTGCAACCATTGGAAGGCCCATGGACTGTACAGTTCCAGGATGGAAGAGGTGGGCCTCTTGGTGCAGTTGATTTTCCAGTACTGGTTTCTCTTGCGCAACACAGCAATCCCGCCATCCGATACTTCTCTGGTGCAGCCACCTATTCCAAAACCGTAGAAATTCCTGCAATCACTTCAGGTGAAAAAATCAGTCTTGATCTAGGTAATGTGAAAAACCTGGCTGAATTACATGTCAATGGCCAGCTGGTGGCTACTTTATGGACACCACCCTTTGCAGCCGACATCACGCGATACCTCAAAGCAGGCAAAAACAAGCTGGAAATCAAGGTGGTCAACTCCTGGGTAAACAGGCTGGTGGGTGATGCACAACCCGGCGCCCAAAAGATTACCTATATCGCCATGCCCCTGTTCAGACCTGATTCTCCATTACAGGAATCAGGATTGCTGGGGCCGGTAACATTGAAAACAAGAAAATGAAATGACATCAAATCCGGCTACAGGGCACCTGATGGCCGGATTTTTTCCTTATATAAATGATTCACCATTTTGCGGATGAATGCATTGTATCCATTGTCATATTGGGGATCACACCCATTGGTGATGACTACTATCCCAAATTGTTCTTGGGGATCAAAGAACATGGCACTGTACAACCCATATGCCACCCCCGTATGCCCTGTCAGTTTCATGCCAGGAATCATCTTTTCAGTGACCTCCAAAGCCAACCCGTATCCTTCATCCTCAGATAAGGGCGTTTGCATCTCTTTTGCACTTTTTTTGGAGATGATTCTTTTTCCGGATTTTCCATAATTCATGTGCATCATCATATATCGCGCAAGATCTGCAGCAGAAATTTTCATGCCTCCGGTTGGTGAGAATACTGGTGTGCTCTCACCCATTTTGTAGGCGGCTATCACCTCGGCCCTTTGCTGATAGGCCCCGGGTGAAGGAATAAATTTTCTTGTGCTGTCATAGGCATAAAGCGTAGCGAACTTCGACTTATCCAATTCTTCCACATAATAACCTCCATACAATCCCAGTGGATCAAGAACATGCTTTTTTACATACCTGTCAAAACGCTCTCCTGAAATTCTCTCAATAACCGCTCCAAGCATATTGAAATTGAGATTGCAATATTGATAGCCTTTACCTGGAGCATAATTGTTGTAACATTTTGACCAATCAGGGTTTTTATCCGGATTGATAGCATCCAGGGTAAAATACCCCTGACTGTCGTTGATAGAGGAAAGATGAGACATCATAAGCTTCAGGGTGATGACCACATCAGGATATTTTGGATTCCTGACCTTGAAGCCAAGGATATCACTGACGTCCATATCCAAAGAAACTTTACCAGCTTCCACCAGTTGCATAATGGAGGTGGCAGAAAAGGATTTGGAAATGGAAGCTATGCGAAAAATACAATCATTGGTCATGGGTTGATTGTCTTCGATGCTTTTCAGTCCGAACGACCTGTTGTAAACCAATTTCCCTTTTTTGACCATTGCCACTGAAAGCCCCACCGCCTTACTATCCAGCATGAGCTGCCGGATGCCGGCCTCGGTTGGTCCGTCTTGCGCTTGAATCAACTGCGAGCCTGTCAAACTCACAAAAAGGGTAAAAATGAATTGAACTAACCGAAATCTTTGCATGTGAAGGAGTTTAATCTCATTAAAGGTAGAAATTACGTCCATTCAGAGCAAATCAGGACCAAACTGTTTGTTTGCGTAAAGTAGGTAGATTGTACCTTTGGCATCACAAACAAATCCACATGAGAAAAATTTTCCTGTTGCTTTCCTGTTCCATTGTGCTGGCTGCCTGCGAATCTAAAAAAGCAGGCGTACCTACAGTTGCTTTCATGGATGCTTTTCAGGACAATACCATCGCCAAAGCCAAACAAGGCTTTTTCGATGCATTGGCAGAAAATGGTTTTGATGAAAAGAAAGGAACCATCAATGTCATCTACCGCAATGCGCAGGGAGACATCCCCACACTCACACAGATTGCCAAATACATGATCAGTCAGCAACCTGACCTGATTGCCGCATGTCCTACACTGGCTACCATTACTGCATTGCAAAACACCAAAGACATTCCTGTATTCATGATGGTTGCCGATACGCCTGAAAAAATGAAAATCAACGGCAGTGATGGTAAGGAGCCAGCTAACCTGTTTGGTGTAGGGGAAACCATTGCGTACATAGACACATCATTCGGACTCATCCCCAGGCTGATCAAACCCAAAGGAGTAAAAATCAAAGCTGGTGTTGTCTACAACCAGGCAGAACCGCAATCTGTTCTGGCCCTTGAAGCCATCACCAATATGGCCAAAGCAAACAATGTAGAGCTGATTGCATTGCCTGTCAACAACTCCGCAGATGTACAACTCGTCACCCAATCGCTGCTTTCCAAAGAAATTGATGTTTTCTTTGCAAACCCAGACAACACCATTTTTGCCTCTTTTGAATCCATTGTGAAAGCATGTGAAACAGCAGGTGTTCCCATCATGACCAGTGAAGCCGGTTTGGTTGAAAGAGGCGCCCTGGCTGCTTTTGGCGCAGATATGTACCAATGGGGATACCAATCCGGACTCCAGGCTGCACAAATGTTGAAGCAGGGTAATACAAACGGACTGAAATGGGAATTGGTTAAAGTCCGCAACCGGGTTTACAATCCGGCCATGGCTAAAAAATACAATATCACAATCCCGGAGGGCTTTAACCCGATTCAATGATTCAGTTCTACCTGACGGCGCTGCAAATGGCACTTTGTCTGGCCCCCATGGCGATGGGTATTTTCATCACCATGAAGGTCTTCAATATTCCCGATATCACAACAGACGGGAGTTATACCCTTGGAGCTGCAATAACTGCCGTCATGCTGTCTGGCAACATGCCAGTAGCAGTTACCCTGCCTGCATGCATGCTTGCAGGAGCTCTTGCCGGCACATTGACTGGAGTAATCCATACCAAACTCAAAATTGATGCCCTGCTTTCCGGGATACTGGTAATGACAGCACTTTACTCCATAAACCTCATGATCCTGGGCAGATCGAATATACCGCTCATCAACACCGCATCCATATTTATCAAAAGTGACTGGCTGGGAAATGAATTAAACGGACAACTGTTAACTGCGTTGATTTTTGTTGGCGTGATTTTAGCTTTGTTGATATACTTGCTGCGAACCGATTTTGGCATCGCCATGCGGGCATCAGGAAATAATCCGGTTATGACCAAAGCACTTGGGGTAAATAACGACAGCATCAGAATTATCGGACTGGCTGTTTCCAATTCCCTGACCGGCCTGAGCGGATTTCTGGTTGCACAATACCAGGGTTTTACAGACATAAATATGGGCATAGGGATTGTAATAACCGGACTCGGTTCTGTACTTGTTGCAGATGCGATAAAACAATGGTTCCATGTAAAAAAAATTGGCAGGCAGATCATGCTTGTGGTAATAGGCTGTGCTGTTTTTCAAGCAGTACTGGCCTTCACGCTCTCCATTGGCATCGACCCGAACCTGTTGAAACTGATCACAGCAACTTTTGTATTGTTGATTGTTGCACTACCCCGGTTAACAGCTTTCGCAAAGCATAAATAAAATTGACGTGCTGATAATCAACCATATTTCCAAAATTTACAATGCCGGCAGTGACGATGAAGTAAGGGCCCTGCAGGATGTTTCAGTGGAAGTGAAAAAAGGTGAATTTTTAGTCGTTGTAGGCACCAATGGGAGTGGCAAATCAACATTATTGAACCTTATCCTTGGAACAATCTTGCCAACAACAGGCTCTGTAAGTATCGATGGAAAAATAATCAGTCACCTCCCAGAGTACCGCAGGAGTCCATGGGTTTCGATGGTATTCCAAAACCCTGCAAATGGCACCGCACCAGACCTGAGTATTGTGGAGAATTTTCGGCTGGCTGCATTGCGTTCGGGTAAAAAGGGGATTACCATTGGTAACAACACAAAGTTCAGGCAGCTTGTAAAAGAAAAGGTGACCGCGCTCGGCATGGGATTGGAAAATAAAATTGATCAGTCGATCGGCAGCCTTTCAGGGGGTCAACGCCAAGCCCTTACACTGTTGATGGGTGTGATGGATAAAACATCCTTGCTGCTGATGGATGAACCTACAGCGGCGCTGGATCCCAAATCTGCAAAAGTGGTCATGGAGCTTGCTGAACAAATCAACCGGGAAATGGGCATAACAATCATCCTCATCACGCACAGTATGAAAGATGCATTGCAGTATGGCCACCGACTGATCATGTTTGATGCAGGTAAAATCGTAAAAGACCTGAATAAAGATGCAAAACAATCACTCACCATTACTGAACTGCTGGAGTGGTTCGCTTAAATTAAGGATGTTATGAGAAAGAAAATTGCCATTGACATGGATAATGTAATCGTAGATATAGAACAGCATTGGCTGGATATCTACGAAAAGAAAACCGGAATAGTGATTGACCGGGCTTCTATCCAGGGAATACCCGAAGCAGAAGCCTTTCCGGATCCTGAAGCTGCCCGTGCACTGTTGTTTGAGCCTGGATTTTTTAAAACTGCACCCATCATGGAAGGTGCACTGGAAGCAGTAAGGAAACTGATGGATCACCATGAAATCTACATTGTTTCGGCAGCCATGGAATTCCCCAACTCGCTTGGTGAAAAAAGGGAATGGCTGGGAGAATACTTCCCTTTCATCAGCTGGCGTAATATGGTGTTCTGCGGAGATAAAAGCATTTTTGATACGGACTACCTGATTGATGACCATGTCAAAAACCTTGACTATTGCAAGGGCATACCACTGATGTTTACAGCTGCTCACAACGTGCACATCAACAGGCACACACGCGTAAACAACTGGAAGGAAGTGCTGGACTATTTCAAGTTATAAACAGCCTGTTTCCTTGGTAATCAACACAATAAAGTAAATCCACATTCGTTAATGCATTCAAAATCAGACGCATGAAAAAGTTGATCAAAATCACGTTGTGGACCCTTCTCTCCCTCGTAGTACTTGCAGGACTGGGTTTGGCCGGCTTTGTGTACAAGGTAAAAAACGGCTTCCCTGTTTCGTATGAAACGGAAAAACCGGCCATTGAATTCCCTGCTGGAAAACCGGCTGTACTCGTATTCTCAAAAACTACAGGATACAGGCATGAAGAATCAATTGATTCTTCAAAAAAAGTATTTGCTGAAATGGCCAAAGCCAACGACTGGTTCATCCATGAAACAGAAGCTGGTGGCGTATTCAACGAAGAACAACTGGCAAAATTCAATGTAGTAATCTTTAATAATTCAACCGGCAGAGTACTTAATGATGAACAACAATCTGCACTTGAAAAATATGTAGAAAACGGCGGTATGCTGATGGGCATTCATGGAGCAGGTGATGACTCTCACAACTGGTCATGGTACGAACAAAACCTCCTGGGCACAAGGTTTTCCCACCATGCCATGAACCCGCAATTGCAAGAAACAGATGTTTACATCGGTAATTATGCTGACACTTCACTTTCAAAAGACATGTTGGCTGTTTGGCCGCATACCGACGAATGGTATGTCTTCGAAACTCAACCAAAAGATGCTGTCATTCTTTGCCTGATTGAAGGCAATAAAATAAGTCCAAATGGGAACTTCCTCTGGATGCAAAACAAAAATTTCGGTATGGGAAAAGCCCATCCAATTGCCTGGTACAAACCAGTAGGCAAAGGTTACACCTGGTACACCTCGATGGGACATAATCAAGATGCCTGGAAAAATACCAACTTCACCATGATGGTTGAAAATGGTATCAAATGGGGAAATACGCATTGATTTAAATGGAATATACAGACCTGACCTATACAGGAAATAACTTCAGCGAAACAGGCTTTGATTATGCCGAATATGACGGCTGCTCATTTGAAAACTGCAATTTCAGTGAGACAGACCTCAAAGGGAGCATTTTCATAGCCTGTTCCTTTATCAACTGCAACCTAAGCCTTGCTCGCATCAACAAGGTGTCCATGCAACAGGTGAACTTCACCGGCAGCAAACTCTTGGGCATACACTTTGAAGATGCCAGTCCATTCGGACTACAAATCAGTTTCGAAAACTGCAACCTGGAAAGTGCCTCATTCTTCGGCCTGAAACTTTCAAGCACCCGTTTTGTGAAATGCAAAATGAGCAATACTGATTTTACAAACGCTGATATACAAGGTTCGGACCTCAGCGGCTCAGACCTTTCTGATGCCCGGTTCGATAATACCAACCTGGAAAAAGCAGACTTCCGCTCAGCCATTGGCTTTCAGATTGACCCCGACAAAAACCGGCTGAAAAAAGCAAAATTCAATGCACAGAACGCATTACTGCTGCTGGAGAAATACAGGCTGGACATAACTTATTAATCAGGGGTAACTACAAGGATTTATTCATTTCTGACATCAAAAAATCCTCAGGATTTAATAACTTCAGCAAAATAACCCCTTGCCATGACCAACCGCCTTTTTATTCCCATCCTGCTGGGAGCATTTGTTTTTTTGAACAGCTGCCAGTCCAACTCCGAAGATGACAGAATCTTTCAGATGGATCCTACCAAAGCTACTGCACTTGCGAAAGCGATTGATACCACCGTTAAACCCACACTGGCTGAAGGTCTTACGCTTCAGCTATGGGCAATGGACTCTCTTGTGGCTGACCCGGTTTCCATTGACATCGATGACCAGGGCCGCGTTTATTATACACGCACCAACAGGCAAAAGAATTCTGAATTTGATATCAGGGGGCATCAGGACTGGGAGATCGAATCTATCGCCCTCAAAGATGTTGAAGAAAAGCGTGCTTTTTTACGTAAAGTACTGGCTCCTGAAAACAGTAGCAAAAATACATGGCTGACAGACGTGAATGGAGACAGCTCGCGCGACTGGAG
>Ga0079300_10001190_pt1 | contig 10253 bp, 10 predicted proteins | sample Wag4_2014_7_11_FD_74799 | JGI IMG/M metagenome (GOLD analysis project Ga0079300, IMG submission 74799) | Fresh water microbial communities from Ohio, USA - Utica-2 Time Series HT 2014_7_11 | ecosystem: Environmental > Aquatic > Freshwater > Water tank | place: USA: Ohio | collected 2014-07-11
GGATTACTGGCCTTCCAGGCTGCTTTGGGGGGCAGCTTTTTACTGCTCCGTAGGTCGGCTATGCTTACCGATGCCATGGCACACTCGGTACTGCCCGGATTGGTCATTGGATATCTATTTTCAGGTTCGCGATCTGGCCCAGAAGTAATTCTGTTTGCAGCGGCATCTAGCTTTTTTTCGGCCTATCTAATCGACTATTTAAACAAGTTCGCAGGAATATGGTTTGAAGCCAGCACCGGTTTTGTTTTTACCTCGCTGTTTGCCATTGGAATTGTTTTAATAACAACCTTGGGCGGCAATGTGGACTTAGATGCCGATTGCGTTTTATATGGAGAATTGCTGTACGTTCCCTTTCGCTATTCCTCAACACATAGTTGGTACGACGTCCTACCCTTGCCTCTTTGGAATCAGATTTGGGTCGCCTTGGCCTGGGCCTTGTTTTTGTTTTTTCGGTGGAAACAACTTAAAACATGGGCATTTGATGCCGAATTTTGCCGCCATGCTGGAATTTCAGACCATGTAATCCGACGTTTGGTCTTGGCCCTGACCTCTATGAGCATTGTTGTTGGATTTGATGCCTTTGGCGCTATTTTGGTGGTCGGTTTTTTTATTTTGCCCGCAGCCACCGCTTGGCTGATTAGCCGAACCTGGCATGCCATGATATTGATTTCTTTGTTGGTTGGATTAGGTAGTACAGGGCTCGGTTACAGCCTTGCGCTTTTCTTCGATTGGGAACCAGGCCCTAGTATTGTAAGCGTGGCTGGACTCTTTTTCTTGGCCGCAGCAATCGCCTTCCGCCAAAACCGAGCAAACTCAACTTTTCGTCCTACGCACTAAAAGCATGCGGCTCACATGCTGACTTACCATAAGTTCAGCTCCGTCATTGATTGAAATAACAACACTTTGGTCGTACGAAAATCGCTTTATCAACTTTACTGAGGAACCAGGCTTCAAGGAAATCCCATCCAAATACTGCAAAAAATCGGACTGGTGCTCCTTAAGTCCAACCAATTCGGCCGACTCCCCTGGCAGCAGGTCGTACATGGTTTTGTTTTTATGGTGCTTTATGCTTCCATCGGACTTGGGTATGGGATCTCCGTGTGGGTCAACTTCTGGGAATCCCAAAAAATCATCCAACCGATGAATTAGTTTTTCATCTACAATGTGCTCTAATTGTTCCGCAATTTCATGAATTTCATCCCATTTAAAATTGAGCTTTTCAACCAAGAAAACTTCCCAAAGCCGATGTTTCCGAATAACATTGGCCGCAATCAAATGTCCTTTCCGACTTAGCACAGCTCCCTTATACGGCTGATATTTCACCCATTTCTTTTCGTGCAATTTCTTCAACATATCGGTTACCGACGATGCCTTGCTGCTCAACTCCTCGGCCAAGTCGTTGGTCGAAACCGAACGCCGGAGTTCGCCCGATAACTTAAATATGGCTTTCAGATAATTCTCTTCTGCTGTTGTTGGCATTTAAATAACCTTATGGTATAGGATAAAAGTAAAAGTTTTTAGTCATTTGAACTCTAATTGGTGAATGTAGCATGCGTATAGGAATAGTATTGTATCCCACATTTGGTGGCAGCGGTGTGGTAGCGACCGAATTAGGTAAGGCATTAGCCCGAAAAGGCCACGAAATCCACTTTATTTCGTACAGCCAACCGGTGCGCATGGATGCCTTCCAACAAGGGGTCTTTTTTCACGAGGTTATGGTTCCCGATTATCCTCTGTTTCATTTTGACCCTTACGAGGTAGCCCTCACCTCAACCCTTGTGCGTACCGCCCTTCAAGAAAAATTGGACCTGATTCATGTGCATTACGCCATACCCCATGCCCCAGCAGCCTTTATGGCGCGCGAAATTCTTAAAACAAAAGGGCTGTCCGTTCCCTTTGTTACCACCCTTCACGGGACCGACATCACGCTTGTTGGGAAAAACCAATCCTATGAGCCCGTCATAAGTTTTGCTATAAACCAATCCGATGCAGTTACCGCGGTTTCTTCCTACCTGAAAGAAGAAACCCTCCGGCATTTTAGCATCACCAAAAACATCGAGGTCGTTTATAACTTTATAGACCCCTTTGCCATTGCAGAAGAAAAAAAGGAATGCACCAAAGCCATTGCTGCTCCCAACGGAGAAAAAGTGGTGATGCACATTTCCAATTTCCGAAAGGTTAAACGGGTGCAAGACGTTATTCAGGCCTTCCGCTTGATTGTCGAAAAAATCCCTTGCCGTCTTATTATGGTGGGCGATGGCCCTGAACGAAATATGGCCGAAAATTTGGCGGAAGAACTCGGAATTCGAAAGCATTGCATGTTTATAGGAAAAGTGAAAAATTCCTTAAGCATTTTGCCCTGTGCCGATGTCTTTTTCTTGCCCTCGGCCAGCGAAAGTTTTGGCCTTTCAGCCTTAGAGGCCATGGCATGCGGCATTCCAGTTATAGGGTCAAATGCCGGTGGAATGCCCGAAGTTCAAATTCATGGAAAAACGGGGTTTTTAAGCGAGGTGGGCGACTATCAAGATATGGCGAAAAATGCCCTTTTGGTTTTAACCGACAATTCGCTTTCCTCAGCCTTTTCAAAGGCCTGCATAAAACAGGCAAACGCTTTCCGCCTCGACATTATTCTGCCTCAATACGAAGCCATTTACAAGCGGGTACTTTTGGATGCCGGCCCCTCATTTTAACTTGCCTGAATCCATCATTCTACATATTTCATCTATCAACTTGTCTTCATTGACCTGCTGAGGATTAAATTCCGCTTTTAAATCGTAATCAAACATACCCGCCACTCCCTGCCAAAAAAACGCTTGTACGCCCCCTTTCATTTCCTGTAGCAATTCATACGATGTGAATTCGGTTTGCCGATCCAACAGTTTCAATAAAATTCGACCATCGGCAAACGACATGCGCTTCAACTGATGGTAATACTTCTGCCTCAATTCAGCCTCAAATTGCCCAATCAGTTCCTTTTTATCGCGCCGTTTCCCTGTTGAATCTACCCGAGCGTAGGTTCGCATACGCTCACCTGCAAGTTTAGCCAAAGGATATGTTCGCTTTACACGTTCCACCAAACGGTCATACCGGCGCTGCAATCCCTTGTTTTGGAAGGTTCTCAATTCAAGCACATTGAACTCAGGCAAAACAACCACCCTTGAAATCGTGTCGGTGAGTGAATCTGAAGGCAATTGAGCAGAAACACAGTAGGCTGAAACCCAAAAAACAAAAACGACGCTCTTTTTATAAAGGCTGCTCATATACCCTAAAAGGGGAAAAACTAAAATTATCGATTCCCAATATGTTTTTGAAGGCCGTTAGGAATAAAAGCAAAGCCCTTGAAATAACAGAACAATTCGGCCTGGTCAGGGCCTACTTTTACCAATACCATGCTGTCAAGCGTCCCATTCCCCGCACCTGAAACATCCCAAAACAAAACCCTTGCTGCATCTCGATCAATCAACATGGCCGGCTGTAAGTTTACATTTTGCTGCGAATACCCCAAATCTGAACTGAAAAACACTTTAAAATCGCCTCCACTTTCAGAAGGTGTTATGCTGGCCGTATAATACACACTGTCTGCACGCATAAAAGTCCATGTGCCCGTAAACTTTGACTCCATTTCAGCTTCCCGGCATGATCCATTGTCCATTTCTGCGGTAGGAACATAATAATCGGATCGGGGGTCTGTGCAACCTTGCTCTTCTCCACACCCAACCCATAAAAACATGCATGCAAAAAGAATCAGGGACAGGAACCGCGATCCCATTGCTTATTCTTCCTTAATGCGCATACCTAGAAGCTCACAATCCCGCTTCACCATGTTGGCTGGATTGGCTTCGGCCGAGTCAATCATTTTGTATTGAAGCTCCAATCGGTTGGCCGAAATAAATCCTTGACCTACATACCAAATGCTGCTTAAAGTATCCATTTGCTGTGCGGGAATGGTAAAGGTGTACTGAGAAACCTCGGCAACCAATTTGCCTTCGCCCAAGGTCAATACACCCAGGTTTCCTGCTGGGTCAACATAGTGGTTGATTTTAAACTCGTACTTGAACTTATCTCCCTCTACAAATTGAACATAACTTTGAGTTGCAGGACCACTTGAACACGATTCTGTAACAATGTACGTGGACATAAATTTACGCACCGTTTCGATGGGTTGGCAACTTCCATTGTCTTGATCTACAGTCGAGTCATAATTGTCGCTGCGTTCATCGGTACACCCTTCCGTTGTGCACGAAGAAATAGAAGCCGACAATAAAATGCCAAGGAAAAGAATTGAAATGGATAAAGAGGAACCTTTCATGAGGAATGATATCTATTAGCATCAAATTAACGAAAAATTACAGCGATTTCAAATTCTTTTCTCTATTTTAAAGGAACTAAGGGCGTATTTTTATAAAACGAAATGCGATTTGAGTGCATAAACCCACCTTTAAATAGGAGAATCCAAGTGCACTGATTATGTTTGCACCAAAGTTGTCAGCATGAAATTTGAGCGGCAGGGCATCAGCGATGCCGAACTTCGGGCCTTGTATCGTGAATTGGTTTATCCCAGGCTTATCGAAGAAAAAATGTTGGTTTTACTCCGACAAGGAAAAATCAGCAAGTGGTTTTCGGGCATTGGGCAAGAAGCCATTTCTGTGGGCGCCGCTATGGCTCTGCACCAAGACGAATACCTTCTGCCCATGCACCGGAATTTAGGCATGTTTACTGCCCGTGGTGTTCCCTTTCGACGCCTTTTTTCCCAATGGCAAGGCAAAGAAAATGGATTCACAAAAGGCCGAGACCGCTCGTTTCATTTTGGCACGAACCCGTATCACATGGTAGGCATGATTTCCCATTTAGGGCCTCAATTGGGCGTGGCCGATGGAATCGCACTGGGCAGCGTGCTGAAAAACGAGAAAAAAGTAACTTTTGTCGTTACCGGCGACGGAGGAACCTCCGAAGGCGATTTTCATGAAGCTTTAAATGTGGCCGCCGTTTGGGATTTGCCCGTGATTTTTTGCATAGAATCCAATGGGTATGGCCTCTCTACCCCCTCTTCCGAACAATACAAATGTTCGCAACTTTCTGACCGCGCTTTGGGCTATGGAATGAAATCTGTCCGTATAGACGGAAACAATATCTTAGAGGTGTATGCCACCCTGCGTTCACTGGCAGAAGAAATGCGCCAAGACCCCAAACCCGTATTGGTTGAATGCTTAACCTTTCGAATGCGGGGACACGAAGAAGCCAGCGGAGTCAAATACGTTCCTCAAGATTTGTTCGATGCTTGGAAGCAAAAAGACCCCATCGATCAGTATGGAAATTGGCTGCACAACGAGGCAATAATGCCAAAAGAAGAACAAGAGCAAATTCGCCTGAAACTTAAAGAAACCATTGACTCGGATGTGTTAGCCGTTTTTGATGAACCCGAACTCCCCGGCAATCGCACAGAAAGCCTCTACGACGTCTATGCTCCCTATTCTGCTGTTCCTATGCAGCCCCAAAACCCAGAAACCAAACCCATGCGCATCATTGATGCGGTTCGCAGCGCATTGGAATTGGCCTTAGAAAAACACCCGCAACTTATTTTAATGGGTCAAGACATTGGAACGTATGGGGGCGTTTTTAAGGCAACAGACGGTTTATTAGATATCGCCGGAGCAGAAAGGGTGCGAAATACCCCCCTTTGCGAATCGGCGATCCTGAGTGCCGCCCTCGGTTTATCCATCAAAGGCATGAAAGCCATGGTTGAAATGCAATTTGCCGATTTCGTTAGCTCTGGATTTACCGCTGTAGTCAACAACCTGGCCAAAACCCACTGGCGTTGGGGGCAAACCGCCGATGTGGTTGTACGCATGCCCACCGGGGCAGGAGTCGCGGCCGGCCCCTTTCACAGCCAATCCAATGAAGCTTGGTTTTTTCATACCCCCGGCTTAAAAATTTACTACCCCTCCAATGCCTATGATGCAAAAGGTCTTTTGCTAACCGCATTTGAAGACCCAAACCCTGTTATGTTTTTTGAACATAAAGCCCTTTACCGAGCTCAAGAAGAACAAGTTCCTACTTCGTATTACACCCTTCCCGAAGGCAAAGCAAACCTCTGTTCTCAAGGCGAAAAACTCAGTTTAATTAGCTACGGCATGGGGGTGGTTAAGGCCTTGGAATGCCTATCTGATTTCCCAGAAAATACCATCGAAATTATCGACTTAAGAACCTTGGTTCCGTTGGACTACGATACCGTATTCCAAAGCGTAAAAAAAACAGGTAGAGCTCTGGTCTTGCACGAAGCCACCGACCTGGGTGGAATCGGAGCCGATTTGGCTTCCAAAATCCAAGAGGCCTGCTTTCAATGGCTGGATGCTCCTGTAAAACGGTTGTCGGCCGACAATACTCCCGTTCCTTTTGCCCCCGCCCTTGAACAAGTGTTTTTACCTTGGAACCGCCTAAGCAATACCATCGAAGAACTTTTGAGCTGGTAATTTAAGTTGTACCTTTACCCCTATGAACGCATTACGTTTTTTATTGCTTCCCAGCTTCGTTGGCTTTCTAGCTCTTGCCTGCAACGACAACGAGATAGATCTAACCTCCAACTTCAAAGACATTCCCGTTGTTTATGGACTCCTCGATGCCAGCGAAGATTCCAATTGGGTGCGCATTAATAAAGCCTTTTTGGGCGATGGAAATGCCCTTGTTTTTGCTCAAATCGCCGACTCCCTAAACTACCCCAATCTTCAAGTTGCTTTATTGAAATTAAACATGTCAAACAATCAAGTGGTGGATTCCTTGCCCATGCAAAAAACCATCAACGCGATTCCAAAAGACAGTGGCGTTTTTGCCAGCAACTCCAATGTGTTGTATTTGACTACCAGCCCCATTGATAAAAACTTCCGATACACCTTGGTCATTTTTAACCCCGACAACCAAAAACGAACCGAAGCCACAACCAACATAGCAAATTCATCCGTTTTCAATTACCCAAACTCTCCCTCGGTAGCTTTAAATTGGGAACCCAATACAAACAACAAATTAGTCAGATTTGAATGGTCCTGCAATACCTCCGCCACCACTCAAGCCCATCAGTTTGAACTTACCTTTATTTACGATGAATTCCCTCAGGCAAATCCAAGCAATCGAGTACGCAAGTCCTTTACCAATCGATATTCCATGATTCCCAACTCCGATTGCCAATCGAATTTAATCAAACTTCCCATTACTAAAGAGGAATTTTACAACAGCGTGGTAAACAATTTAGCCAAAGATCAAACTTTGGGTAGGGAATTTATCCAAATTGACATTGCAGTGTACGGAGCCGCAAAAGCGTTTTACGATTATTTGGTCATCAATAAGCCAAGTGCCAGCGTGGTACCCCGGGCAACCGATTACACCAACATTCCAGAAGGAAAAGGAGTTTTCTCCTCAAGAAGCCAACTGCACATGAGGGGCTTAAAATTAAATTCCATTACTATTGATTCCCTGCGCGGCGGTCAATACACTTCTGAATTGAATTTTTCCAATTAATGGTTTTAAGCAGATTATCCTTTCTTTTTTTCCTCCTCTTCTTTTTACCGCAGGGCTTGATTAGCCAGTCTGTGGGTATCGGTGCAAACCAACCACATACATCTTCCCTGCTTGATGTTCATGACACCCTAAAGGGGGTTTTATTCCCCCGCATGAGCAGCGTCCAACGGCAATCCATTCTTCAACCTGCAACGGGCCTTCTTGTGTTTGATACCGATTCGGCCCGATACTGCTTTTACACCGGTCAAGATTGGCACTGCCTAGGCTTACCCCCAGGCCAAGCCAGCGGCGAATTGTTGTTTTGGGACGGAACCAAATGGGCCATTGTTAGGATACCGAGGCAATCAAGAGGCCCAAGCCTTAAAATCCATCAGCGGTTGGCTAAACAATGGAAACGGCAACAACAATTCAGGTTTCATGGCTCTGCCCGCTGGCGGACGCAGCGGACCAAATGGAATATTTAATTCGGCCCAAGAAATTGCGGCGTTTTGGGCCATTGGTTTGGACGGCAACGGACAAGGGTACACCCGCTATCTATACCACAACGACAGCCGAATTCGCAGGATCGGAAATACCCTTAATACCGGTTTAAGTTGCCGTTGCGTTAAAAATTAAGCCCTCTTTTCGGCAGTTCAACTCCATCGACCCCAGCTTTCCTGTTCAATTATACAGGAGCAGAACCGAAAAAATTGCGCCCGATTTATTCTGCGAACCAATCTACCTTAGTCATCCAGAACTGCCTCTTTCCCTCAGGCCATTCCCCTTCCGGATAACCTGGATACAACACGCCCAAAATGCGGTCAGGCTTTAATATTCCTAGCTCTTCTGCAAATTGCTCCTCATAAATAGCCGAACCGCTCGACCAAAACAAAGACATTCCATAGGTGGTTGCCAAAAGACTCATGTTTTGTACGGCGCACCCTACCGCCAATATTTCTTCAACCTCTGGAATTTTGCCCGAAACTTGCCGTTTCATGTACACCAAAATTGCCGCTGAAGCACATTGGTGCCGGTCTCGAATTCGATCGTATTTTGATTGCAAATAAGCCAGTTCAGTACTATTCCTTCGATAGGCCTCGGCCAATTTAAGCTGCAAAGATTCTAAAGCAGGGCCTGTAAACACTTTAAATCGCCAAGGCTCGGTTTGCCCGTGGGTAGGGGCCCAATTTGCTGCTTCGATCAGCGCTTCAATTTGGTCTCGATGTACTTTTCTAGACTTAAACTGTTCAGGCCGAACACTGCGGCGCGCACGAATTAAAGACTGAACATCCGTTAAATTAAACTTCATGGTTTATTTGCATTTTTAAACACCTCGTTCAACCAATTTTGCAGTTCGGTTCGATGGCTAACCAGGGCCCGCTTTCGGGCGGCATCGTACGACAAATCCGCTCCCTTCAGCCGATCCAATTGGCTGCTGAAAACCGTTTTATTGTCTGAAGTTCGTACCGCTGTAAGTTGCAAATCGGCATAACTAATAAATATACCGCCTTGTGCTTGCCCTTTAAAAGATGAACTTTCTATATTCAATTGCAAATCTGCTTTTGCCGAATTCGATTCTGCCAAAGGGTAACCCTGATCCTGAAGCCAAGTTCTTACCGTGGATTCTAAGGCAGGATAAGAAGTTGTAAATTCTGGGTTTGTTTCACGTACCCTTAACCGGATGGTAGGCTTAAAAAAGGAAACTGGAACGCCCACCGAACGAGAAAAAGACAGAAACATGGACTTTAAATACCCAGGCATCAATGAATCTGCAAACCATAAAACAGGCTCCATAAGAACGGTGAGCTGAGCCGATTCAGCCCCACTTAAATTAGGAAATACAACCTGAACCTGCCCTTGGGCAGTGGTAACAAACGAACCCGGAAGGGTTTCTGTTTTAAGGCCTGCTGCCGACCATTGCATACGCAGGGGAACCTGGGCAACGGGGAAAGCTCCTCCGTCGTTTAGCGTTATAAAAACACTGCGCTGTGCTTCATTCGCCAAGGGATTCAAAGTCAATTTGACGGGATTGGGCTGAAGGGCTAGGCCCGAGAGCTGACCCAACAAAAAAGAGGCAAATTCAGCCGCTAAATCAACATTGCCTTCAGCTACTGACAAAACCGTGGATTGGTCGGCATAAGGCTCCAAAACACGAAGCCCCAGTAAGGCTTGACTTACCGCCGATTTAAACTGACCTTTCTCCGACTGCTGTCGGGCCAATTCCAAAAAACGATGGGCCTGTGTTAGGGCAGCCTGTTTCTTTTGCTGCACAGAGGCCCAATATTCAGCCCGGTCCAGTCGATACAAAACATACAGCCGTGAACCGGACTCCTTTGTTTTAACCAATTCATACCCTTCAATCTGAACGGAAGTTCGAGTTCGGATTTCAGACAAATACACATCTCGAACCTGGTCTGAATTCCCAAAACGCGAAAGAATGCTGTTTGATTCAATCTTGGTCTCAATTTCTGTGGCAATATCCCGCAATGCCTTTTTTCGTGCATTTTCAAAAGCCAATTCAGGATTTCCTACATTCAGCTCAGAACCTAAACCATAGTAATAAGATTCAGAGGTTGGCTTTTGCAAAAACCATTCTGGAATCGCATGGCTAGAAGTTTCTGAACCCAACTCCATCGGATTATTTCGAACCGAACAGGAGGCAAGAACCAAAAATGCAGCGAAGAAAATTACGGTGCGGAACATACTCAATTGAGGCCTTTAGATTGAATGCGTTCGGCAACTTCTTTGGCCACATCTTTCTCAAC
>Ga0079300_10001191_pt1 | contig 10252 bp, 13 predicted proteins | sample Wag4_2014_7_11_FD_74799 | JGI IMG/M metagenome (GOLD analysis project Ga0079300, IMG submission 74799) | Fresh water microbial communities from Ohio, USA - Utica-2 Time Series HT 2014_7_11 | ecosystem: Environmental > Aquatic > Freshwater > Water tank | place: USA: Ohio | collected 2014-07-11
ATGAGGCGGCTGTTAAAGCTGCAGCATCAGAGCCTGCAGAAGGCGCAACAACTTTGAAGAAGAAGGCACAAGACAAGCTTGCAGCGAAGGCTAATCCTGTAGAGGCCGCACCAGTTGTCGAAGAAGCAGTGGCAGAGGCACCTTCTGAAGAAGCACCTGCTGTTACAGAGCAAATCACCGAAGTCGCAACTGAAGCTGGAACCCCTGCCGAAGCAAGCGCCGTTGAATCTTCGGAAACTGCCGAGTAATTATGATCGACGAAGCTCTCGAGCATCTCGTTAAGGGAATCGTAGATAACCCTGACGATGTAAATGTTAAGGAGAAGAACGGACGTCGCGGTGCAACCCTCGAAGTTCGCGTCAATCCTGAAGATATCGGTAAGGTCATTGGACGTAATGGTCGTACTGCAAAGGCGCTTCGCACAGTTGTGAGCGCTCTTGCAGGACGTAGCGTCCGTGTTGATCTCATCGATACTGACGAACTGCGCTAATTTTTTAGGTTGTCATGCGCCTCAATGTAGGACGTATCGGCAAAGCCCACGGAATTCTTGGTGAGGCAACTATCGAAGTTCGCACTGATGAAGCCGAAGATCGTTTTGCTATCGGTTCTCAATTAGAGACTGATAGCCATGGCGTGCTTACCGTCAACTCAGTGCGCGTCCATAACGGGATTCTTCTCTTGGGTTTTGAAGGCATTACAGATCGCAATCAGGTTGAACTTCTTCGCAACGAACTTCTCTATGCAGAAGTTGATATTAACGCCCCTGGTTATGACGAGGATGATTACCACGTTCTGCAATTGGTTGGCTGTGAGACTTTCCTTGAAGATGGAACACTCTTTGGCACCATCTCTGACGTGCTTAACCTTCCGGGCCAAGACGTTCTTGCAATACAGACGGAATCGGGCGAAGTGATGATCCCCTTCGTGAGACAACTTGTTCCGACAGTCGATATCGCTAATCGAAAGTTGGTTGTGATTCCGCCAACAATTTCAGGGAGCATCTGATGAAGATAGATGTAATTTCTATCTTTCCTGAGTACTTGGCGCCGCTCAAGCTCTCTCTGCTCGGCAAAGCGCAGAGCGCCGGTTTACTCGAGATCAATGTTCATAATTTGCGCGATCACGCTACTGGCGTCCATGGCTCGGTTGATGACACTCCATATGGTGGCGGGGCTGGAATGGTGATGTCAGCTGAAGTTTGGGCAGAGGCGATAGATGCTTTCCTCACTCCTGATTCTGACTTAATTATTCTGACACCCGCAGGTAGAAAATTTACGCAACCAGTGGCTCACCAATTCTCTCGTGCAAAGCACCTTATTTTTGCTTGTGGTCGCTATGAAGGCATTGATGATCGCGTACGGCAATACTATTCAAAGCCAGAATTTGCAGAGAAGAACATCAACGTCCATGAGTACTCAATCGGTGATTATGTTCTCGGTGGTGGCGAGGTTGCTTCGATGGTAATGATTGAAGCAATTACGCGTTTGATACCTGGCGTTCTTGGCAACCCAGAGTCTTTAGAAGAAGAATCACACATCAGCGAGGGATATCTCGAATATCCAAACTTTACAAGGCCTGCCAGCTGGCGCGGTATCGAAGTCCCTGATGTCTTGTTAAGCGGAAACCACGCAGCTATTGCACAGTGGCGAGCAACACAAGCGCAGGAGCGCGCCAAGAAGAATCGATAACTCGTGAGTAGCGCCATACTCACCTTATGGTTGGAGTATGAGCGAAGAGGCAGCAAAGATTCAATCCCGACTGATTCGTGATCTTGAACCAGTTGTTGCGGTAGAGCTCGAGCGCCACTTGCAGGTGCAGAAAAATTGGTACCCACACGAGTATGTCCCGTGGTCTGAAGGCAGAACGTATGCAGGCCCACTCAATGGTGATCCATGGGATGCAAAAGACTCAAAGCTGACAACTATCGCGCAAGATTCACTCGTACTCAATCTCATGACGGAAGATAATCTTCCGAGTTATCACACAGAGATTGCTATCTCTATGGGGCGTGACGGTGCGTGGGGTACCTGGATTGATCGATGGACCGCAGAAGAAGGTCGCCACTCAATCGTAATCCGTGACTATCTGATGGTTGCTCGTTCAGTCGATCCATATGAACTTGAGGATCTACGAATGGCCCATATGTCTCTGGGATATCAAACTCCTTACCCCAACGATATGTTGCACACGATCGCCTACGTAACTTTCCAAGAACTAGCTACTCGCATTTCTCATCGCAACACTGGAAAAATTGCTAGTGACGATATGGTCGAGTCGATGATGCAGAGAATTGCTCTCGATGAGAACCTTCATATGCTCTTCTATCGCAACACAATCTCGGCAGCTCTCGAACTCGAACCAGATGCCGCAATGCGCGCGATTACTGATGTTGTCACTAACTTTGAAATGCCAGGGGCCAATATGCCGGGCTTTGGACGAAAGGCAGTGCAGATTGCCCTTGCCGGAATTTACGATCTCTCCCAGCACGTCGATGAGGTTGTTTGGCCAGTCTTACGAGCATGGAAAATTTTCGAGCGAAATGACTTCGGAGCGATAGGTCTTGCAGCGCGTGATGAACTCGCTATCTTCTTAGAAAAGGTTGGCAAAGAAGCAGCAACTTTTAACGATAAGCGAGAAATCCACTTTGAACGGCAAATTGCGCGTGGAATTGAACCCATTCGCATCGCACGTGCCTAATTCTGCGCAGATTCTCTAACTCTTTTCCATTAGTAGACTAGCCCCCATGTCACGCACCTATCTTGTTGAGACTTATGGATGTCAGATGAATGTCCATGATTCTGAGCGCATTGCGGGTTTACTCGACGCGGCAGGACATGTTCCGGTGAATCCAGGAGAACAAGCCGACATTGTTGTTTTTAATACCTGCGCGGTCCGCGAGAATGCCGATAACAAGCTCTATGGAAATTTGAGTTTTCTTGCGCCAATCAAGAAAGCAAATCCTAAAATGCAGATTGCGGTAGGTGGTTGTCTTGCGCAGAAAGACCAAGGAACTATTCTCAAAAAAGCTCCTTATGTTGATGTAGTTTTTGGAACCCATAACGTTGGTTCACTACCTATCTTGCTTGAGCGAGCACGAATCGAAGAAGAGTCACAGATTGAAATTCTTGAGGCTCTTGAGCATTTCCCATCCACACTTCCCGCGAGACGTTTCTCAGCCTTTACGTCATGGGTATCAATCTCAGTCGGGTGCAACAACACCTGCACCTTCTGCATAGTTCCAGCTCTACGAGGCGCCGAAAAGGATCGCTCACAGGCAGATATCTTGGCTGAAGTCAGAGCTTTAGTAGACCAGGGCGTCATTGAAATCACTCTGCTCGGCCAGAATGTAAATGCATATGGTGTTGAATTTGGAGATAAGGAAGCCTTCGCCAAATTACTGAGAGAGATGGGCAAGGTAGATGGCCTAGAGCGCGTCCGATTTATGTCTCCACATCCTCGCGACTTCACCGATGATGTTATTGAAGCAATGGCCGAGACCGAGAATGTGATGCCACATCTTCATATGCCATTGCAATCGGGTTCTGATTCGATCCTTGCATCTATGCGTCGCTCATATCGAACAGATAAGTATCTGGGAATTCTTGATCGAGTCCGTACGGCTCTCCCAAAGGCGATGATTACGACAGACATCATCGTCGGATTCCCTGGAGAGAGCGAAGAAGATTTTCTGGGGACGATGGATATCGCTACCAAAGCGAGATTTGCTGCGGCTTACACCTATAAATATTCGATTCGCCCTGGTACTCCAGCAGGCGTCATGCCCAATCAGGTTGATGAAGCAGTTGTTGGTGAACGATATACCCGACTCCATGAACACTTGCAGGCAATTTCGCTCTCGGTAAATAGTGAAGCAGTTGGCACGACTCATCGTGTTCTTGTAAATGAAGTCGAAGGTCGTCGCGACAATGATCGAGGACGAATAACTGGGCGATCAGAGGATTTCAGATTGGTTCACTTTGATTCACCAGAAGGCGTTCGTCCGGGAGATTTTGTTGATGTGGAGATTGAGGAAGCTTCGGCTCACTACCTATTGGGCCGTTCTAAACTCTTAATTCCATCCAGAGGAGGCGATGCGTTTGCTGCACGAGTGGCCGCAATAAACTCTGTCTCAACTCCTCTTTCAAGTGGACCAGCACCAACCATGCTCGGAATGCCTCAAGTAAAGCCAGCGTAATGTCTGCGCCTCTCATTATTATTTGTGGAGCCACTGCCACAGGAAAAAGTTCTTTAGCGATCAAAGTAGCTCTTGAAATCGGCGCAGAAATCATCAATGCAGACTCAATGCAGCTATACCGAGGCATGGATATCGGTACTGCAAAAGTAAGTCTTGAGGAACGCCAGGGAGTACCACATCATCTCCTAGATATTCTGGAAGTATCTCAAACGGCGTCGGTCGCTGCATATCAAGAGATGGCTCGACATAAAATCTCTGAAATCTGGGGGAGAGGCTATCCCGCAATCATTGTGGGCGGCACTGGGCTTTACATTAAATCAATTGTCGATGAGATGAATTTTCCTGATACCGATCCTGCAATCAGGGCAAGGTTAGAATCAGATGCCGAATCATTTGGAGCCGCCGCCTTATTTGCACGTTTAAAAGAGGTAGATCCTGAAGCGGCAGCAACAATAGATTCTGCAAATATAAGAAGAGTGATTCGTGCACTTGAAGTGATAGAAGCCACTGGCAAACCTTATTCAGCTAATTTGCCAGAAGATGTAAGTAGTAGATACCCCGATGCAATCCATATTGGTTTAGAGGTCTCTCGAGAAGCCTTGGCGCCACGCATTCAAAGTCGTGTGGATAAGATGTGGGAACTCGGCTTCGTGTCAGAGGTAAAAAAACTTCTAGGTCAAGGATTGCTCGAGGGGGCCACTGCACAGAAAGCGATTGGTTACTCACAGATCATTTCGCTTCTCAACGGCGAAATTGCTGAAGCAGAAGCTCGAGAGTCAACGGTCACTGCAACACGTCAATATGTACGCCGCCAAGAGACCTGGTTCAAGCGTGATTCGCGCATTACATGGTTGACCGAAGATCAGCCACATCTCCAAAAAGTGCTCGAGCGTATAAACTCATAACTATATGAATCAGCCAATCACCGCCACTTACGGCCACGGTACCGAGAACGATTTCGTAATCTTCTTCGATCCAGGTGATTCTCTTGAAATCTCTCCGTTGATTGTTGCAGCGCTGTGTAACCGCACCAGCGGCATCGGAGCAGATGGTGTCATTCGAATCGTGCGCCAAGATAAGCGCTGGTTTATGGATTACCGGAATGCCGATGGTTCAATTGCTGAGATGTGCGGAAACGGAATCCGAGTTATGGCTCGCTATCTCGTGGAGAGAGGTCATCAGCCTGAAGGTATTTTTGCTATTGATACTCGAGATGGACTCAAGCATTTAAGGGTTCCTTTAGTCGATGATATCTCGGTCAATATGGGCAAGATTTATGATGAAAATGAGGAAGTCTCTGCCACAGTTAATGGCGCTACCTATTCAGGATTTAACATCAACGTTGGTAATCCACATGCCGTTGTGTTCACCGAAGATTTATCAACTCTCGGCTCTCTTGAGAGCGCACCGACAGTTGCACCTGCTGATTCTTACCCTGATGGAGTTAATGTCGAGTTCGTGCAGATCCTTCCGGGCCATGAGGCGAAGATGCGGGTACATGAGCGCGGTAGCGGAGAAACTCGTTCGTGCGGTACCGGAACCTGCGCAGTCGCATTAGCTGCAACCATGCAATCTCGAGAGTCCTTACCTGCGCGCTGGGTTATTTATCCACCTGGTGGTCGCCTCGTTGTAGATATTGACCCGCACTCGAATGCAACTCTGACTGGCCCCGCCTTACTTATCAAAGATCTTGATGTCACTATCTATTTTGTAAGTGAGAAGTAAATGAGTACCAGCGAAGACGGCTACGATAAATTATTTGAAGATTTATTAAGGGAAAGCGCTCGGGCTGCAGCTGACTTTGACGCCGATGAAGTAGATGAAGTTGATTCCCAGCAAGATCTCTCTGATCGACATGCCCTGCGCCGCGTTAGGGGATTCTCAACTGAGCTTCAAGATATTTCTGAAGCCGAGTATCGTCAATTACAGCTAGAGAGAGTCGTACTAGTCGGAGTGTGGACTGAAGGTAGCGCCGAGATGGCAGAAAACTCTCTGGCAGAGTTGAAGGCACTTGCCGAGACAGCTGGTTCAGAAGTACTTGATGGACTCATTCAGAGACGAGATAAACCAGATCCATCGACATATATTGGTTCTGGAAAGTTAATTGAACTTCGCGATATCGTCAAAGCAACTGGTGCTGACACAGTTATTTGCGACGGTGAGCTCTCTCCATCTCAATTGCGCACTCTAGAAGATAAGTTAAAGGTAAAGGTTGTAGATCGAACCGCACTCATTCTCGATATTTTTGCGCAACATGCCAAGAGTCGCGAAGGTAAAGCGCAAGTTGAGTTGGCACAGATTGCCTACCTCTTGCCTCGTCTACGTGGTTGGGGTGATTCACTCTCTCGGCAGGTGGGTGGTCGTGCAGCAGGCGGTGCAGGTATTGGTGGTCGTGGTCCAGGTGAGACAAAGATTGAAACAGATCGCAGACGTATCCGAGACAAGATGGCAAAACTTCGGCGTGAAATCGGAGAGATGAAGGTTGCACGCGATACAAAAAGACAGGAACGCAGACGTAATAACATTCCATCAGTTGCAATCGCAGGATACACAAATGCCGGAAAATCTTCGCTTCTCAATGCGCTGACAGGGGCAGGGGTTCTCGTTGAGAATGCTCTCTTTGCAACTCTCGATCCAACTGTGCGAAAGTCCACAACAGCAGATGGTCGCGTTTACACGCTCTCTGATACGGTCGGTTTTGTTCGTCACCTCCCACATCAGCTCATTGATGCATTTAAATCAACTCTCGAAGAGGTATCCGGTGCTGATCTCATTATTCACGTTGTTGATGGATCTCATGCCGACCCATTTGAGCAGTTACGTGCTGTTCGCGAAGTAATTGCAGAAATTGGCGGGGGAGAGCTCCCAGAGATTGTTGCAATCAATAAGGCAGATATCGCAGCACCGGAAGTCATTATGGAACTTCTGCGACGCGAACCAAATAGTTTTGCTATCTCTGTAAAGAGCGGTTTCGGAATCGAAGGGTTGGTTCATGCACTTGAGAAATCTCTTCCGCATCCCGGGGTAGAAATTGATTCAATAATTCCTTACGAGCGAGGCGATCTGGTCCATGCCATTCACGAAAGTGGCGAGATTCATCTTGAAGAACACTTGGCTGAAGGAACACATATCAAGGGATTTGTGGATGGTTCGCTGGCAGATGCGATAGCTATTGCCGTAGCCGCAAATAAGTCTCGCTGAGGGAATAAACCCGACACGCCGAGCGTTATACCCCTCAAATCGTGACTTTATGCGCGACTATTCGCCCGCGGGAGTTTCCTGACGAATATCGATGAAGGTGAGGTGAGATCAGTGGCAACAGATTACGACACACCCCGTAAGACCGATGAGGAATTACACGAGGAGTCTCTCGAAGAACTCAAAGCGCAACGCTCTGATGCACAATCCGGTCAGATCGATGTCGATGAAGCCGAGGCTGCTGAAAATCTTGAGCTCCCTGGTGCTGATTTATCAGGTGAGCAATTAGCAGTTCGCGTTGTTCCTAGACAAGTTGATGAATTTACTTGCTCGCGTTGTTACCTAATCCATCACATGACTCAGCTTGCTAAAGGCGAGGGCGCAAAAGCAATCTGCAAAGATTGCGCATAAAGAGAGAAAATCTCGCTATCGTGCGAGTGCCTGCTTTAAATCTTTTCCTCTACGTGTAGAGAAAAGCCAATATGGAGTTGGGTCACGCGAATCATTGATTTCAATTTTTACACCCTCTGAAACCCAGAACAAAAGTGCGAGATGGGCGGCAGGATCTACTCCGCGGGTCCGTGCATTAAGAAATTCTTTTCGATCAAGTACTGTTACATTGCCACAATACTGAGATTCAATATGCGCCCTGCCCACCTTTAGCTCTTTGCCATCGAAAGAAATTTCTTCTCTCGCTTTATAAATAATTAAAAGCCCAACCAGAAGAGCTACGAGAGCCGAGATAATTGCAATTCGGTTGTCGAACGCAGCCCAGATCGCAATCACAAGTGAGAAGAGCATGAAATAAAGGAAGCCGATAAGCCAAAGAGGAGGGCGAATTACCTCGCGAAAGGCAGCAGTAGGCATGCGCCAAGATTAGCTCACGTGTTACAAAGCGCGTTACATGAGCGGATATGAAGTAAAGTACGAGTATGAGTCGAGTAGCAAGTACTACACCTCCTGCGGGAGCGCTCATTCCAGCGCGTCATCCCAAATCACCGGCAACTGGCGCGGTGATTCCATCGCACTTTAAACATTGCTTTGGATGTGGTGAGCTCCATCCCACTGGTCTGCATCTGGTAGCCACGGTAGGAGAAGGACTCGATATTACGGCGCAATTTACAGTGACAGAAAATCACCAGGGCGCTCCAGGATTAGCCCACGGTGGGTTGCTTTCACTTGCCTTTGATGAAGCCCTCGGAAAGTTAATGTGGTTACTGCGCGCACCGGCTGTTACAGCTCGGCTCGAAACAGATTTCTTACGTCCCGTTCCTATGGGCACTGTTCTTTACATCTCTGCATCAATTACCGGTCAGGTTGGCCGAAAGGTTTATTCTGAAGCGATTGGTCGACTCGATGGCCCAGATGGTGAAATCGCAGTGCGCGCCGCCTCACTCTTTGTGATTGTTCCTATGAAACACTTCCTTGAAAACGCACCGGCTGAATACATTGCAGCCCTGCGAGAGAAGCCCGAACTTTTAGCCTTCGTCGATCCAGAATTTAACATCAATCCATGAGCGCTCTACAGGTATTGATTACTCGATTAGACCCCGAACTGCCACTGCCGCGTTACGCCAAAGGTGGAGATGCCGGCGCAGATATCTACTCAAGAATTGATATCACTCTCGCACCGGGTGAGCGGGCATTAGTACCGACAGGAATCGCTATAGCAATTCCTGATGGATATGTTGCACTAGTACATCCACGTTCTGGTTTGGCAATCAAACACGGCGTCACTATGGTCAATGCTCCGGGAACTGTTGATGCAGCATTTCGTGGGGAGCTCCAGTGCATAATGATCAACCATGACCCCACACAATCGGTCACTTTTAAACGTGGCGATCGAATTGCACAACTTGTTTTCCAAAAAGTTGAACATGCGGAGTTTATTGAGGTAAGCAATCTTCCAGGTTCAGCCCGTGGTGACGGTGGCTTTGGTTCAACGGGGCGCGCATGATGAGTACTAATGGTTCAACTCCAGAGAATATTGGTCCAGAAAATACCGAACCCGATGATAAAGAGAAGGTCATGGCCGCCTTCGGTGGCAAGAGAGGCCTGATTGATACCGGAATCCCTACAGTAATTTTTCTGCTCACCTTTAACATTACAAAAGAGCTTCGAACCGCCTTGATTGCTTCACTAGCAATCTCAGCGATACTGACAATAGTTCGCTTGTTAAAGCGTGAGACTTTGCAACACTCACTTGGTGGGCTTATCGGCGTTCTTATCTCGGCTTGGTTTGCCAATCGCACGGGTAATGCCATCGATGCATTTATTCCAAAGCTGCTCACAAACTTGGGTTACGGAACCGTTTATCTGATTGCCAATTTGGCAGGGTGGCCGATTCTTGGATTAGTTCTAGGACCGATTCTGGGCGAAGATCTTCGCTGGCGAAAAGACCCTGCGCGAAAGGCTGCTTATATTCTCGCTGGATGGCTCTGGGTTGGAATGTTCTTTATTCGTCTAGCCGTACAACTGCCTCTTTATCTTTCAGATCAGCTAAATTTGCTCGGCACTGTCAATCTGCTGATGGGCTATCCATTGTTCCTTGCAACAGGGTACGGAACCTGGATGATTTTGAAGTCGGTTCCGACTACCAAAAATGTGCCTAATTAAGTGCGCGCAATAAAGCAATCTTTTATTTGATCTTCAGCGACTGCAGAAGCAACGAAGAGAAGCTCATCGCCAGCTACAAAAACATCGGTCGCAGCCGGTGTTAGTACACGGCCATCTCTGACAATTGCAGCGAGTGAGGCATCATCAGGTAGTTGAACCTCATGAACAGTCTTACCAATGCAGATAGAGGTATCCGGAAGAGTAAGTTCAACGAGATTGGCCTGTCCTCTTCGGAAAGAAAAA
>Ga0079300_10001193_pt1 | contig 10246 bp, 8 predicted proteins | sample Wag4_2014_7_11_FD_74799 | JGI IMG/M metagenome (GOLD analysis project Ga0079300, IMG submission 74799) | Fresh water microbial communities from Ohio, USA - Utica-2 Time Series HT 2014_7_11 | ecosystem: Environmental > Aquatic > Freshwater > Water tank | place: USA: Ohio | collected 2014-07-11
CCAATGAAGAATGTACACGCTAAGTCTCAAGTTGCTGAGGTAACTCACGCATCTGGTTGGACTTCTGGTTACAACTCTAACAATACTAAGCTTGTTCGCCTTTCAGACGTTATGTTGCAATTGGCAGAAGCTGAAGTGGAATTGGGTAACCTAGAAAGAGCACGTGCTTTGGTAAACCAAATCCGTCAGAGAGCTTCTAACCCAGCTGACTTTGTAATGGATGGTGCTAATCCTGCTGCTAACTATCAAGTAGGTCTTTATACAGCTCCATGGACTGACAAAGCAGTAGCTACTAAGGCTGTACGTTTTGAGCGTCGTATCGAGCTTGGTATGGAAGGACATCGTTTCTTCGATCTAGTAAGATGGGGTGTAGCTGCACAGGTTAAGAATGCTTACTATGCTAAGGATGGTGTTAGAAGAGGTTACCTAAGAACAGCAACTTTCACTGCTGGCAAGAACGAGGTTTTCCCTCTTCCTGCAAAAGCAATCACGCAAAGTGCTAAGGATGGTGTTCCTACTTTGAAGCAAAATGCTGGTTACTAATCCTAACCAAACAAATAACAGAAAGGCTGCACCTAGTGCAGCCTTTTTTGTTTTATAGATTACTCAATTGCGACTGAAATAAATTAATTTTATGGGGCAGAAAAATTGATGTGTAGCATATGAAATTTAATCGTTTAGCCTTTATTCTGGTCGCTCTTTTGGGTATTGCTTCATGCAAAAACAATGATCAACTTTTTCGTTTGGTTAGTCCGGAAAAATCCGGCATTGATTTTACCAATACCATAACTGTCAATGATACCATTAATATTTTAGAAAGTGAATTTACCTATAATGGTGGTGGTGTTGCAGTTGGCGATTTAAATGGTGATGGATTACAAGATATTTATTTTGCGGGTAACCAGGTGCAGAACAAACTGTACATCAATAAAGGTGCTTTAAAATTTGAAGAGGTAATTGAAAAAGCAGGGGCACAAAAAACTAAGGGTCAGTGGTCGTCTGGTGTAACCTTCGTTGATATCAATTCAGATGGTAAACAAGATATTTATGTCTGTAATACTATGATTGAAGACAGCAGTGTATTAAGAGATTTGTTGTTCATTAATCAAGGAAACAATGCTGAAGGAATTCCTCAATTCAAAGAGATGGGTGAAGAGTACAGAATTCTTGATAACACCCATAATTCAATTTCTACTTTCTTTGATTATGATCTTGATGGTGATCTTGATTTATTTATAGCTGTCAATTTTATTGATGTACAGTATCCCAATCAATTCTTATCAATGGATCTAAGAAAAGGCAAGGGGGTAGTTACTAGAGACCTCTTGTATAGAAATGATTTTGATTCAGCTGTAGGTCATGCAGTTTTTACTGATGTATCCTTTGATGCAGGAATAGATTGGGGTGGTTATAGTCACTCTGCAATGATTCATGATTTCAACAAAGATGGATATCCTGATATCTATGTAGCCAATGATTATTTGAGTACTGATCTTATTTATATCAACAATCAGAATGGTACATTTACCAACCGCATATCAGATATATTCAAACATGAATCTTATTCCTCAATGGGAAGTGATATCGCTGATGTTAACAATGATGGACTAGAAGATTTGTTTGCCGTTGAAATGCTTCCTGCAGATAATAAAAGGAAGAAGGTCAACATGAACGCAAACAATTACAATCATTATTTATTTACTGAACAATATCAATACGAGTACCAGTTTGTACGCAACATGTTTCAGTTGAATCAAGGTATTAATCCCAAAACAAAATTGCCACTCTTCAGTGATATCGCATTCTTAGCTGGTGTTGAAGCAACAGATTGGAGCTGGTCGCCTTTGTTTGCAGATTTTGATAATGATGGTCATCGTGATCTATTAATTACAAATGGCTTTCCAAAGGATATTATTGATCATGATTTTGGTGCATTTAGAAAAAGTATCAGCAGCAGCATGATTACGCGTGCTGAATTGCTAAGCATGATACCAGAGGTAAAGATTCCCAATTTTATTTTTAAAAATAATGGTGATTTAACTTTTAGTGATAAATCAAAAGAATGGGGCATTAGCCAGGTAAGTTTTACCAATGGCACTTCCTATGCTGATTTAGATAATGATGGTGATTTGGATATTATCACCAACAATATTGATGATCCAGCTTTTCTTTTTGAAAACACCTTGTATAACAGTGGTAAGAAAAAAGAAGAACAATCTGCCAACTTCTTGCGTGTTGAATTGAAGGGTCCGCTCATGAACCCTCAGGCTTTTGGAGCAACAGTAACTATCTGGAACAAGGGTACCCAACAACTTGCTCAGAGTCATTGTGTAAAAGGTTATTTATCAAAATCTGAAAGTTTCTTACATTTTGGATTAGGTGCTAGTCAGTCGGTTGATTCAATTGTTGTAGTTTGGACCGATGGCAAAAAGCAAACACTTGGTAAGCAAAATGCTAATCAAATTATTTCAATCGACTATAAAAATGCGAAAGAAAAAACAATTCCTTCAAATATGCCCAAGCCATCATTGTTTGAAGAAATTGATCCAACATCAATGGGTGTCGACTATGTTCATGAGGAAAATGATTTCATCGATTTCAATTTACAGAAAACATTACCGCATAAATTTTCACAATATGGTCCTGCAATCGCAGTGGGAGATGTCAACGGCGACGGATTAGATGATATTGCTTTGGCTAGCTCTAGCAGGTTTCAAGGTCCGGTTATATTAATGCAACAACCTAACGGAAAATTCAGTAAAAAAGTATTGCCTATCAAAACTTCTGAAGTAAAAAAAGAGGAAGACATGGGTCTGCTCCTTTTTGATGCGGATGGTGATGGAGATAATGACTTGTATATTACACGAGGAAGTTACCAGCATGACCCTGGATCTGATTTGTATCAGGATGTATTATGTGAGAATGATGGTAAAGGAAATTTTGCAGTTGTATCTGCTGCTTTGCCTGTTATCACTGCATCTGGTCAAAACACCAAAGCAGCTGATTTTGATGGTGATGGTGATCTTGATTTGTTTGTCGGGGGAAGAGTAGATCCCAAGGCCTATCCAAAACCCGGACAATCATTATTATTAAGGAATGATTCAAAACCAGGAAAGCTTTCATTTATAGATGTTACAAAACAATGGTCATCAACATTGCAAAATGTGGGTATGGTCAGTGATTTCTTGTGGACAGATTTTAACAACGACAATAAACCTGATTTGTTGATTGCAAGTGAATGGAGTCCACTATTATTTTATAAAAACACTGGTTCATCATTTGAAAAAATTGACGCTTCAAAAGAAATCAGTGATGCTAGTGGTTGGTGGAATAGTTTGCTCGCAGTAGATGTTGACCAAGATGGTGATATGGATTACGTAGCAGGAAATTTTGGACTCAACCAATATTTTAAATGCTCATCTGGGGAACCACTTCGCATTTATTCAAAAGACTTTGACAACAATGGTTCCTACGACGCATTCATTTCTTGTTATTTTCCTGATTCTACTGGGAAACGCCAGGAGTATTTTTATCACTCTAAAGACGACATGCAAAAGCAATTGATTCTTATTCGAAAGAAATTTGAATTCTATGGTGATTATGGAAAAGCAACAGTAAAGGATGTATTTACAGCTGAAGAAATGAAAGGTGTAAATGTACTCAGTGCTAATTACATGAAAAGTGTATGGATTGAAAATTTAGGTAATCAACAGTTCAAGATGCATGAATTGCCTATGCAAGCACAATTTGCTCCACTTTATGGTATGCAAGCTATGGATGTTAATGGAGATCAGTTAACTGATCTTATATTGACCGGGAATGATTTTGGTATGGAGACAAGTCAAGGTAGAGCCGATGCATTCAATGGTCTCGTATTATTGAACGGCGGCAATAAGAATTTCAAATCAATTGGATTTGAAGAATCAGGATTTCTTGTCCCAGGTGATGCAAGAGCACTAGTAGCAGTAAATGTAGCAGGAACAAATTATTTGGTTTCTACTGAAAACAGAAAAGCACTTAGGTTTTTTAAATTGAATGGTGATAAGAAAAAGTCAATTCAACTGATGCCTAATGAAACAAAGGCAATGTTCTATTTCAATGGAAACAAGAAACAAAAAGCTGAACTCACTTATGGTTCATCTTTTCTTTCACAAACAACTAGAAATTATAGCATACCCAGTGGAGTGAAAAAAATTGAACTTTATACCCAACAAGGAAAATTAACTCGCACAATCGATACCCCTTAAATGATAACAAAATGAATCCTTTTAAAAAAACCCTTACCATTGTTTCCTTTTCTCTCTTTTTCATTGCCTGTAACAATCAACAACAAACCTCAATTAAACAAAAAGATGCTTTACCGCACCAGCTGGTAAAAAAGCTCACCGATATTATTGTTGTAGATATTTTTACTCCTCCTGTTGCAAGTCGTATTTATGCTAATACTTCATTGGCCATATATGAAGCTATTCGTTTTCAACAAGAGGGTAGTAAGTCAATTACAGCAAAGCTTAAAGGTTTTGAATCGATGCCAGCACCAGAAGAAGGAAAGCAATATGATTTTTCTATTGCAGCAATACAATCGTTTTGTGAAACGGCAAAAAAAGTGACTTTTTCTGCACCTGAAATTACCAAGTACCAAGACTCTATGATTGCTTTATATGCAATCGGACTAGATGAAGAAGTTGTGAAGCAGTCTGTTGCTTTTGGTCAGGAAATAGCTGATGTTATTGGTAAGCGACTTGGTAAAGATAATTATAAAGAAACGCGTGGTTTTGATCGCTTTGAAGTTAAGACGGATGACGACACCAGATGGGTTCCCACATTACCTGATTATGCAGATGGACTAGAACCACATTGGCCAAAGATGTTAACTATGGCTCTCGATAGCTCAAGTCAAGTACAGGCAGATCCATTTCCTGCTTATTCTAAAGACACTGTCTCTGGGTATTATGAAGAATTGAAAGAGGTATATGATATTTCAAAAAACAGAACCGAAGAACAAACTGATATAGCATTGTTCTGGGATGACAATCCATTTGTTTCTCAACACAAGGGTCATGTTATGTTTCAGGATAAAAAAATGACACCTCCCGGGCATTGGATGGCTATCACACAACAAGTAGCCAAGAAAAAAAATCTAGATGCTGTTGCTTCAGCCCAAATCTACGCTTATACTGCAGTCGGTATGTATGATGCGTTTATATCTTGTTGGTATATAAAATATAATACAGTTAGAATTAGACCACAAACAGCCATACAGCGCTTGATAGAACCTACATGGACATCCTTCATACAAACGCCACCTTTTCCTGAATACACTTCTGGTCACAGTACAGTATCATCAACAGCAGCTGAAATTTTAACCTCAGTTTTCGGTGATGAATTTGCTTTCACAGACTCATCTGAGTTAGAATATAACTTGCCAGTTCGATCATTTAAATCCTTTAGAGAAGCTGCTTTAGAAGCTTCAATAAGCAGGGTATATGGAGGAATACATTATCGCTCTGGCTGTGATGGCGGCAACAAACAAGGAAAAAAACTAGGAGAAGTAATTCTGAAAAAACTAAACGATTAAACAATTAGTGTTTGCAGTCGTCTGTGTGACAATGATCAGCAATTCTACATTGTCTGTAATTGATATAGTGTGCTGAAACAATCAAGGTAACTGCTGGAACCAAAAACCAAATTTGGTATTGGTGTAAAATTTGTTTTACCAACAATAGACTGATGCCTATTATAAATATAATTATGGGTAGCACCCTATGGTGATGCTTTTTAAAACCATGTGTTAAGGAGTGAAGTCCAATGCCCATTGCTAAAACAATCATGAAAATTTCAAACCAAAAATTATTGATGATGTTTATACCTAGGATGGGAAGACTGCTCATGATCAAAGGAAGGACTGCACAATGAATTGCACAAGCTAATGAAGCAGCTATTCCCAGGGCATCGTAGTTGATCTTGAACATAAGAGGACAAAATTAAGTATTTTGCAACAAAGTTGCATTCTTAATTCTGGTGAAAATCCGGTTCTCCTGCTTAATTTTGTTTTAATTCTATTTTATGAGTAAGAAAGGCTTGACATATTTGCTGTTTTTTGTGGTACTTCTAGGTGGATTTTATGCTGCATTAGTCACCTTTACGGATTTTGAAAAAGTTAAGCTGCCGGTATTAAATACTGTCCAACCTTTTTCATTTGTTAGACAAGACAGTGTAGTGGTTGCTCAGAAAGATATTGCAAATCGTGTTTATGTTGCAGAGTATTTCTTTACAACCTGTAAAGGTATTTGTCCGAAAATGAATAAGAACATGCAGGTAGTCTATGAGAAGTATAAGAATAACTCTAATTTTTTAATTCTTTCTCATACCGTTAATCCTGAAAATGATTCGGTATCCGTTTTGAAAAGATATGCTGACTCGCTAGGTGCATCTGCCAATAATTGGTGGTTTTTATATGGCTCAAAAACAGACTTATATAAATCTGCTAGAGAAAGCTATTTATTAGACGATCCAGAAAACAGCAGTAAGAATATTGATGAACAGTTTTTGCATACCCAGTTTTTTGCTTTGGTAGACAGACAAGGTAGGGTACGTGGTATTTATGATGGTATTAAAAAAGATGAAGTAGATCAACTCTTGCTCGATATAGAAGAACTCATAAACGAATAAATGAGCAGAGTAGAATCTATATTAAAAAATAGTTCGTTAAGTGTAACTGCAAGTAGAAAAAGAATCCTTGATATTTTTTTATTGGCAAATAATGCCTTGGCGCATCAGGATATTGAACAAAAGTGTGCGGATGAATATGATAGGGTAACTATATATAGAACACTGCAAACATTTTTAGAGAAAGGAATTATACACAATATTCCAACTACTGATAATGCTGTTCGATATGCGCTCTGCAATGATACATGCATAAGTACTGGTCATCATCATGATAATCATGTGCATTTTCGTTGTGATGCATGTGGAAAGACATTATGTCTTGATGATGTAATGATTCCTGCAGTTCAATTGCCTGCAGGATATTCCATGACGGAAATTAATATGGTTGTTTCAGGAACCTGTAAAACCTGTAAAAAATAAAAAGTCCCGATGTAAAAACAACGGGACATTCGTTAAGGCTCTGATTAGTAGCAATTCAAAGGTATACTATCGCTAATCATATACCTAATAATCCCACTACCCTAATAGTGGTACTACTTAAGTAAGTCTAATTCATTCTTGACAAATATCATAAGTTCATCGATGTTCTTATGAGAAAAATCAAAATTTATTCCAGCAGCTTTGTATAATTCTGGTAGTGTTTTTGTTCCACCCAAACTCAAAGCATGCTTGTAATTGTCCAATGCTTGTTTTGGGTTTTCCTTGTACTGTTTCCACATACCAATTGCGCCTAACTGAGCAATACCATACTCTATGTAGTAAAACGGCACTTCAAATAGATGTAATTGCTTCTGCCAGCCATAAGACCTGAATTTTTCAAGTCCACTGTGATCAATAGTAGTAGATGTGAATTTATTTAATATGTTCAACCAATTTTCTTCTCTCTCTTCAAGCGTATGATTAGGATGTTCATATACCCAATGTTGAAACTTATCAATGATAGCAATCCAAGGGAAAATAGTGATAACTCTTTCTAGTTGATGGCGTTTAGCTCTTTTCATTTCTTCTTCACTTTCAAAGAAAGCTTCCCAGTGATCCATCGTGAATAATTCCATCGACATACTGGCTACTTCTGCCATTTCTGTTGGGTATTCTTTAAATGAAGTTAATGGCAATTCATGCGCTAAGAAAGAATGTATAGCATGACCAGCCTCGTGCACCATTGTGGTTAGATCAGACATTTGTGCAGCGGCATTCATAAATATGAATGGTGCTCCACTTTCTGCAAGTGGCATGTTGTATCCTCCAGGTGCTTTCCCTTTTCTACTATCTAGATCAAGATGATTGAGTTCATCCATTTTACGCAGACAATCACCAAAGAAGGGATCAAGTTGATCTAAGCAAGTGATTGATTTTTTCAACAAATCTTTTCCATCTGTAAATGGACGCAGCGGATGAATACCTGCCGGTTCTGCTTCTGTGTCCCAAGGCCTCATAATGTCTATACCCAAGCGTTTAGCCTGTTCAGTGTAGATATCATTGATTAATGGAAGTACAGCTGCTTGTACTGCATCATGAAAATCAAAGCAAGCATCAGGTTGGTAATCGAACCTACCCATTTCAGCAAATTTATAATCACGATAGTTGCTGAAACCTGCATTCAGGGCTATTTGGTGACGAAGAGCAATAAGTTTAGAATAGAGATCATTTAATGCATCTTTATCCGCATATCTTCTTTCAGCAATTTTTTTATAGACAGTTTCTCTTACAGACCTGTCTTCGTGCTCTAAAAATTTTGCCGCCTGTTGCAAAGTGTATTCCTGACCCTCATGTTCAATCATCATCTTACCTGCAATAGTTCCGTACTGTTGCTGTAGTACACTTGCTTCTGCTTGAAGAGGTATGTTGGACTCTCTAAATAAATCAATACTTTTTTTAACTGAACGCAAGTAAGTAAAATACTTGTGTTGGTCTAGTGTATTGGTAAAAGGACAATTGATTAATTTTTTATTCAACTGATCTGCATAAGGCTGAAGCTTTGGTTGAATTTCCATGAAGAAGAAATTGAATGCCTCTTCAAGTGCCTTATTTTCTGTATCACAAGTCATCCTGACTTGTCTCCAACAAGCATCTTCACTGATGAAGGCCTCTACTTCACTCATATCTTTTAGCCACTGCTCTAAATCAGTTTCTGATTCAATTGGTCTTTCTACCAATTGAATAACATAAGGCTCTAAACTATTCCAATCAGTTAGTTTAAAGTCGGATGGCAAAAAACTATGTTTCAGTTTCTGAATGTTGGCACTGTACTGCATGATAATTGGTTTTAATTAACCTTCCTGACCTGATTCTTCTTGAGCTTCAGAAAGTTTGATTTCAATGTTATGCTTTTTGATGACATTGAACCAGCGTACCATTTTTTTCATGTCGCTGTTGTAAACCCTTTCAAAATCCATTACAGGGAATACTTTTTCAAAATAGGAGCGAACTGCTTTATTATCTTTTTCTGAAGGAAGTGCTTCGGTGCTTGTTTCCATTGCTTTAAACACCTCAACTAGGTTTACATTTTCATCGTTGGTATACACTTCAATAGATTCGAGATGCGAAAACTGATGTTGTCTTGTAGAGATAAACTTTGTAGAATCGTCTTCTAGTGATTTTACAATTGCACCATCGTTTTTACTGCTAACTAATTCAAAAAGTCCTGAAAATCCTGTAGCGGAAATGAGTTTGTTGTATTCCATGATCACAAATTAATGGACGCAAGTTACAACCTATTTATTGAATATTGTTTTCAGCAAGAATCTTGTTGATTCGATTTTCAACAGATTCTAAATCACTATATCCCCTTGCAATCATGTATAATTTTGACTCTTCTAATTGAAGAAAAACTGTTGGAAATCCATTCACCCTAAGTTGTTGAACTAGGGCAAAATCATAGTAGGCTTTTTCTTTGTAATCTTCACTAGTAAGCTTACTGTAAAACTCTTCTTCATTGAGCTGGTATTTTTCAACCAAATGACGATATGCTTCTTTATCGGTTAAATCTCTCCCCTCAAAATGAAGTGCATGTTGCAGATCTGAGGCGAATGAAACTGTTTGGTCGGGGTACACTTCTCTAAAGATAGCCATAGCAATTGCAGCCATTTCAGAATTGGGGAACCAATCACTTTCATCTGGATGGTTGATGTGCCATAAATAATCTGGTCCGAATGTTACCCCGGTCATGTTTTCAACTGTCTTGTAAGCTTCCTTTATATAAGAAGCGATTCCACCAATATGTTGTGTTGATTCAACAGGGATCATTCCACCAGAGATGGTTTCAAAGTCAAATTGATCTTTGTGGTTTTCCCAGATTTGTTTGATAACCGGACTAAATCCATAACACCATCCGCAATACGCGTCGTAACAATATATAATTTTTGGAGGCATATCTTATGAAAACTTAATTGCATCAATGTTGAATAGTTCAGGATACTTACCAGTTTTATCTTTAAAAAAAGTTCTTAGTTTGAGTAGATCTGCTTCTACATTTCCTGTTGGATAAATAGGTGCACCAAAGCCACCTTCTTTTTTCTTGTAATCAAGATAGCCTGGAAGTATAGGAACATTAGCACCAAGTGCTGCGTAATAA
>Ga0079300_10001195_pt1 | contig 10239 bp, 9 predicted proteins | sample Wag4_2014_7_11_FD_74799 | JGI IMG/M metagenome (GOLD analysis project Ga0079300, IMG submission 74799) | Fresh water microbial communities from Ohio, USA - Utica-2 Time Series HT 2014_7_11 | ecosystem: Environmental > Aquatic > Freshwater > Water tank | place: USA: Ohio | collected 2014-07-11
GGATATCGTGATTGCTGACCAACCCGGAGGATGGTCTTACGATGTCAAAAAAGTTTCTCGATGTAATGGTCTTCCCTTCACCGATTGCGATCGATCAGCTGGGCCTTACCGAGGTTCTATTTATGTAAATTGGACAGATCTGCGAAATGGCGAACAAAACCCGGATGTATTCACTGCCTATAGCAGAGACCAAGGGAAAACATGGAGTGCCCCCATTCGAGTTAACAATGATGCGACTGAGCGAGAGCAATTCTTCTCATCCATGACTGTCGACCAACTAACAGGTTACGTATACTGTGTATTTTATGATCGAAGAGCCTATTCCGACCACAAGACAGATGTTTGGCTGGCTGTGAGTAAGGACGGTGGACAAACCTATCAAAACATCAAAATTAGTGACAAACCGTTTGAGCCTGAAGAAAAAACTTTTTTTGGTGACTACAACCACATTTCCGCTCATAATGGAATGGTACGACCTATCTGGACGCGTCTAGAAGGTGGAATGCTGAGCGTGTGGACTGCACTAATTCAAATAGACTAAAAAAAGGGCTGCCTCTCTTGGAGGGGCAGCCCATAAAGCTTCATACGAAGGGACGATCAATATTCGTCCTCATTAAAAAAGAAGTCATCATGTCGGGGATAATCCGGCCAGATGTCCTCAATACTTTCATATAACTCTCCATCATCCTCCAGCTCCTCGAGGTTATCAATAACCTCAGCTGGAGAACCGGAGCGGATCGCATAATCAATTAATTCTTCTTTTGTAGCCGGCCACGGTGCTTCTTCTAAATAACCAGCGAGTTCGAGCGTCCAATACATATAAGACTACCTTTTTTTAGTAATTAAGCAGGTCTGAGTATATTATTTACTGTGATGAAACGAAGGGGCAAGGTATAGCGATTTTAAAAATCTACCAAATTACATCGCACCAAAATAATTCAAAACAAAAATACAATACCCTCTCAACATTGATAAAATATTTTTCCCTCCTGTATCTATAAAAATACCTTATAGGTGTCTATAGAGTCACCTACAAGGTGGCTCTACAGGATCAACATAGCATCTCCGTAGCTGAGGAAGTTATATTTCTCCTTTAGGGCTTCGTTGTAGGCATGCATGACCAACTCCGTTCCACCAAATGCAGCCACCAAAATTAGTACGCTAGATTTAGGTTGATGGAAATTGGTGATCATACAATTTGGAATATTAAAATCGTAAGGTGGGTAAATAAACTTATTCGTCCAATCCTCAATTGGTTTCATCAGTCGTTCAGCAGAAACCTTGGTTTCTATTGCGCGAACCACTGTGGAACCCACGGCACACACCTTTTTTTTCTGAGACAAGGCTTTATTGACCGCCTCTGCGGCATCTACTGGGATTTTAAAGTACTCCGCCTCCATTTTATGCTTGCTCAGGTCTTCCACTTCAATGGTCCGGAAAGTACCCAAGCCAATGTGCAAGGTAATTTCTGCGAACTTTACACCTCTGATCTCGAGGCGTTTCAATAATTCCTTGCTGAAGTGAAGCCCTGCAGTAGGAGCGGCAACCGCCCCAACTTCTTTGGCATAAACGGTTTGATAGTATTCGCGATCGAGTGCTTCTGGTGCCCTTTCGATATACCGTGGAAGAGGGGTGTTTCCTAAAAGCGCGAGGTCTTTTTGAAAATCCTCTTCGCTTCCGTCATACATGAACCGAATGGTTCGGCCACGGCTTGTAGTATTGTCCACAACTTCAGCCACAAGGATATCATTCCCATGGTCGTCGGTAAAATAAAGCTTATTGCCAACCCTGATTTTACGGGCCGGGTCTACCAACACATCCCAAAGCCTCGCTTCTTTATTCAGCTCTCGAAGTAAAAATACCTCAATTTTAGCGTCTGTCTTTTCCTTTTGACCGTAAAGTCTGGCCGGAAAAACTTTCGTGTTATTGAAAATGAGAACATCATCTTCAGTAAAATAACTGAGGATATCGCGAAACAGGCGGTGTTCGATCTTGCCTGTGTCGCGGTGAACTACCAGCAAACGGCACTGATCGCGCTCCATCGATGGATATTGCGCGATCAACTCTTTCGGCAAGTTATAGTTAAAGTTGGATAATTTAGTACGAGAGCTCATAAGTCAGGTGCAAAAGTAACTTTTCTTTTGGAACGAAAAACAATATAAATGGTTCAAAAATCAGGAATCTTCTACCAATTATCCAAACTACGCCATTGAAAAGTCTTTTCCAGCCTTTTTACGTTCAAAATCCTTCAAATAAATCTTCCTTAAACGAATATTCTTTGGAGTGACCTCTACATATTCATCTTCTTGAATATACTCTAGTGCTTCTTCCAACGTAAATTTGCGCGGAGGTGGCAAGCTGGCCTTATCATCCGAACCAGAAGCACGCATGTTGGTCAACTTCTTGGTTTTGGTGACATTCACCACCAAGTCGCCAGGACGGTTGTTCTCACCAATAACTTGGCCTTCATATACCTCCTCTCCAGGCTCTACGAAGAACGTTCCGCGATCCTGTAAGTTATCTAAAGAATAGGCAATGGCGGTACCCGTTTCCATCACAATCAAGGACCCATTTTGACGACCAGGAATATCTCCTTTCCACGGCTCATAACCCGTGAAACGATGGGTCATGATAGCCTCGCCCTGAGTAGCAGTCAAGATATTGGAACGAAGACCAATGATGCCACGAGAAGGGATATCAAAGCGCAAAATGAACCGGTCTCCTTTAGGCTCCATGCTCTTCATCTGACCCCGGCGACGTGTCACCATTTCAATACACTTACCACTGTTTTCTTCTGGAACATCAATGGTTAGTTCCTCTACCGGTTCGTGTTTCTGACCGTTTATTTCTTTTAGAATAACACGTGGTTGGCCAATTTGAAGCTCATAGCCCTCCCTGCGCATAGTTTCAATCAAGACGCTGAGGTGAAGTACGCCTCGTCCAAACACGAAGAAGGAATCTGCTGAATTGGTTTCCTTCATACGCATTGCCAAGTTCTTCTCCAACTCTTTTTCCAAACGCTCACGGACGTGGCGGCTGGTTACAAACTTACCTTCCTGACCGAAGAACGGAGAATCATTGATGGTGAACATCATACTCATAGTCGGCTCATCAACAGCAATCGTTGGTAGTGCCTCTGGATTTTCGGCATCCGCAATGGTATCCCCAATTTCGAAACCATCTACTCCGACAACCGCACAAATGTCACCTGCGTGCACCTCCGTAGTTTCCTTCTTTCCAAGACCAGAGAAAACATACAGCTGCTTAATACGATGACGCTGAGCCGTCCCGTCCCGTTTTACTAGAGAAACCGACTGGCCTGCTTTTAGTACCCCCCTTGACAAACGGCCAATGGCAATTCGACCAATAAAGTTGGAGTAATCTAGGGAAGTAACCAACATTTGTACGGTTCCCTCGCTGACTTTAGGCTCTGGTATATGCTTAATGATATCGTCTAGCAACACCGTAATATCTTCCGTTTGCGCTTTCCAATCATGCGACATCCAACCATTTTTAGCTGATCCATAGATCACCGGAAAATCTAGCTGTTCTTCCGTAGCATCTAATGCACACATCAAGTCAAACACTTGTTCATGCGCCCAGTCAGGATTACAGTTTGGCTTATCTACTTTATTAATAACGACTACTGCTTTTTTACCCATCTGAAGTGCTTTTTGAAGCACAAAGCGAGTCTGCGGCATTGGTCCTTCAAAAGCGTCTACAAGCAAGAGCACCCCGTCGGCCATATTCAACACGCGCTCCACTTCCCCACCAAAATCGGCGTGGCCAGGGGTGTCGATAATATTGATTTTGTGTTCTTTGTAATCAATGGACACATTCTTGGATGTAATAGTAATCCCGCGCTCGCGCTCGAGATCATTATTGTCCAACATTAGCTCACCAGTAATCTCATGCTCCTTAAAGACCTTGGCAGCAAGGATCATTTTATCAACCAGGGTTGTTTTTCCATGGTCAACGTGAGCGATGATGGCGATGTTTCTGATATTTATATTCATACATTAATACCCAACTGGGCAACTTTTTACAAACAAGATATTTATTTGGATTAATCCAAAAATGAATTCATTCGGTAAAATTTTTTGAATGTATTCTGGTTGTTTTCAAAATAATTGTTCAAAAAACATTTTTTTTAAAAGGGCCGCAAAATTACAACTTTTTTTTCAAAAAATAATTTGCTTAACTATAATTGTGCAGTTATTTATTTTTCACTTAAAATTCACTTGGGAATTCTGCTTTGCCTACCGTACTTTTGAGCTCCTATTTTCCTGTAACCGTAGTATAATTATGACTTCTATTAACACGCTCGCTGAGGAGGATCGTCCTCGCGAAAAAATGCTTCTAAAAGGTATTTCTTCTCTTTCTGATGCCGAATTACTCGCCATCCTTTTGGGTTCCGGCATTCCGGGCCAAAATGCCCTTCACGTAGCACAAAACTTGCTGAAAACAGTGGATAACTCCTTGCACGACTTAGGTCGGCAATCCATCAAAGATTTTAAAAAAATTAAAGGAATTGGAGAGGCAAAAGCCATAACGGTGTCGGCAGCCCTGGAATTGGGAAGGCGCCGGCAGCTTTCTGACCTGCGTGAACGCCCCAAAGTTACTTGTAGCAAAGATGCCTACAATGCGATTGCTGCGCTCATTTCCGATTTGTACCACGAGGAATTTTGGATCCTTCTGCTCAATCAGGCAAATGAAGTCATGGAACGAAAAAAAATTAGTAGTGGCGGAATGACCGCTACTGTCGTGGATGCGCGAATCTTTTTCAGAACAGCCCTTGATGGCAAAGCGGCAGGAGTCATCGCCGTCCATAATCACCCCTCTGGCAACCTCAAACCTAGTCAGGCAGACATTTCCCTCACTCAAAAGTTAGTTGCCGCCGGCAAAACCCTCGAACTACCCGTTCTTGATCACCTTATTGTGTCAGAACGCGGCTATTTTAGTTTTGCCGACGAAGGAATGCTCTGAAGGAAAGGTCCTATCTTTGCCGAATGGAACTAAAGAAACGCCTGGATGCACAACAAGTTCTCCTAGTGGCTGTCTCCAAAACCCAGCCCATTGAGCGAATCAGCCACCTGTATGCAGAGGGAATACGCGACTTTGGAGAAAACAAAGCACAGGAGCTGTGTTCAAAATACGAAGCGCTGCCCAAAGACATTCGCTGGCATTTTATTGGCCACCTTCAAAAGAACAAGGTCAAATATATTGCACCTTTCGTTCACCTGATCCATTCCGTGGATAGCTGGGATTTGCTTCAAGAAATCAGTAAACAAGCCTTGAAGCACCATCGCACCATCGACGTGCTTCTCCAATTTCATATTGCAGAGGAGGAAACAAAGTTTGGATTAGAAGAAAAGGAAGCACATGAACTCCTTCGCCAACCACCACTCCCCGGAGTACGTATCTGTGGAGTAATGGGAATGGCCTCTTTCTCAGAGGACGCCGCGCAGGTGAAATCTGAATTTGAACAGCTAAACACTCTATTTTACCAATTGAAAGAGGCCTACTTCCCCAGTGCTCCTTGGTTCAATATCCGCTCCATGGGCATGTCTGGCGACTGGAAGCTAGCCGTAGAATGCGGTAGTAACCTGGTCCGAATAGGAAGTTTATTATTTGGAGAACGAACGAATACAACACAATGATGAAAACTCGATTATTAGTACCCCTACTGCTCACCGCCATCGCGATGGGCAGTTGTGACCAGCCGGAACCCATCCCCTCCTACCTTCGAATTGAGCCCTTTATTGTGGAAGCGGAAGGTGGAGCAGCTTGGCAAGAAATCAGTGTAGGCTGGGTATACGTCAACAACGAAATCTTAGGAGGCTTTCAGTTGCCGGTAGAACTTCCGGTGCTGGCTTCAGGGGAGGCAACCATACAGGTATTCCCCGGTGTTTTGGTCAATGGGCTGAAAGACTCCCCAGGATTATACCCATTCATGAAGAGAGATGTTCAAGTGGTGCAGTTAACTCCCGGAGAGACCACCGTTCTACAGCCCAAAACGAGCTACGAACCGGCCTCTAAATATGCTTGGCCACTCGAAGAAAGCACGTTCGATGGCCCCAGTTCCGTGCTGTTTGAAAGCAGAGATACGGATCCAGGCAGTACCTTCACAGTAGGTACAGAAGGGGGCTTTGCAGGAAAATGCCTGCAAATGCGCGTGGATACCGCCCACTCAGTGATTGAAATTGCCTCCGAAGCGGTCGCATTGCCAAATACAGGAGATCGACAGGTCTGGCTGGAAATGCACCATCAGGGAGACATTCCATTTGCTTTTTCTATTTTGGGGGCAGATGCTACCCAGTTTGAGGAAGTCATCAATGTTTATCTCTTTAATGCGACCGGCGAAAACGGCTGGAATAAGATCTACTTTAACCTCACTCAGTATATGGTATCGCTTCCGAGACCTAGCTATCGATTATTTTTCAGGGTGCCGCTCCCAAGAAAGGATGATGGCACATTTTCTGCAACAGAGGGCACCGTTCGCATCGATAATATTCGATTGATTCACTTTTAAGAACCTGCTATTGCGCTTGAACGGGGTGTTGGAAGAATCTACTTCCAACACCCCGTTTGTTTATTCATTGGCTTTCCACACCCGAAGCAGGTTCTCCGAGCATATTTTACGGATATCTACCTCCGAGTAGCCTCGCTTGAGTAATTCGGCGAGTAAATTGGGGTACATGGAAACATCCGCAAGATCTGGTGGCAAAGCCAATCCGACCCCATCAAAATCAGATCCGATTCCGACATACTCAATTCCAACTAGATTTCGGATATAGTCGATTTGATCGGCCACAGTGGCCGCAGAAGTCGTCGCTTTGAGAAGTTCTTTTCGCATAAAATACCTGGCCTCTGGTGATTGCCCAGGTAGTCCTTTTGCCCTCAACGCTGCATCCGCTGCATTATATTCTGCGCGACTAGTGTCGGACAAAAAGAAGTGGCTAAAAGGAACCTGAATAACGCCTCCTGTTTTTGCGATAGCTTGTATGAGCGAATCGGGCAAATTTCGAATAAATCCTGGGGTAAAATGCCGGCATGCACTGTGGGAAGCCAGCAGGGGCTTTTTAGCGATTTTTAATACATCCGAAATGGACTTATCAGAAAGATGGCTTACATCAACCATGATTCCAACCCGGTTCATTTCACGCACCACCTCTTTTCCAAAAGGGCTAAGGCCTCCATTTGTTTCCAAGGTATCGTAGGAAGAATCGCAAATCTGATTATCGCGGCTGTGGGTCAAGGTAACATAACGGATGCCCCGACGAAAAAAATACTCCACATCCTCCAATCGCTCAATGGGCGCACCGTTTTCCATCCCCATCGGCAAAGCGACCTTCCCTGTTTTGAAGGACTTGGTGACATCCTCCGCCTTTAAACCATAGGTAAAATAAGCAGGATGAGCCTTTACAATCTGATCAATGGTCGTGATTAAGGAGTCTGCTACCGCTTTGGCACTTCCAGGTTTTTTTTGATAAGACGCTGGGATGTAAATAGACATAAAGGCACCATACAAGCCCCCCTTTACGGCTCGCTCATAATCAAATTCCCCCCCCGGATGCTTTAACGCAAGCCCAGTATAACCTGGTTGAAACCATTCTCTTCGCTCTACCAAGCTCCAAGGAAAATCAATATGCGTGTCAACTAAAGGGGTGGTTGAAAGGATAGTCTGCGCGGCTTCGAGCCTACGAGTATGCGCTTTTTTTTGACGATAGGCGGTACAGGAGCTTAGCATTCCAGCAAGCAAAATAAGTATTCCGAGTTTTTTCATAGTTAGTGCATTCGGTCGCCCCGAAGTTCTAGATTTTCCATAATTCCCGCCTCGTGGACAAGGTATTCCTTCCACCTAGAGCGGGCTTTTTCCTCCCCGAAATAGCGTTCTGCCAGTTCGATAAACATACGATAATGCTCTGCTTCTGCCACCATAAACTTGTGGTACCAATCTCTTAAATCGGCATCAGCACAATGGAGCGACAAAAGGCGGAACCGTTCGCAGCTTCGGGCTTCAATAAGGGCGCAAGTAAGTAATTTTTCGAGTAAGCCATCCTCCCTAGACAAGCCTTTTTTTTGAAATTTAAGCAATTCATTCACGTACTCATCTTTCCGTTGCCTTCCAAGCGTTAGATTTCGCTTTTTTAATTCGGCAAGTACCAACCGAAAGTGCCCCCATTCCTCTGTCACCACAGGTGCCAGCTCCTCCACCAATTCTGGGCGATCAGGATAGGCTTGAATGAGCGTGATACAAGAGGTGGCAGCCTTTTGCTCACAATACGCATGATCTGACAAGATTTCGGTCAAATCCATTTCCGCCAAGTTGACCCACCTAGGATCTGTCGGCAATTTCAGTCCCAATTTTGTCGTTTTTTGCTCCTGCTCCATAAAAATCAAAAATTTGCAGCAAAAATATTGTAAAACAAGCTTAGGTTTATCGTTCTAAAGCAGAACTTTGCACTTTCGTTAGAAAGAATTTTAGGTTCATTAACGATGCGTTTAAACTACTGAGCTACTTTTTTCGTACTAATGGGTAAGTAACGCATTGCAAAAGACACACTTTTACTATTCATTTTATTATTTAAACGAGCATGAAAAAATCGCTTTTAGTTCTCGCAGCCTTCCTGGCCACCAACTTGGTGGTGATGGCACAGGACGTAGATGGAGAAAAATTAGCCAAAAGTGCAGGAAAGGCACTCACCAGCTACAACATTGACCCACAAAATAATGCTTCCAAACTAGAAGAAGCAAAAATGAAAATCGAAGAAGCGCTTTCCACGCCTTCCGGAAAAGCCTTGCCAGCTGCTTGGATTACCAAAGGTGATGTTTACAACACGCTTCTCCAGCGCGATTTAGCGCAGCGTATGATTAATCCAAAAGCCCCTTTGTCTGGCGATAATGATGCACTCGCAGCGTTTGACGGATACAAAACAGCCTACAATATGGTGGAGGCTAAAAAGTTTCAGAAAAATGAAGCAGTAAAAGGAATTACAGAGATTCAAGGCTCACTAATAAATATTGGAGTAAGCAAATATGAGGAAGGAAAGCACGATAAGGCTTTCGCTTCTTTTACAGCAGCCCTTGAATCACACGAAATCCTCGCAGCTGCAGGTAAAAAAAGCTTGCTCGAAGAACCAGAGCAAATGGAAAACCAACAGTTCTTCACAGCAGTTGTAGCAGGCTTGGCTGGAATGACACAGCAATCTGCTGACTACTACGAAAAACTCTACAAGAAGGGGACCAATAAGCCAGAGGTTTACAGTGGATTGTATAAAGCTAAACTCGAACTCAAGGATGAGGCGGGTGCAGAAAAAATCCTTGCAGAAGGTAGAAAAAAATTCCCTGAAGATGCTGGACTGCTTTTTGATGAAATCAATGCGTACTTGGTAAAGGGTAAATTGGACGAATTGACCTCCAGCTTGAAGTCAGCCATCGAAAAAGAGCCAACGAACGTAGGCCTTTATGTGACACTTGGTAACGTTTACGACAACTTATACCAACGCGAAATTGCGGCAAAAAATGAAACAAAATCGAAAGAGTACTTCGATCTTGCTTTGAATTATTACCAACAAGCCAATAAACTGGACCCAAAGAACGTAGATGCCACTTACGCGATGGGGGCCTTGTATTATAATAAGGCGGCACTCTTAACCCAAGAACTCAATGCATTGCCAGAGGACTTCTCTGCTGCAGGAACTAAGAAATACAATGAGTTAAAGGATAAAGTAATGGCATTGTTTGAGTCGGCACTTCCGTACTTCAAAAAAGCAGAATCTTTAGATCCAAACGATCAAAATACCTTGATTGCCTTGTCCGAGATCTTTGCGCGTCAAGACGACTTTACGTTGGTAAAAGAGTTTAAAGGACGATTGGAAGTAGTTAGAGGTGGAGGTAAAAACCAAAGTTCGTATTTTAAAGAGTAAGCAGCCTCTTTTGAATTAAAAGGCCGATTCGCCAGCGGGTGAATCGGCCTTTTAATTCAAAAAAAGTAGTATTAACTAATTACCCGCAATTTGTCTTTGAGTTTTTCGGCTTTTTGAATGGCCTCTTCTATTGTCACATCGGTCACTGTAATGTGTCCCATTTTTCGGAAGGGAGAAGTAGTGGATTTTCCATATAAATGAACATAGACCCCAGATTCTTTCAGAAGCTCCTCCATTCCTTCATACCGAACAGGGCCTGAGAAGCCTGGTTCACCTAATACGTTTAGCATCACAGCAGGGCGGACTTGGG
>Ga0079300_10001197_pt1 | contig 10231 bp, 15 predicted proteins | sample Wag4_2014_7_11_FD_74799 | JGI IMG/M metagenome (GOLD analysis project Ga0079300, IMG submission 74799) | Fresh water microbial communities from Ohio, USA - Utica-2 Time Series HT 2014_7_11 | ecosystem: Environmental > Aquatic > Freshwater > Water tank | place: USA: Ohio | collected 2014-07-11
ATATGAATCTGGTTTGATTATATGTTTATGATAGATATCGTATATTTGATTTATATTAAATAGCATTTTGTTCTTTCTCTATTTTATTGATTAAAAAATTAATATCTAATATGGATAAATCATATTTTTTATTAATGCATTCTAAATATTTTTCTTCTATAAGCTCATAGTTCATTAGATCTGTATTATTTTCTAATATTATTATAGGTAATTTACTATATAGCTCATATAGCTTATAACTAGCTATCTTAAACGTAATGGGTATTCTGTTGCAATATAGGGTCTCCCATAGCCTGTGGGTATCTAAACCATTTCCTGCTGGACATACTATCATTTTGTATTGTGATACTTGATCAAAAAAAGAGCCTAATGAAAGTTTCGGCTCTTCCCAATCAATAAAGTTTGCTTTCTGACACATTTCTTTAATTAAAGCTCTATAACTAGGATTGGTATTAATATTAAAATTGGCATATATAAACTTTGTTGGTTTTTTATTGTTTAAATTAGTTTTTTCTAGTAAAGATTCCTTTAGACTTGCTCTATCAAAATAACCAACACCATGACCTTCTCTAGATGAAGGCAGTTTGTTTTCTAGTCCTATTGGAATAGGTTCCAAGATAGGATTATTAGATAACGCATTTTGAGCATACCATTTTTTAATATTTTTAGGAGCAATGTCTAAGATTTCATCAGTAATACTATAATCAGAATTACCACTAATTAAAATGATGTTATTTTTTTGTTGTGCGATATTTTGAAATTCAGAAAAAAGATAATCTGTTTTACAAAAAAAGATTGTTGACCCGTTGTGAAGATGCGACAGCTTATTAATTTCTATATATTTAGGATTCATGTGATTTTTCTTCGATTAAATATGATTTTGATTTGAGGTTTATTTGTTTTTTTATTCTTGCTCTCTCATCATTAGTAATATATACTTGTCTAGCTAAGTCGATAAACTCAGAATCAAACTGTTGCAGTTTTTCTTTTGTTCTTATATTATCTTCTATAGTCCAAAGTTTTTCATTAATATCTTTAAGATTATCATAGAGTGTTTTTATCTCTGAGCCTATATTAAATATATCTAAGAATATAGGTTCTAAGTAATTTATTTCGTTATTAATATTTATAAGTTTATTTTTATCGTGTATTTTGGATAGCTTAATGCTTAGTATAGAAAATTTATCAAGTATTTCTCCATTAGATATTAGTATTTGTTGACTCATGAGTAGTTATTTTCTAAGATCATAAAACCATTTCTCTCGTTAGAATCTTTTAAGATTTTATAAGGGGAGTTTTGATCAGCTAGAACTTCTTGTTTAATTTTTCTACATTTTGTTGTACTGGTATCATCTAGTGCTATTATCTTTGATCTATCTTTAAGTTTTAGCCATTCAGAATATGTAGAAAATTCTCCTCCATCTAATAATAAAAAGTCTATATTTTCTGGAATAGAAGATAATACATTGGGGGCTTTAGATATATTGATTAGATCTTCTTGTAGCCATATTTTCTCATTACTGTTTAGTTCTTGTGTACTAACAAAGCTGTTAATATCGTTTATTTCTATGATTTTACCATACAATAAATGAACATAATTTAAATAGTTTGTTAAATTAATTTGTGCTTCTGTGTGAAAAGTTAAATTAGATTCTATACTAATAAATGTTTTGGTATTATACTCTATAACATTATTAATTATGCACTTTGTAGACCCCATACCTTTCCATGTACCAATTTCTAATACTGTTTGTGGCTTATATTTTGAGAATATATCGTTGATAGATTGACAAAAGTCTGAATTTTCTAATATTTGTCCTTTAGTCATTTTATTTCCTATTATATTGATTTTTGATTGATAGTTAAATACAAGTATTTTATACTATGATCCATTTTTTCTTAAGTGTAAACTCACCATGCATTTTGAATTTAAAGTTCTTATGATAAAATAATTTTGTATTATTTTGGTTTATACAATCTAGTCTATCTATAAAATGTATGTACGAAGAGTTTACGCAGTGTATTTCTGTGGCATTTGTTATAAGGTCTATGTTATCAAAAAATCCTCCATGATTACTATAGACAATATTAAGTTCTGAATTAATTCTGCTATAATCTAGTCTGTCTATACCATCAGATCCTATATTGCATAATAATGAATATTCTGCATTTGGTAAATTATTCTGCGTAGATGGCTTATTGTATTTAAACATAGACCATGAGTAATCATATGGGATATTTAATTGATAATAAAAGACCTTATCCCAAGCAGACTCCATTTCTGGAGGCCAGTTACCATTCAAAGCAACACCCAGTCTAATATAGTCTTCCGCATATTTTTCACCAATATTATTCGCTTCATCATCATTGTATACTTTTATAATATCAATACTATTAGAATCTTTATACATTAATTTAACATTATTATAATTATGTTCCTTACAAAACAATTTAATAAAATTATTACCAGATAAATACCTCACTAAACCATTACATATAATATGGTCCCCTAGACCCAGGTGGTGATGTAAAAATAATGTTTTCATAAAATAATTTTATATTATCAAAAACTTAGTCTTTCTAGAATATAAGCATATATCAAATATTGAATATCTATAGTTTGAATCTAGTAGTTCAAAAGTTTGTTTGTCTCCGAATAGTAATTGATTTTTTGCAAGGAAAGGGGTGTGTTTATTAAACTGATCAATAAGTATAGATAATACAGATTGATCTTGTCGATGTTCTATACAACTAGATTCTGGACCATCTGGATATCTTGTCGATGGGTTAGGATATGCTATTTCTGGATCTAACATATATTCATACATTAGATTGATAAATTCTTGGTTATTTTTTGTATTTTTATATCCTTGTATTCCTGCCCAGTATTGAGAACTATTTGATGAGCTTATAGCGTTCATCTTCTGTAGACATTTTTTAGTAGTCCAATGCTTATTAATTAACAAAGAATGATTGTATGGTAAAAATAAATTATCGTGAAGAAAATAGTCAATAATTTGAATATTCTGTTCAAAAAAATTAGTTGCATCAGAATATAAAAATAAGTCACTGTTCTTTAGACAGTCTTTTAGGGTGTAAGCCTTATAAAAGAATCCTCTTGGATCATGTGCATGGTTACATACTTTTGGGATATCTATAAAATTTATCTTCGGATATCTAGTCTTATATGCTTCGACTATTCGACTAGGAATATCGAAGTAGTACAAAAATATTTGACCATCGTAAGAATAATAAGTATAGCTATTCGCTAAAGCTATAGCATTTGGTAGATATTTATTATTTGTGACAGTACACAAATCTATCGTCATAGTTTAGTCATTTCTTTCACAACATCTAGGACTAAACTCCTATACTTATCTCTGTCATCATCTGTAAATCCAAAACCAAGCTCTGGAGTTCTTTCCATATCAAATTCTACAAAATGATTTTTACAAATTCTGTCTATAAAGTCTATATCAATACTCTTTTTAGCTAGTTTATGATTTTCTATTAGAAGTTTTAAGCTATTAAGAACTTCTGTGTTCTCATTATATTTGTATTTTAATCTCAAGTATAGCCAAGTTAAAAATTCCATGATATCCCATTATTTCTTTTGGTAGTTGTAAATATAGACATTGAACGGTTTCCATATATCCTCAATCAAGTCTGCTATAAAGTTCCAATTTCCTCCAGCTAATCCACTCCCAAATTTGGGAGCATGAATTTCAATTCTTTCATTTTTATTGGCAAAACCAGTATTGTAATGTATAAATTGAGAGAGTGTATTCATTGATTTTACTAGGGCTAAGTAGTTTAGAGGTCTATGGTTTTCTGCTGATCTTATCCCATTCTGTGCTATCATATTAACGAAATATAATTTATGTTTAAACTTAGGATCTTCTGCAACTTTTAGAATTTGGCTGTGACCTAAATTTGATTTCATGAAATTCTTACCCAAAAGATGATAGTCTATTTTTACTGAAGGATAATATTCGCCTACTTGACCAGCAAATCCCGCTCCAAATAAGTCTATGTTATTACATACGTGAGGAACGAATACTGTGGATCCATTATTTCCAGCTTTTATTCTTTTCTCTATTGATTCAAATATGTCTGAGTTGTAGACTACGATATTAGAATTTTTGTTTTTAGTTGTATGCATTATTATTTTCCTGGTATTTTTTGCCATTTTCCTAATGGGCATTCCTGATCGGCCCAAGCTAATTTATTAAGAAAAACTTTCTTAGTATTTATAGTACAGCCACATATTGAACATTCGCTTTTTTTGGAATCAAATTCTAAACAACTTTTACATATTGTATATCTTGCATTTATTTGTTCTGATGTAGATTTCGGGAAACCTCTATATACATGGAATAATAAAGATTTCAAAAAGGTTTTTATTCTAATTAATAACATCTTTTTTACTCTCTTTAATAGCTACCATATGATTATCTTTGTTCGTATAAAATATTGGTATCTTATCTACAATATCGTTGGAATTAAACCACCTAGCGTTACCATCAAATAAATTAATAGATAATCTGCTACGATTACTTTTAAAGTCGCATGTAAGAATATATCTTGAATCATTAGATTCAAAACAATCTCCGTTAGATAATTCTTCTATAAAACTAGGCATGATTAATATTTATTTGTAGAAGTCCGACCAATCTTCCCAAGATTCTTCTTCTTTAAGATGTTGTTTTTTTCTCTTAAATTCTTTTTTAATCTTGTTTTCGCCATAGTTGTCATCGTCATGATAACTCTTATGACTTTTCTTTTTGCTTTGGTTTGGTCTGTTTTCCTTGTTACTAAATGGCTCTGTCATAGTCTTGTTTTAGGAAATAGGTGAACGAAACATCCTTATGATACACAAAAGGGTCGATCTGTCAAGCTTGTTGGTAAAAATTATATGACTTGACAACGACTTGGTTTAACATAATATTATGCAGGTTCGGTGGTTATATATTACTTTACACTATACTAATCTATCTAAGATGAATTCTACTATCGTCACAGGTGTCTGGGATCTTGGTAGGTCTTCTTTGTCTGAGGGTTGGAGCAGGAAGTTTGACCACTATCTAGATAATTTCAAGAGATTACTGTACTGCAAAAATCTAAATCTAGCTATTTTTATAGATCCAGAAATAGAACATATTGTTTGGGATATAAGAGATAAGCATAATACTAGGGTTTATCATCATAGGAAAGAACAATTTTCTGGTGATTTTTTTCCTTTTTATGATAAAGTTCAAGATATTAGACAAAAGGATAGTTGGTTAAATCAAACAGGATGGTTAAAAGATAGCACTCAAGCTAAATTAGAATTATATAACCCTATGGTTATGAGTAAGATGTTCCTTCTTCATAATGCTAAGGTATTTAATCCCTTTGATAGTGACTATTATTTTTGGCTAGATGGTGGAATATCTAATACTGTTCATCCCGGATATTTTAGTCATGATAATATTATAGAAAAAATAGAATCTTTTGTAGAAAAATTCCTATTCGTAACATTTCCCTACTCAACACAAACTGAAATTCATGGATTTTCTATAGACGGAATGGAAAAATTCTGTCAACATAAACCGGTAGACAGGGTTGCTAGAGGTGGTTTTTTTGGAGGGCATAAAGACTCCATAAGTGCAGCCAATGATTTATACTATCGACTTTTAAGTGAATCTCTATCTGAAGGATTAATGGGAACAGAAGAAAGCATCTTCACCATTATGACATATAGAGATCCAGAAACATATCAATTCGAAAGCATAGAAGATAATGGTTTAATTAGTCATTTTTTTGAAAATGTCAAAAATAATACGACATCTAAGCAAAAAAATAAATCTAATCATATATTGTATAACGATAAAAACGTTACTTATATTAATACATACAACGCTCCTAAACAATTGCAACTATTAATAGACTCATTCGAACAATATGAGCCAAAGTTTTTAACTAAAACAGATATTGTACTAATAAATAACTCTACTAATCAAGATTTATTTGCAGAATACGATAAAATAATTGATAAGTATGACTTTAGAGAAATCAGAAAAGGAAATCTTGGCATATGTCGAGCAAGACAGGTCGCCGCACAAGACTTTTCAACCTCAAAATATAAGTATATGTTCTTTTTTGAAGACGATATGCTCATAGATTTATCTGCAACAAAATGTTCTTTTGGTTTTAGTAAACAAATAAATAATCTGTATGATACATTAGTTAGAATTATGGACATAGAAAAATTTGATTTTCTTAAATTCAGCTTTAGTGAATTTTATGGACATAATGGAGAACAATGGAGTTGGCATAATGTTCCTGAACATCTTAGACAAGAGTATTTTGGTAAAATACCCAAAAGACCTCAAACGCTATTCAAAAATATAAAATCAATAAATGATACTCCGTATGCAAATGGAGAGATTTACTATTCTAATTGGCCGCATATTATAGGCCATGAAGGAAACCAGAAATGTTTTCTTGATACCACTTGGGAACATCCATTCGAGCAAACATGGATGAGTCACATGTATACCTTATCTAAAAATCAACAAATTAATACAGCAATATTATTAGCTAGTCCCATTACACACAACAGAGTTTATCATTATGGTAGAGAAGAAAGAAAAGAAAACTAATACAATCTTCATACAAATCGCCTCGTATAGAGATCCTCAATTACTATTAACTCTAAAAGACTGTATCGCTAAAGCTAAGTATCCAGACAATCTAAGATTTGGTATCGCTTGGCAACATTCTAGTGAAGATTCGTGGGACGATATATCTGAATTTAAAAATGATTCTAGATTTTCAATTTTAGATATTGACTACAAAGACTCTAAGGGAGCTTGTTGGGCAAGAAATGAAATTCAGCAGTTATATAAAGAAGAAACATATACCCTACAATTGGATTCACACCATAGATTTGCTCAAGATTGGGACAAAACAATGATTGATATGGTGAAAGGTCTACAAAAAGCTGGTCATAAAAAACCTTTAATCACCAGTTATATTCCAAGTTTTGATCCCGACAATGATCCTGCTGCCAGAGTTCAAACTCCATGGAAAATGAATTTTGATAGATTTATACCAGAAGGTGCTGTCTTTTTCTTACCGGCAACTTTTGACTCATGGGATGATATTAGTAGTCCTTTACCAGCTAGATTTTATAGCGCTCACTTCGCTTTTACATTAGGAAAGTTTGCTAAAGAGGTTCAGCATGATCCAGACTACTATTTTCACGGAGAAGAAATTAGCATAGCCGTTAGAGCTTATACTCACGGATATGATTTATTTCATCCAAATAAAGTTGTATGCTGGCATGAATATACAAGAAAAGGTAGAACTAAACAATGGGACGACGATAAAGAATGGGGAAAACGTAACTCAGATTGTCATCTCAAAAATAGAAAACTTTTCGGTATGGACGGAGAAAAACAAGATATTGATTTTGGAAAATATGGCTTTGGAAAAGTTCGAACTCTTAAAGACTATGAAAAATATGCTGGCTTAAGTTTCTCTAAAAGAGCTATTCGACAAGATGTAAAAGATAATAAACCACCATCAGAAACAAATCAATCAATATCAGATGAAGAATTTAATGATAGCTTATTAAGTATTTTTAAACACTGTATTGACATATCTTATGGACAGGTGCCAGAAAATGATTATGATTTTTGGGCAGTAATATTCAAAGATGAAAACGATCAAGATATCTTTAGACAAGATGCTGTTCCCGAAGAAATAAATAGACTCAAAAATGATCCAGATGGGTATTGTAAAGTTTGGAGAGAATTTCAAACACAGATAACACCCAAAAAATGGATAGTATGGCCCCATAGCATATCCAAAGGTTGGTGCGAAATGATTACAGGATATTTATAATCATGAAAAAAATTAAATTCATAGACGATAACCTAGTCGGTCAGGGTGGTTTATCTAGATATATCGATCCAAAATCATTATGGAATAGAGAAATTTCTGACTATGACATATGTATTTATACTGATCAAAAATGCTTTGAAGATATTGATTCTTCCAAACAAAACTATGCCTGGATAATTGAGCCACCAATTATTAATGGAGAAAATTATCAAAGAATAATACAGCATAGCTCAAAATTTAATAAAGTATTTTCTTACATGAATTATTTAGGAGATAAAATACCTAATTGGATTTATGTACCACACGGAGGAACATGGCTTAGAGATTCAGAATTACACATTTATAATAAAACCAAATTATGTAGTTCTATTTTTTCTCATAAAACCTGGAATCATTATCACAAGATGAGACATAATATTTACAATAATCTTAAGTATATTAATATTGTAGATTTTTTTGGTAGCGGTTCTGATAATCCAATAGAGTTCAAAATAACTGCTCTAAAAGATTATATGTTTTCTGTTGTAATTGAAAATAGTATCGAAGACTGTTATTTCACAGAAAAGCTTCTTGACTGTTTTTTAACTGGAACCATTCCTATTTACTGTGGTCATAAAAACGTTTCTAAATTCTTTGACACTAATGGAATATTGTTCTTTAATGAGGAGACCGATTTACCTTCTATTCTAGAAACTTTAACAGAGTCTTTGTATGCTTCTATGATGGATTCGGTTAATAGAAATTTTCATTTAGCACATAAATATATCCATCCAGAAAACTTAATTAACGAATATGTTTAATCGTACAATAATTACTGCTACTAACTCATTATATTTCGATTCGTTACTAACCTTGATTAGCAGTATTCATAAATATAGTTTTAATTTGGTCGATCAAATATTTGTATATAATTTAGGATTATCTCAAGACGAAATAGATAAACTTGAGACTATCAAGAACACTACGGTTCTAAACTTTTCTAATGATGTCAAAAACTCCCATCCAAAGTTTATGGAACCAAAATCATATGTATACAAAACGTATTGCTTATATGATGCAAAAAGATTCGGTTCTTTGATATTGTGGATAGACTCGGGGGCTATGCTCCTAAAATCAGCCGAATCAATTTTTAATAGTATTCAACAAGATGATATCTTTTTAGTAGGAGATTCTCATAAAAATAAAGACTATACACATAGCAATTGTAGACTTGTTATGAATGCTAGTGAAGAAGAACTACAAGATAATCAGCTATGGGCCGGTCTTGTTGGATATAAATATCAGGGTAAATACCAAGATATGATAAATGAAGCTTTTAGATATTCTATGATTCCCGGATGTCTAGACGGAAATCAAGAAAATCATAGACATGACCAAAGCGTATTGTCAATACTGGCCTCTAGATACAATGCTCCAAGACAAGATATAGACATATATGGATATTGGACAGACGCAAATAGGAATCTACAAAAGGCTATTCAAATGGATAGTGTTGTTTTTGCTCATCGTCGTGGTCATAGAGACATCGTGGATATAAAGTATCATGCAATTTAAAGACATCCCTAAATTTGTTATTAATTTAGACAGACGACAAGATAGACTATCCAAACTTAACGACGAAATGTCATATATCGGTTGGGATTTTGAAAGATTCTCTGCTGTAGACACAAATAGCTACATAGGATGTGCAAAATCTCACCAACAAATATCTCAAATTATTCTAGATAGAGGATATGATTATGCTATGGTTTTTGAAGACGATATCTTCTTCATGCCTTATGCTAAAAAGTTACTTGAACAATTAAATAATCAACTATTTGAAAAGTCATTGGATTGGAATATAATTAACTTTGCCCCATCTATCCATAGACCACTTAACGCACATAATGACATTGTATTAGACCTAACTAATTTACCCCCAAAAGACGATACTAAACATAGGGGTATTTATGGTACTACTGGTTTTATTTTAACTCGTAAAGCTTGCGAGTACATAGTAGAATGGGATACTGATAAGTTTATAGAGAATAACCACCAGCAAATACCAATTGATCAGTATTTAGATATGGTTGTTTATCCAAATATTGCTAGTTTTTGTCCAGTTTTTCCCATCATGGTTCAGACTAATGATTATTCTGATATTAATAAAACTAATGACTCTAATCATTATTTAATGACTTACAACTGGAATGTGTATTGTCCATATAAGCTTCCATCCCATATGTTAGACCATGAGTTATGTAAAAACATAAGAAATAATGAAAACTAAAATAATATCGGCAATATATTTTGATCTATACGGCACCGATCTTGGTGGTAGACCAGGCAGAAATGATCACTA
>Ga0079300_10001198_pt1 | contig 10217 bp, 8 predicted proteins | sample Wag4_2014_7_11_FD_74799 | JGI IMG/M metagenome (GOLD analysis project Ga0079300, IMG submission 74799) | Fresh water microbial communities from Ohio, USA - Utica-2 Time Series HT 2014_7_11 | ecosystem: Environmental > Aquatic > Freshwater > Water tank | place: USA: Ohio | collected 2014-07-11
TCAACAAACGTTGAATGAAGGTTTAGTGTTAGGTTTAATTTCAAATGAAATCAAGAAACAAGTGATACAGACGCCAACCTTGTCAAAAGAAGAAGTGAAGAAGATGATTGAAGAAGCAATTAATAAATTACCTTTGACTAACTTAGCGTCAGGTAAAGCTATCGTTAGCCAAAATGATCAACCACCTTCCGCTTCTTCAACAATTCCTTTTGACATGGTAGTTCCAGTGATCAAAAAGAAAAATGCTCGTGCTCCAGAAAATGAAAAACGTGCTGAACAATTTAAATCAGTCACGACTCCTGATTTAGGTGTTACAAGAACGGGTAAAAAGAAAATTATACGCATCCCATTTCAAGACCGTATGGCAAAAGCAGATCCGATGATGCTCGGTCATTATGATGAACTTAAAAATTACATTCTAAGTTATCAAGTCAAGTCGAGAATTTCCAACACAGGTGATATGTTTAGATTACATAAAGAAGAATTCGTAAAGATTACGATTGCTGGCAAAAGTTTGAAACTTTATATGGCATTGAACCCGGAAGATTATAAAGATAGTCCTATTCCAGTTGATGATGCATCAGATAAGAAAATATATAAACAAATTCCCTTAGTGTTCAAGGTTAAGTCAGATTTATCATTAAAACGAGCCAAGAAATTGGTGGATGATTTGATGGCAAAAAAATCATTGCCTCAAAAGGAAATTCCTTTTTTACCCTGGTCAAAAGCATTCATTAAATAGGAGAACCATATGGAATTAATTTCTCGCCCAGGTTGGATTGAAGTTATATGTGGACCGATGTTTGCAGGTAAAAGTGAAGAATTGATTCGTAGAATTAAACGTCTAGAATATGCGAAGAAAAAAACACTTGTTTTTAAACCTGGAATCGATAATCGATACTCTGCTGATGAAGTTGTTTCACACTCCAACTTAAAAGCGAAGTCCATATCCATCAAAGATAGCAAAGAAATTTTGGATTATGTTGATTCATCAACTTTTGCAATTGCCGTTGATGAAGTTCAATTTCTTGATAAAGAAATTATTTATATCGCTCAAAGACTTGCATTAAAAGGCATTCGTGTCATATTGGGTGGTTTGGATACCGATTTCCGTGGTGAACCGTTTCCCATCACCGCTTCACTGATGACCATTGCAGAGGATGTCCTAAAACTGACTGCTATTTGTGTCGTTTGTGGTGCCCCTGCAACGAAAACGCAGCGTATTATTAACGGTAAACCCGCTCATTATGCAGATCCCATCATTAAAGTTGGGGCTTCTGAAGCCTATGAACCTCGTTGCCGGCATTGCCATCAAGTGACGAAGTAATTTACTGTATAATAGAAATATGTTTTCTGACCCTTGGCTGTGGTTTATTCTCATCATTATTCTTATTTTCGGTGCATATTTTTCTTTAGCAGAAACTGCTTTCGCAGCAGTTGATCCTATTCGCATCAAAGTATTATCGGAAACCTCTTCTATTGCCAAAAAAACTTTAAGATACATTGAAGAATTTGATCGTTCAGTGATCATCACCGTTATCGGTAGTAACATTACATCCGTACTTTTATCCACTTTATCTACCATATTCTTTATTCAATTATTTCAAGATGATGGGTTTGGAACCTTGATTGCAACAGTAATTGCTGCCTTATTGTTCTATATTTTTTGTGACACCATCCCAAAAGTGATTGGTAGAGGTCTCCCATTGCAGTCTGCTTTATTTGTGACTTTTGTTTTTGGGTTATTTAAAATTCTTTTTTACCCAATTTATTTCATTTTCTTTAACTTCAATCGCTTTTTGAAACGCTTCCAAAAGAAAGACACCAATACAACGATGACGGAAGAGGATTTTTCATCCATTGTTGAAAAGCAACACCAAGAAGGCACGTTGAATGAAAGTGAAGTAAAGTTAATTCAATCGGCGATTGAGTTTTCTGATACTGCTGTTAAAGACGTGTTGACACCTATCGATAAAATATTTGGAATTCCTGAGACTTTACTTCATCAGGCTGATTTAGCGGAAAAATTGATTGCTTCAACTTTTTCACGTGTTCCCATTTACCGTGAATCACTTCAGCAAATTATTGGTGTTTTGTCCATTCGCACTTATTTTCAATCCATTCAAAAACATCGACAAATGGATCCAGCAATCTTAATCAAAAAGCCATACTTCGTCTCCAGTAAAGTCACGATTGATGAATTGTTTGAAGGTTATAAAAAATATCGAACCCATGTAGCAATTGTCAAAGATCAACAAGGACAAGTGATTGGGATGGTGACGATGGAAGATGTTCTAGAGGAGATTGTTGGCCAAATGGAAGAACTTGTGAAGCATACAGGAGTCATCCGTGGTTAGTCCGTGGCAATTATTGATTTCGATGATGATTGCCTTGATATTTTCGGCTTTTTTTTCAGCTTCAGAAATGGCATTTACGGCTGTTAATCATGTTAAATTAAAAGGCTTGATTGACCAAGGCAATCACCAAGCGAAAAAGGCATTAGCCATTGCAGAACACTATGATCAGTATTCATCTGCTCTGTTATTTGGTAACGGGGTTGTCAATATCTTTAACTCATCGGTAACAGCCCTACTATCAATTCAATACATAGCTCCATTATTGCCAAACCCTAGTTTAGCTGCCTCCTTATCGGCAATTGTGATATTTTTTATCATCGTAGTTTTTGGTGAACTCATTCCTAAAACTTTAGGCAAGATTTATGCCCTGCAATTGAGTTTATGGTTTGTTTATCCAGTCTTGGTGCTAAGGATTATCTTTACCCCGTTTGTTTGGTTCGTCAGTATTATCGTCTTTCCAGTGCGCATGCTTTTTGTTCAAAAACGAAAAGAAAATCGTAGTAAATATAATGATGAAGAATTAGAAACCATGGTGGACACGATTGAAGAAAAAGGTATGATCGATGAAAAGAAGGGTAATTTGATTCGATCTGCGCTTACTTTCTCCAATAAAAAGGCTTACGAAGTCATGACGCCACGTGTTGACATGTTTGCTTTTAATATCGAGGATGATAGTCAAAACTTACTTCTTAATCCTGATTTATTTGGATACTCTCGCATACCTGTGTATGACCAAACTTTGGATAAAATTGTTGGAATTTTACCAACTAAAAAACTCTATAAACGCTTTTTAAATCACTTACCTGTTGAATTACCTTCAATTTTAATCTCACCATTATTCGTTCCACGCAATCAACCTTTAAGTAAAATCATTGGTTTATTCAAAGAACAAAAACAACAAATGGCGATTGTGATTGATGAGCACGGGGGAACAGAGGGTTTGATTACTTTAGAAGATATTGTTGAGGAAATTGTTGGAGAAATATGGGATGAGACCGATGATATTTTACCTCCAATCATCAAACAAAGTGATCAAGTTTATCTCGTTGAAGGAAACTTAAATATCGAAATTTTATATAAAGAGCTCAACCTACCTTATGTTGAGACGTCAGATTATGCAACCGTTAGTGGGTGGGTTTTATCGAACTTGGGTAAATTTGCAAGGGTAGGCGATAACTTTATGATTCAAGATTTTCAAATCGAAGTTTTAGAAGTAGAAAAATTCACGGTAGAAAAGATAAAAATTACTTTGCCTGAATCTAGAGAAGAAAGTAGCGATAACGATTAAACTTTTGACTTAAATGTGGTAAAATTTTGCGGTATCACCTATGAAATATACTGCATGGTTAAACCAACACATTGCTGATTTATCTAAAAAGACGATTTTAATTACCGGAGCGAATAGTGGCTTAGGATTTTATGCTGCTAAGCAACTCGCTTATCGTGGTGGTCATATTTTGATGGCCTGCCGAAACCTAAAAACTGCGGAAATTGCAAAAAAAGATATCCTCAAAGATGTACCGCAAGCACAGTTGACGATTGTTCCATTTGATCAAAGTTCCTTCCAATCGATTGATCAATTTGTAAACCTCATCAAAACTGATTATCCTAAGATCGATATTGTTTTATTAAATGCCGGTATCATTATGCCGGATCCAAAGTTAAAGACACCGGAAGGTTTTCCATTAACAACAGGTGTAAACTTTTTTAATGTTTACTACCTGCTAAGAGAACTGCTAGGATTTCTTGATCAAAAAAATCCTGATTTAAGATTAGTGTTGGTTGGTTCTTATTCATCTTATCGAGCAAGACTCGCTAATTTAAACGGATTACTCAATCCTCATTTACCAAGATTGAAACAATATGCCAATAGTAAATTAGCGATTGCGATGTTACATCATGTTCTTCAAATGAATTTAAATCTCTTTGATTTTCCAGTCCTTGATCATGTTTCTGCGGTCTTGGTGCATCCCGGCATTGCTGCGACGAATATTGTCCGTAACTTACCCGGTTGGTTACAATTCTTGATTAATGGATTGATTTCACTCACCAGTCATTCTGCTGAATCAGGTGCCTTAAGTTTAACGTATGCCTGTGGCAACGCATTTGTAGTCAATGGTAGTTTCATCGGTCCAAATGGACCTGGTGAAAGTTTTGGTTTTCCTAAAAAACTTAAGTTAAAACCTCACTTTAGTAAAGGCAGCGCGAAGTTGACTTACGATGTTGGTAAATATTTAGAAAAACTTGGAGGACGTTGAGATGCTAGAAGTTGGAAATGTATCACTACAATTTGGTGGAAGAATTTTATTTAAGGATGTGTCGCTTTCTTTTACAAAAGGAAATTGCTATGGGATTATCGGTGCCAATGGTGCAGGTAAATCGACGTTTTTAAAAATTTTATCAGGGGAAATCGAACCAACAGCCGGTGATGTATTTCGTGATAAAAAAGAACGGATGTCAATCTTAAAACAAGATCAAAACGCTTTCAACGCCTACACCGCAGTCGATACGGTAATGTTGGGGTTTCCAAAAATAAAACTTCTTCGAGCAGAACTCGACGCTCTATACGCAAAACCAGATTTTGATGAAAAGGATGGCATCAAAGCAGCTGACATGGAAAGTGAATATGCTGAAATGGGTGGGTATGAATCCGAAGCAAACGCCCGCAGCTTGCTGAATGCTCTTGGTATCAAAGAAAATAAACAAGATATATTGATGAAAGATTTAGATAGTAAATTAAAGGTGAAAGTGCTTTTAGCCCAGGCATTATTTGGAAATCCAGACATTTTAATTTTGGACGAACCTACCAATAACTTAGATGCTGTTGCATCCCATTGGTTAGAAAACTTCTTATTTAACTTTGAAAATACAGTGATTATCGTTTCTCATGATCGTCACTTTTTAAATAAAGTCTGTACACGAATATTAGACGTTGATTACGGAAAGATTAGTATGTTTGTTGGTAATTATGACTTTTGGTATGAATCGAGTCAATTGGTATTAAAGCAATCGAAAGATGAAAATGCGAAGAAAGAAAATCGCATGAAAGAACTTCAAGAATTTATCGCTCGATTTTCTGCTAATGCTAGTAAGAGTAAACAAGCGACTTCTCGAAAAAAAGAATTAGAAAAAATCACTTTAGAAGATTTAAAACCATCTTCAAGACGTTACCCATTTATTGATTTTAAATTTGAAAAGGATTTAGGACAGGATGTCTTGAGTTTCCAAGGTTTTAAGAAAAAAGGATTAATTCCTTCTTTATCATTATCGATTCATCGAGGAGAAAAGATTGCAATCTTATCCGACAGTTCGCAACGTATTACAACGTTATTTGAGATTTTACTTGGAACCAAAACCCAAGACGAAGGCTCATTTAAATGGGGCATCACCGTTACGCCAACCTATCTTCCACAAGACAATAGTGAATTTTTTAAGGAACGAATGCATCTTGTCGATTGGTTAAGACCTTATTCTAAAGATCAAACAGAATCCTATTTAAGAGGTTGGTTAGGACGGATGTTATTTTCCGGAGAAGAAGCACTTAAACCCGTCACGGTTTTATCGGGTGGTGAAAAAGTAAGATGTATGTTTGCACGGATGATGTTAACTGCTGGGAATGCTTTATTAATGGATGAACCTACAAACCATCTAGATTTAGAGGCGATAACTGCGCTCAACAAAGGGATGATGAATTATAAAGGTGTGATCTTATTTACCAGTCATGACCACGAGCTTCTTGCAACGGTGGCCAATCGAATTATTTATATTACCGAAGACAAAGTATATGATAAACGGATGGCATATGATGAATTTATCGATTGGGCAGAACAAGAAGGAATCTTTTAATCATATTTGTTATAATTTTTTTATTAGAAACCATTATGGTTTCGTGGAGATAGATCATGAAGTCGAATTATCTAGGGATCGTGCCCTTTATCCTCACGATATTAACAGGATGTCAAAGTCCTGTTAACGTAGTCAATCTTTATACAGATCGTCATTATGAAGTAGATCAAGCCCTTTACGATGCTTTTAAATTAGAAACAGGTATCCAAGTGAATGTGGTTAAATTGGATGCTGATCCTTTGCTCACCAGATTAGAAACCGAAGGCCAAGCAACATCGGCAGATTTGGTTTTCTTAACCGATGCTGGCCGATTAGGTCGTGCTAAGTCAAAAGGTTTACTACAATCTTTCGGCGACGCTTCCTTTTTGGATTTAGTACCCAGTTATCTACAAGACGATGAACAACAATGGATTGCCTTGACAAAACGTGCAAGAATCCTCGTATTTAATCCTGATGTAACGAATGTATCCTCTCTAACGACTTATGAGGCCTTGGGGCAACCGGAATGGTTTGAAAAAATCGCGGTGAGAAGTTCAAGTCATGTCTATAACCAATCCATGGTGGCAGCGATGATTGAAGAAATAGGTGAAACGAACACGCATAATTGGTTGATCGAATTCGTCGATAACTTTGCTATTAGAGATCCGCTGTCCAATAGCAAGAATCCAGTTGGAAATGATCGTGATCAAGCTAAGGCAGTATATAACGGCATTGCAGAAGTAGCGATTATGAATTCATATTATTTTGGAAAAATGTTGTACTCAGAAGATCCCACAGAAGTGGACGTAGCATCGGCATTAGAAGTTTTCTTTCCCAATCAAGAAACTTATGGAACCCATATCAATGTTTCAGGAATGGGACTCACAAGATATAGTCAACGTGTTGAAAACGCGAAACGTTTAGTAGAATTCATGTTATCTATTGAATCACAAAGAATCTTTGCCGATGCAAATTTCGAATACCCTGCTCGATTCAATGTCAGTCCCCATCCCTTACTCGCTTCATGGGGCTCATTTATCGAACAAGATATTCCTTTATCCAGTTTATCTTTAAGAAGCGAACGGGCGTTTCAATTGATGTTAGAAGCAGGTTGGCAGTAATGAAATTGCTGCGATTGAATCCCTTCACCTTTATTACAACCCTTGCGTTATTATTTGTCTGCTTATTTTTATTTCAATTTGTTCCTCCGCTTTTTGCTCAGACAGGTCCAATGTGGTACTGGATGCAAACTTATTGGTTTCCTGACGTCCTCGTTCAAAGTTTTATCTTAGTGGTTGGAACCCTATTACTAAGCTCTGTGATTGGGGTGTCTTTGGCCTATTGGATGAGTTTTTATCGCATTCCATTTGCTAGACTCTGGGACATTTTGCTGGTGATACCCCTTGCGATTCCCACCTATTTATTGGGTTACATATATGTTGATTTATTGAGTGGGGCTTGGTATCAACCTTATTTTGTGATCACCAACTTACCAGGTGCGATCATCCTTTTTTCTTTAACCTTGTATCCTTATATCTACCTGGCAATCCGATCTTTTTTAAGTAAGCAACCTCAAACGATGTATGCATCTGCCCAAAGTTTAGGTGCCAATGCGATGACCATGTTTTGGAAGATTATTTTCCCCTTATTAAGACCCGCTTTAATCGGAGCGATGGTATTGGTGACAATGGAAGTATTAAATGATTATGGACTGGTTCATTATTTTGGTTTAAGAGTTTATGCCACGACCATCTTTCAAGCTTGGTTTAATGGAAATGACTTAAACACGGCAGTAAGGTTTTCGATTCAACTCATTGCCTTTATCGTTGTCATTCTATGGATTGAAGCAAGTTTAAGAAAATCATTTAAATATAGTTACTCTACAACGCAAATTAAGCCACTGATGAAGAAGACTTTATCAAGCTCAACAGCATGGTTATTTTATAGCGTGGCAAGCATGACATTATTTTTTGCTTTGGTTATTCCACTATTCCAATTACTTTGGTGGTTACCCACCGTACCTCAAGAAGTTTATGATCGTCATTTTTGGGATGGATTATATTCAACGATCATTATGGCCTTTTATCCGACGATTACCATTATTGTTTTAGCACTGATGATTAGCAATTTTCAACGGATCATGCCAAAGCCCTGGAAAAAATGGGTGCATCGATTACTGACATTAGGATATGCTTTACCTGGCTCGGTGATTGCAGTGGGGATGATTCTAATGTGGGTACCTATTGATCGAATGATTGCTGAATTATTCAATATCGATTCAATGGTAATTTCTGGTTCACTCGTGTTATTAACAATGGCACTGGTCTTAAGATTTTTTGCAGTAGGTAGTAACATCATTGAAGGAACGTATCATAAAATTGGGATGAAATATACCATGGCTAGCCACGCTTTAAAAAAGGGATATCTACAAACCTTATTCGCCATTGATTTGCCTTTAATCAGTCATGGTGTGATTGCTGCTTCACTAATTGTGATGGTGGATTTATTTAAAGAATTACCCTTAACCTTAATTTTACGACCCTTCAATTTTCAAACACTTGCCACCTACTTATACCAATATGCTGGTGATGAACAACTTAATCTTGCAAGTCCCATGGCATTGATGTTAATTGTTTTAACAGCAGGTGCAGTGATTTTTGCCAGTGATATGATGTTAAAGGTTAACACCTATGAGTCTTAATATTCATCAATTACATTTTCGCTACAAGGCTAATCAACCTTTGATTGAAAATCTTTCACTTCTGATTGAAAAAGGGCAAATTGTTGCCTTAACTGGGGTCAGTGGATGTGGTAAGTCTACGTTGATTCAACTTTTATTAGGAACCTTAAAACCTTCGAAAGGTTTGATTTCATTTAATGGAGTTAACTTTTTCCAAGACCATCTTTTTTTATCCCCGCAAGCCCGAGGCATTGGCGTGGTGTTTCAAGATTATGCTTTATTTCCTCACCTTACGGTCAGACAAAACATAGGCTTTGGTTTAAAGTCAAAGCATCAATCTAAACAATCTGAAATTGATGAATGGTTAAAGGTGTTTTCTTTAAGTGAGGTTGCATTCTCTTTCCCGCATCAATTGTCAGGTGGTCAAATGCAAAGAGTGGCAATTGCAAGAGCCCTCGCTCCAAAACCCTCACTCCTTTTAATGGATGAACCTTTTTCAAATCTTGATTCTTTACTTGCTGAACGAATTCGTCAGGATCTTAAACCTTTATTTAAACAATTAAACATGACCGTTTTACTTGTTACCCATCATCGTGAAGATGCAAATCATATTGCCGATAAAATCATTGATTTTTCCACTTTAACCCAGTAAATTCCATAAATTTAAAAAAAGTTGTTATCATTTTGCTTGTAAGCGCTAACATTATGCTTTAAGATGTGTTTTAGAAAGTAATAAAGGAGGACCTTATGTCAGATATTACTTTACAAATATGGGAATTTGAACTCGTTTCCCATATCCTCACTCTCGGATATGCTGTGATGGCGGCCGGGTTGCTGTACTTCTGGTTGACGATTCGTCAAAACCATCCGAAGTTCCGCATGTCGAACATTCTATCCGTCGTTGTGTCGATCTCTGCTTTACTCTTATTGTTTGCTCAACAAGTAGCCTGGGTTGATGCTTATGAACTCGTGAACGGCGTTTATGTATCGAATGGAACTTTCTCTAATGGTTTCCGCTACTTAAACTGGCTCATCGATGTTCCTAATCTTCTAACTCAAATCCTATTCGTGGCCTTAATTTCCGGAAAAGCTTTCCGTAAATATTGGTATGACTTCACACTTTATGGCATGCTCATGATTGTGACTGGTTATATTGGTCAATTCTACGAACCAGGAAGAACTGACTTTGTCGCTGGTAATGAACTCTGGTGGATCGTTTGGGGTGTTATCTCAACCGTCTTCTACGTGTTTATCTTAATTACCATGACCAAAGTTATCGATGAAGGTGCAAAGAACATTAAGGGCAGCAAGCTCGTCGGTGTCTTTAAATTCATCAAACCATGGTTCTATATTAC
>Ga0079300_10001205_pt1 | contig 10191 bp, 10 predicted proteins | sample Wag4_2014_7_11_FD_74799 | JGI IMG/M metagenome (GOLD analysis project Ga0079300, IMG submission 74799) | Fresh water microbial communities from Ohio, USA - Utica-2 Time Series HT 2014_7_11 | ecosystem: Environmental > Aquatic > Freshwater > Water tank | place: USA: Ohio | collected 2014-07-11
CTATTGGGCGAGGAAGTGGCCGAGTACCAAGGAGCTTATAAGGTGAGCTCGGGGCTTTTGCAGAAGTTTGGTTCCAAGCGGGTGTTAGATACTCCGATCAGTGAGTCTGGTTTTGCCGGGTTGGGGGTGGGGGCAGCCATGCAGGGGCTAAGACCTGTGGTGGAGTTTATGACATGGAGTTTCTCAATGGTTGCGTACGACCAGATCGTCAACAACGCGGGGGCGATTCGGTACATGAGTGGGGGACAGTACTCGATTCCGATTGTTTTTCGTGGCTCCTCGGGTGCGGGACTGCAGGTGGGAGCGACCCACTCACATACTCCAGAAAACTGGTACGCCAACGTGCCTGCCCTGACAGTGATCACGCCCGCATTCCCGGATGATGCCAAAGGCCTTTTGAAGAGTGCGATCCGGAGCAACAACCCGGTTTGTTTCATCGAAAATGAGAAACTTTATGGATTCAAAGACGAGGTGCCCGAAGGGGAGATTCTGACCACCATCGGCCAGGCCCGCATCCGCCGCCCAGGGGACCAGGTGACCCTGATCGCCAACAGTGCATCGACTCATGTGGCACTTGCGGCGGCTTTGCAGCTGGAAGCGGATGGAATCTCTGCCGAGGTTCTTGATTTACGGACGATCAAACCTTTGGACCTGCCGGCGATTTTGGGATCTGTTGCGAAAACAAATCGAGTTGTGATCGTGGAGGAGAACAAGCCGTTTGCAGGTTGGGGTGCTCAAGTGGCTTACGAGATCCAGCACCGCTCTTTTGACGATCTGGACGCACCCATCGAGCGAGTGACAGGGTTGGACACTCCCCAGCCGTATGCCCGCGTTTTAGAGCAGGCGGTGATGCCCAGTGCAGATCGGGTGATCGAAGCGGTGAAGAAAATCTTGGCGTAGAGGTTCGGGAAAAGCGGGTTTTTATTTCAATGAGTTCCGCGCTTTTTCAACCTGGGCAGATGATATTTCGGGAGGGTGACACGACCCAAGAGGCATATCGAATTCTGAAGGGCCGGGTGGAAATCAGTATCGCCGGGGATGGGAAGCCGGTCATTTTGGCACAGTTGGGGGAGGGGGATATTTTTGGAGAGATGGCGATGGTGGACGAGAGACCTCGTTCGGCCTCGGCTCAGGCACTGGAAGTTACGGAGTGTGAGGTTCTGACGGCAGAAAATTTCAATGAAGCGGTTTTGCAGCGCCCCGAAATTCTGATTCCTTATCTGGCCTCCTTCTTTGAGAGGTTGAGAACAGCCAATGATCGTTTGAGGATGGAGATGAGGTTGCGTGCTCAAGCGGAGCAGAGAGCGTCTGCGCCTTCCAACCCTGCGCCTGCTGTGGCACGAGTCGTTGCCCCTGTGTCCAAGCCAATTGCACCTCCCTCACTTGAGATGACGCGGGTTGTGGTGTCTGCGCCTGTAGCAACAGCTCCTTCTGTTGCCCCAGTGGCTCCTCCGCCAGAAGGCGGATATCAGTCTATTGTTTTAACTGCCTGTAACGACCATGCCATGGCTCGTCTGCCCGAAAGCTCTGTGACGATTCAGAAGTTTCCTTTTCGGATCGGGCGAAAACATGAGACCCCCGGAAAAGGAGCCACGGTATTTGCGTCAAATGATTTGCCGATTGCCGACGAAAAGCCGTACCAAATTTCCAGGAATCACTGCTCGATCGAGAGGGAAGGTGATCACTTCTTTGTGAGAGATCGTGGAAGTTCGCTGGGAACGGTGGTGAACGATGCAGCCATCGGTTTAGCAGAGAACAGTTTGACGCAGGATTTGCGGGGTGGAGAAAATCAGATTTTATTGGGTTCTGACGACAGTCAATTTCAGTTCAAAGTGACGTTGCGTTAGGGGCTGGATTCAAAATCAGAATAAGGTAGAAGAGGTTATGGATACGGAAGAAATTTCTTATGTAATTCGGTGTTTAGGGGCTGTCGGGGTATGTTTGGGCGTAGTAGGGGCTATTTTTACCTACAACCTCCTTCTTGAGCTTCCCTTTTTCACAAATCTACTGATTCGAATCGGCCTACAGTAGAGTGGATGGTCTGCGGGGCCGCTTTGCGTATGTGACCATCGTGAGTTTTGAGCCTTCTTTTGGGATGTTCGCCTTGCCCTGACTTAAGAAGGAGTCGAAGATATAAAAGTGAGCGAAGGACCTCTTCTACTTTCCTTAGCTGAAAAACTGGTCAAGCATCCCAAACGGATCGTTTTTCCCGAGGGAACCAATGCCCAAGTAGTGCGGGCGGCTTCCCGATATGCCCAGATGCGGATGGGACCGGTCGTTTTGCTGGGGCAACCGGATTTGATCCGGCGTCAGGCGAAAACCCAGAAAGTGGAACTGGATCGGGTAATGTTACTGGATCCCGTCGAAGGTCAAGACCGGCAGATGTTCAAGGACTACTTACGAAGTGAGGCCCAAGGCGGGAAATTAAAATTAAGTGAGATAGATGATATGTTGTCCGATCCGATTGTGTACGGCACGTTAATGCTCCGATTCGGTCAGGTGGACGGTCTCGTGGCGGGGGTAGGAGCATATTCGGGAAATGTGTTACGTCCTTTGATTCGAATGATTCCGCGCCTGCCTCATATTTCGAGGATATCGAGTGCGACCCTATTGGAGTGTGAGGATGGAAAGACGGGAGATAATGGAATTCTGGTTGTGGGCGACGCGGCGGTGGTGCCTCGTCCCAAGGCGGAGGAGTTAGCGGCAACGGCAGTGGGATTAGCGGGACTCAAGAAAAGGCTGACAGGTCGAAACGCCCGAGTCGCCTTGCTTTCCTACTCGACCCGAGGAAGCGCTACGCTGAGTGAGGATACAGGTAAGGTGATAGAGGCCACGAAGAAAGCTCGTGATTTGGCCGAGCAGATTGGGTTGCCAGGAGAGTTTGATGGAGAGATGCAGTTGGATGCGGCTTTAGATCCAAAGAAAGCGAAACTGAAAATTGCGGGATCGCCTGTTGCGGGTCGTGCGGATTGTCTCGTTTTTCCAGATCTAAATTCAGGCAATATTGCGGTCAAAAGTATTCAACACTTCGGGCGGGTTCGAACCTATGGGAATATTTTGTTGGGGATGCGTTTGCCTGCAGCCGAGATCAGTCGCGGTGCGGATGAGGAGGAGGTTTTGGGAGTGGCGGCGATTGTGGGTATTTTGGCAGTGGAGTATCGCAAGCTCTATCCTGAGCCCGCCTCTCCAGCGGTAGCTGTGCAAAGGTAGGAATGGATCTTAACCTAGTCACCCCCCGCATCTATGTGGCGGCGACCCGGCAGGATGATGGAAAGACGACCTGCTGCTTAGGACTGTATGCGGCCTTATCGTCAAAATACAAAAAAATTGGGTATATTAAACCTGTCGGTCAGAGGTTTGTTGAAGTTGCGGGCAAAAAAGTGGATGAGGATTCCGTTTTGGTTAGCAACACCTATGGGGTGAACTTGCCGATTGAGGCGATGTCTCCGATCGCGGTGGACCGAATGTTTACTCGAGAATATTTGGAGCGGGGAAATCTGCCTGCGATGAAGGGAACCATTGGTGAGGCTTTCAATCGGGTGGCTTGGGAGCACGATTTTGTTTTGATTGAGGGCACTGGGCATGCGGGGGTGGGCAGTGTTTTGGATCTTTCGAATGCCCAAGTGGCAAGGCTTTTGGGGAGTCAGGTCATCATTGTGACGACTGGAGGCGTGGGCAGGCCTGTAGATGAGGTGAGTCTGAATTTAGCGCTTTTTGAGAAGCATAAGGTGAAAGTGGTGGGGGTGGTGTTAAACAAAGTTTTGCCTGCAAAGATGGATGCCTTACGGCCTTGGGCAGAGAAGGCCTTTCAGCGAATGGGTCTGCCTGTTTTGGGTATGATTCCCTACCATGGGGAGTTGCGCCGGCCGACCTTGGGTCAGGTGACTTTGGAATTGGGCGGGATATTTCTTTCTGGCGAAAACATGAAACGGAGGAAGGTGAGGTCGGTTGCAGTGGGGGCAATGACAGCAGCACGATTGCAGGATCAGCTCCATCCTGGTGCCCTGTTAATCACTCCTGGGGATCGGGAGGATCTGCTTTTGGCAACTTTGGAGGCTCAAGGAAAAGGGGGCAATGAGTCCAAGCCAGCCGGAATTATTTTAACCGATGGTTTAAAGCCACAGTTGGGGTTGATTCGAATGCTCCAAGAGAGGGGGCTTCCGACAGTCGCAGTTGCTGGAGATAGCTACTCCGTGGCTGCGAAGATTGAGAGGATGACCGTAAAAACAGATCCTGGGGATAAGGAGAAAATTTTGATGATTCAGGAGGTGATCGCGAAGCATCTCGACTTAAGTCAGATCATTCGGGGCAGTCATCCTGCCAAACTTGCCGCTGCTTAAGCGGACGCGGGATGTGAGGTGGCGGTGGAAGGCCGAAGGGCGGGGGTGATTTGAGGAATGTCGGAGGGAACTGGGTTGTAGTGGTGGAGAAACTCCTCTTGGACGCGATGCGAGGGTGTTCCTAAAGGAATTGGAGCTCGAGTGGAGATCCCGTCGGGGCCTAGCAGGCGAGCTTTGCGGTTGTCGTTGAGATAGGCGGGAACAATCTCCTGAATAAATTGGCGACGTAGTTCTGAATCAAGAATTGGAAATACAACCTCAACTCGACGATGAAGGTTGCGAGGCATTAGGTCGGCGCTCCCCAAGTAGACAATGGGATCACCTCCGTTGGTAAAAATGTAGATGCGGCTGTGTTCGAGATAACGATCCACGATGCTGCGCACGTGGATATTTTCACTGAGGCCAGGAACGCCAGGTCGCAGGCAGCAGATTCCGCGAATTAGAAGCTGAATGGGGACGCCTTCTTGCGAGGAGGCGTATAGAGACAGAATGATCTCTGGATCCACGAGAGCGTTTGCTTTGATAAAGATTCCAGAGGGTCGACCCGCACGATGATTTGCAGATTCGCGATGGATATGTTCGAGGAGGCGGGGGGCAAAGTTGAATGGGGCAACGAGGAGTTCGTCGAAGTGGGCGGTCTCGGACATTCCCGTGAGGACGTTAAAGAGGGAAGCGATTTCAGATGTAAGGCTGGGACGAGCGGTGAGGAGGCTGAAGTCAGTATAAAAGCGTGCGGTACGGGGATGATAATTGCCCGTTCCTAAGTGAAGGTAGGAGAGGAGGTGATTTTCCTCCCTGCGTACGATAAGGAGGACTTTGCAGTGTGTTTTGAGTCCAACGAGGCCATAGACGACGTGAATGCCTGCCTCCTCCATTTTCCGGGCCCACGAGATGTTGTTGGCTTCATCGAAGCGAGCTTTCAGTTCAACGAGGATCGTGACCTGTTTTTCGTTGTGGGCGGCTGCAATTAGGGCGTTGAGGACTGGGGAATCGCCACTGGTACGGTAAAGGGTCATTTTGATGGCAAGGACTTGAGGGTCGGTGGCTGCCTGTTCCAAGAGGGAGACGATCGGTTGGAAACTTTCGTAGGGGTGATGTAGGAGAATGTCTTTTTGGCGGATCGCCTCGAAACTCCGAGAGGGGAGTTGGAGAGGGGCAGGGATGGAGGGGGTTGAAACGGGATCGTGAAGATGGGGCAGGCCACGACCGGATTCAGTCAGAGCAAAGAGTTGGGTCAGATTCACGGGGCCTGGGACGCGATAGATATCTTCGGGCGTTAGATGGAGATGTCCGAGGAGATAGGTTTCAATTTCGACTGGGCAGTCGCGGGTCAGTTCAAGTCGAACCGCGGCTCCGCGATTTCTTTTTTGAAGTTCCTCCTCGATTGTGAGGAGGAGGTTATGGGCTTCTTCCTCGTCGATGTAGAGTTCGCTATTGCGGGTGATACGGGTGGGCCAGGCGCCATGAATTTTCATTCCTGGAAAGACCTCGCCTACAAAGTGTCGGACAAGTTCGGATAGAAGGATAAATTCACGAGGGTTACCGCTTTCGCGGGCCAATGGGATGAGTCGGGGAATACCTCGTGGAATTTGAACGAAGGCGTGCCGGGAGGTTTCTTGGTGGCTGGGTTTGGAGTAGAGGATGACTAGGTTAACGGATTTATTGAGAAGTTGAGGAAAGGGGTGACTGGGGTCCACGGCGAGGGGAGTGAGAATGGGGAGAATGTCGCGTTGGAACAGTTCGCGCGCCCAAGCGGATTGGGTTTCGTTCAGCTCCTGAACGGGTCGAAGGTGGATTCCCTCTTGGGATAGGGCGGGCAGGAGGGTTTGGTGGAGCAGTTGATACTGGTCATCGACCATTCGGAGGACGCGTTTGCGGATCGCAGCGAGAACTTCGCCTGGTCGAAGACCATCCGGTCCGTGAACGTCGCCACGATTTTCTACCAGTTGTTTGAGGGCGGCGACACGGATTTCAAAGAACTCATCGAGGTTGGAGCTTACGATGGTCAGGAACTTGAGTCGTTCGAGAAGGGGTTGGGTTGGGTCTTGGGCCTCTTCTAGGACGCGCTGATTAAACTCAAGCCAGCTGAGCTCGCGATTCAGGTAAGAAGATGAGTCCAAGGACATGCGTTCATAATATCAGAAAATGCAGTTCTGGGCGAGATCGAGGCCCAAATTAGAGGAATGATTCTAGTTGTAAAATACCGCTGTAAGTCATTTGCAAACAGATGGATCGAGTGATTTAGTCTGCAAGTCAGAGCTGGGGAAGGAGGTGACCGCGGGAGAAAGAGACGATGGATTGGTCAGAGGATTCGTGCCACTGGACGGCAGGGTAGGTTTTTGCTTTCAGGTTTTGGCCTGCGAGCAAACTGTGAAGCACCCCCACGCCGTCAAAATAGAAAGCGTTTTGGTTGGACCCCAGGTGCTCAAAAAACTTCGGCAAGGTTTTGCTCGAAGCAAAAGTCCAAAGTTTTTTTTCCCATTCCGCGACCTGGGCCCGAATCTTTTTGTCGGCAGCGAAAGGATGCTGAAATCGAGGGCCTACGTGGCATCCATCGATACTTGCCACTACGGCTGTATCAGATTCCTGACTGATCTTTGCCAAGCCCCGAGCAAAGGCTGTTTCACCTGAGTTGGAGGATGGAGGAGTGCCTGCCTCAACAGCATTCTGAAAGCCGCCGCATAGAATGGGCAGAATAGTGAAAGAGTGGCCCGGAAAAAAGAGATCGCGAAGAGATTGCAGCCAGATGACAACAAACTCGATTGAGTGTTCTCCCTGGAATCCGCGGGTTTCCTGGTCGACAGGGAAAGGGCAGGAAGCCGCGAGGGACGAGAAAAGATCGCGATCAGGTAGGGTCTCCCCCAATGCCGAACGAAATCCCAAAGGATGGCATGCTATTTCTGCAGGGCATTTGTGGCCGACACCCAGAATCACTACACGAGAGGGGAACCAGTTTGCGTCGCGCCAAAGGGCATAGGTTTGGGCGTACAAATCGAAGTTCACCCGAAAATCGATATGGGGAACGATCGGATAGCGAAGCTCGTGAGCGCTTTTTTTGACAGGGGATACTTTTTCCAGAGCCTTAGAAAAGGTTTGGAGAATCTCCTTTGGATCGGCTGGGTAGCACGAACCTGCGCAACGCGCCTGAAGTTGTGTGGGAGCGGGGGTCAGGCCTTCGGAAGCAGGGCTTCGACAGCGGCCCAATCGACAAAGTTCATAAACTCGTCGATGTAGCCACCACGGTTGGTCAGGAAGTCGGCATAGTAGGCGTGTTCGTAAACGTCGAGTCCGAGAATGGGAGTGACGCCCCAGACAGGGTAGCTGTTTTGGGCGTCGCCGATGTAGTTGAAGAGTTTTTTTGTACCGTGATCGTAACCGGTCCATGCCCAACCACGGGCGGCGATCCCGGTGGCCTTGAGGTCTTTCTTAAAGTTCTCGAAGGAGCCGAAATCTTGATCGATATGTTTGAGAATGCGATCCGATGGCTTTCCGTTTCCGCCCAGGATGGAGAAGTAAAGTTCGTGGTTTTTTAGACCACCGATTGCAAAGGTGAAGTCCACCTTGAGGGCGCGGACGGAGGAGTAGATCTGATTAGCCACGGCGGGGTTGGTGGGGTCGGGAGTGCCCATTTTTTCCAGTTCGGCGAGGATGCCATTGCTCTTGTTGACGTAGCCGGTGTAGAGCTTGAGATGCTCCTCGTGGGTTTTGTCGGAAATTTTGCCTGTTTTTCCCTTCACTTTTGCGAGGAGGGATTCTTGTTGGTTGGGATAGGTATGGGCCATGGTTGAAAGTATCCCGCAGAGCAGGGGTGGCGTCAAACCCAGCAGTTGAAATCAACTTACGATTTTTTGGGCATGATGATCCAAAGGATCAGGTAGAAAATGGCGCCCGAGAACGCAGTGAAGATAGTTAGAACGCTGTAGAGAATTCGAACGAGGGTAGGATCCCAACCCAGCCATTCGGCCAAGCCACCACAGACTCCCCCGATCATGCGGTTGTTCGATAAGGTCAAGGCCATGAGATTTCGTACTCCAGAGCTTGAGGGGTGTCGAGAGGAACTGTTTTGGCCGTGAGTTTGAGGTTTTTTTCGGCAGAGTAGTGAGATGAGGATGAATCCAGAGGTGCCGACCGAGTCTCTGCACTTTGAGCCCTCGCAGATGGAGGAGGGTGGAGATCTGGATCTGCGCTGGTTTTGTTTGCGGGTTGCGCCCAAGCAGGAGCACGTGGCGATCGCCCATCTGCGTAAGGTGTATCAGGTGGAGGTATTTTGCCCGAGACTCCGATTTCAAAAGGCGACGAGGACGGGTCGGCGTTGGTATGTGGAAGCTCTTTTCCCGTCCTACCTTTTCGGAAAGTTCGACTACCTAACTCAGCATCGGGCGGTGCACTACTGTCCTGGAGTCAGTTCCATTGTCCATTTTGGGGGGAAGGTGATTCCCGTGCCTTCGCACGCGATTCAAGATCTGCTGGCGGCGGTACCTGAGGGGGCTGGGGAGACGATCACGATTCAGCCGGAAGTGAGTTTGGGGCAGGAGGTCCAAGTGGTGGAGGGGGCTTTCGCGGGTTTACGGGCAGTGGTGACGCGGATGATGCCGGCACGGCAACGCGTCGCAGTGCTTCTGGAGTTTTTGGGTCGGATGTCGGAGACGGAGGTTCCGATTGGCAGCGTGTTGTCGGCGGTGCGTCATCCGATGGAGGGGGTGCCTAAAGGTGCACGGAGGTAGAGGTGCAGGGCGGAACCGATCTTGGCTACGGACGGTTTTTGCGGGAGATTAGAGGTAGGCATGAATCGTAAAGGCATTCTCTTGGCAGGGGGAACGGGGACGCGGCTGTGGCCCTTGACGCGGGCGGTGTCCAAACAGCTTCTACCGCTGTACGACAAACCGATGGTCTACTATCCGCTTTCCGTGCTGATGCTGGCGGGGATGCGAGAGATTCTTCTGATTTCGACACCGCAGGATCTACCTCTTTTCAAACTTCTATTGGGAGACGGCAAAAGTCTGGGGTTGAAGTTGAGTTATGCGGAGCAGCCTAAGCCTGAGGGATTAGCACAGGCGTATCACATTGGGGCAAAATTTGTGGGAAGTGACCCGTCGTGCCTTATTTTGGGCGATAACTTTTTTTATGGGTCGGAGTTGGGGAAATTATTGACCTCGGCCCAAGCGAGAGAGCAGGGGGCGACGATCTTTGCTTATCAGGTGGCGGATCCTTCGTCGTACGGGGTGCTGACGTTCGATGAGCAAAACCGGATTACCTCGATTGAAGAAAAGCCGGCGAAGCCCAAGTCGCACTGGGGAAATTGCGGGCTTTATTTCTATGATGGGCGAGCGGTGGAATTCGCGCGGGGATTAAAACCTTCGGCTAGGGGGGAGTTGGAGATTACGGATTTGAGCCGGTGCTATATGAAGGACAACACACTGCATGGGGAGAAGTTTGGGCGGGGATCGGCTTGGTTGGATACGGGGACAGCGGATGGGTTACTACAGGCGGCTCAGTTTGTACAGACGGTGCAGACCCGAACGGGGTTACTGATCGGTTCACCTGAAGAGGTGGCTTTTCGGAAGGGATGGATTGGGGCTAAGGAGTTACGGGGATTAGCGGATGCCATTGGTAAAAATGCTTATGCGGAGACGTTGAGGCAGATTGCGGGGGAGTAGGGAACGAGGCGGAGGGCGATGCCGATTTACGAATTTTACAGTCCGGATAGTCATCGGATTTACAGCTTTTTGGCCAAGAGATTTCTGAAGGAGGGTGAGGTGCCGATTTGTCCAGATGGGCCCAAGAATCGAATGGAGAAGGTGGTTTCGGCTTTTGCATTCACGGGAAAGGCGAAGGAGGTGGTGAAGAAGGA
>Ga0079300_10001207_pt1 | contig 10178 bp, 8 predicted proteins | sample Wag4_2014_7_11_FD_74799 | JGI IMG/M metagenome (GOLD analysis project Ga0079300, IMG submission 74799) | Fresh water microbial communities from Ohio, USA - Utica-2 Time Series HT 2014_7_11 | ecosystem: Environmental > Aquatic > Freshwater > Water tank | place: USA: Ohio | collected 2014-07-11
GAAAACAAAAAACAAGTAAGTATTTTTAATAACTGATAAACCTTAATTTTTAATTTCAACTAATTGCACCAATTATGCATAAACACTATACTGATGGTTTTTTCAATGTTGGTTCTGTAAACGGATTTCTGCCTCAACATCTTCCTTTACAAGTTTTACCAGCTACATATGCTGCTCTACAAGATATATTAGACAAAATGCCAGTGCAACTCAGCGAAAATGAGTTTGGCTATTTACATTATCCTAATAAAATTGTTGAGGCTGTTGAGCAACTTCCCAATTATGTGGCAGCAGTGCAGGCTGAATCTGACGTTCTTGTTTTACAAGCCTTGTTCAGAGGATATTCTTTTTTAGCATCAGCATTCACATTAGAGTCATCATTTCAGCATTACCGTGAAACTGGTCATTATGGTAAGGCGCGTAATATTTTGCCTATTCAGGTTGCACAACCTTTTGTAGCTGTTGCAGAAAAGATGGATGTCTATCCTTGGTTGGATTATCACTATGCCTATTCGTTGGGTAATTTTAAAAAGAAAGAGGATGCAGGAGATTTAGCATGGACGAATCTTGAAATGTGTGTGAGATTTTCTGGCCAGCCTGATGAAGCAGGATTCATTATGTTGCACGTAGACATCAACCAACATTCTCCAGATCTTGTAGGTTCAGTAATGCAGACACTTGAAGCGGTTACTGAAAACGATATAAAGAAAGCCGAAGCAGGTTTAGATTGGAACATGCGCACCATGATTGAAATGAACAATCGCAGAAGGGAAATGTGGAAGGCCTCGCGTTGGCAACATTACAATGATTTCAGGGTGTTTATCATGGGCGTAAAAGGCAATGAAGAGTTGTTTGGTGATGGCGTTACTTATACAGGAGTTTGGGATGAGCCAAAGCAGTTTAGGGGACAAACAGGCGCACAGGATGATATCATTCCAATGGAAGATATTTTCTCTGGTGTAATCAACTACTATCCTAAAAATGAGCTCACGAAGTATTTGTTAGATTTAAGAACATACAGGCCGAAGTGTATTCAGCATTTTTTCATTGATTTGGAAAATGAAGTTGGAGGTATACACGATAGAGGAATGTTTGGCTATTTAAATGAGCAGAAAAGTGTAATTGGTCTATCAAGATTGCTTGGTATACTTGAACAGATTTATCATTTTAGAAATGGACACTGGCAATTTGTACAGAAATATATCATGGCCAATACTCCTTATGCAAAAGCGACTGGCGGAACGCCAATTACCAGTTGGTTGCCCAATCAATTGAAGGCCGTAATGCAACAAATGCAGGATGTGTTGGATAGTATTGCTTCTTTGCAAGTTGAAATGGATGAAACTACTTCGTATATTTTTTCATCAAATCAAACAACATTGCCACACAAACAAAAATTATTAGAAGAACAATTAGCAATGGTAGCTGCTGAGCAATTTTCAGCAGAGAGAGTTTTTGATTTGAATGAGAAATTTGGGCTCAAAGACCAGGAGGCCAAGTTTTAATACGATAGTTTATGCAAAATTTGGGGAACCACTAAATCGACAAACAAATTTTAATCTTGTTTTAGTTTATCCTACAGGTATTCCTTGAGGGAACCTAAAGTGATTTTTCGGATCTACTAATTTTTTAATAGCTTTTAATTTCGGTAGTGATGGTCCGTAATATGTTTCTAAGAAATTGACTTCGTTTCTGTCGATGAAATTTACATAGCTGTATTGTGATGTAAATGCCCCCATAATCAAATGAAATTCATCTAGCCATTGCTTATTGCCAAAAATATTCTGATCACTTTCTATCCAAGAGAGTTCAATGGAGGTGATTAGTTTGGCTTCTCTTGCAAAATAAGCTGTTGCGTCTGCAGCTTTTTCATTAATTACTCCACCCATTACATAATACCTGAAAGCAGCAGTTCCTGAGGTTCCTGGCCATTCTGCTAATTTTAGAAAAATTGTTGCAATTGCAGCTTCATTGAGCGGCTCGAAAGCAAATCGGCTTCGTTTATGAACGTATTCAGGCGTGCCTTCCTCTGATAAAAATTCTTGTGCATCCCAATAAGGCTCATTTTTGACATCACCCGTTGGAGTTGCAATAGCATATACAGGTGCCATCAGCGCATCAAATTCTGCAATTTCTCCTTTAAATTGTCCGAGTAAGGTTATTACTGGTCTCAATACTGTATCGCCAGGCCTAGTTCTTAATTTAACCATTTCGATACTCACTTTCGCTCCAAGTGTATTGGGTGCTGCGAGCAAAACTTCTTGTAGTATGGCAAAGACTTGTTGAGGGTTGTTGCTCCATTGTAAATCAAAACGAGTTACGTTAGTAACGGCAAAAGGTTTAAATGTAAATGAAGTGTGTATTCCAAAATTTCCTCCACCAGCTCCACGTACTGCCCAGAACAAATCTGGATTTTCTGTCTCACTGCATACAACAATATCACCATTAGCGGTTACCATTCTAGTTTCAACCAGCTGATCACAAGTTAGTCCCTGTGCTCGCATATTGAATCCAACTCCACCACCCAAGACCAGTCCACTTACACCTACATTTTTACATCTCCCATGCGTGATTGCAAGATTTGATTCGCGAAATGTTGAATAAATATGTCGGTTTCTTGCTCCACCAGCAACTGTTGCTAAACCAGTTGATGAATTGAGCGTAATATCTGTCATACCAGAGAGATCAAGCAACAACTCATTTGTTGATGAGTAACCCGCATAAGAATGTCCACCTGATCTTGTGGTTATAGCAATACCATTTTCTCTGGCCCACTTAACGGTAGTTACAACATCATTTTCACTCATGCAACGCACTACAGCTTGAGGAATTGTTTTTCCATATTGAAGCGGATAAGGAATAGTAAAAGGGTCAAAGCCAGGTGCCCCTGGTAAAAGGACGGACCCGTTTAGTTTATTTGAAAGTATTTGCCAATCAAAAGCAGACAGTTGATCTGTCTTTGAACAGCTTTCCAAAAAACCAACTAATGAAGGGGTTAATAATGCACCTCCTATTGATTTAGAGCCAAGACCTATAAATCCTCTTCTGCTGAGTTGTGTCATGATGTAGTTTTGGCAGATACGGTGTTTTCTGCATCTGCAAACTAGCCCTGAATTTTGATTTAGAGAAGAAAATTTATACCCAAATTGTAATAAAAACTGTTTTTAAGATTTTCTTTTGATATAGTGTTATCAGTTTTGAAAGTTGCAGCATTAAAAGGAATTGCATAGTAAGGGAGAAAATGGATGCTTAAGTTGTTGATTTTATATTTAAACGCAAGGCCCAGATCAACGGATAAGAATTTGAACTTGGTTGCCTCTTCCATAACAGTATAAGCGATAACAGGAGGGGGCTCTGCACCCCCTTGACCCTGTTTTTTTCTTTGTGATGTACTTTTGTATGTGTAATATTCACTATAGTATTGCTGAGTACCCCAGAGGCCATATACATTTGGGTATATACTCAGTTTATTTTTAGCAAGAAAAAATGTTTTTCCTAGCTCCAACCCTAAAAGTATATCGCCAGTATCACCGAAAAATCCATTAATATCAACTGTTGTTTCTAGCCAGGGTAAGTCATAGCCCAAATAGGAGTAGGCCATTGAACTGACAGATGATTGAACAGCGTAGCTGCTATCATTGAATAGTCTCAATTCTCCTCCAATACCCCAGTACAAATTTCCTTTGTTCATGCGATAGCCTGCGCCAATTCCCCACACATCGATTCTCTTTTCAGTAGTCAAATAGGATAAAAATCCTTTCACAAAAAAACCTGAGTGGTGAGCGTACAATATTGATGGAGTGAGATATGGTGCTGGCAAAGAATCTTTTCTTCCTGCATAGATCCAATCGCTTGTATATTGTAAACGAAGATTGAGTTTGGAGGTATTGTTGTTACTCCCTACTTGCGTACTATCATGTTTGAGCAACCCTTGTCCCCATGCTGTTTGAATATAAGCAGCAACAATAATGGTCATTAAAATATTTTTCATCACTATTGATTTTTACCACTCTTTTTTTGATGTTTCTCTTGTTGTTTCTGTTTATTGTTACCTGGTTTCATTTCCTTCTTTTGCATTTCTTTTTCACGTGCTCTCACTCGTTCCATGAATTGAGCCTCTGTTTTAAAATGGTTGCCTTCCATGTCGACACATTCTCCATTTCTTAATTGAAGTCCTGTGCCATTCTTTTTTCTGACTGTACCGTCTGGATCTATGGTTGTCCCATTCTTCAATTTGATTTGTTCTTGAAGTCTTGTTTGTTTTTGATTTCTTACCTGATAAACTGCACCATCTTTTAGTAGTAGATGGTCTTGTAATCTGATTCTGTCTTGCGTTTTCAATTGGTCTTGTTTCTTTTCTTGGTCTTGTGCAGTTACGGTAAGTGTAATGCTTAGCATTAAAAACGAGAGTAAATAAAATGTTTTTTTCATGATGTTTTTTTGCAAACCTATTAGAGCTAGTATTATTTAAAAATGATACAAGTCAGCGTTAAAAAAACATCTAATGAATTATATCATAATTTATTTTACTATAAATCATTTAGAATGTTTGTAAGCATTTTCTATATTATTGGAATCAGTTGCTATGTGTGGTTTTTATGCTGTTTAGATTACCTATATTCGTGAAATATTTAAAAAATATTACTTAATTCTATTTTAATTTAACCTAATCACATGAAGCAGTATCTTGTAGTTTTTTCAGCCGTATTTTTTCTGCTTAGTTGTCAGAATCAATCTAGTTCTGCATGGCAGACCATGACATACACTCAGGATAAACCATTGTTGACTCATGTTAATCTAGGGGATAGTTCACATGGCCATGGTGACGGAATGGCTTATGAGGCAATTTTAAAGGATACTGCTGGAACAGCAGTTGGCGAAGTGTTGGGTTGGTTGATTACTGTTGATATTATGGATGGCGACTCAGCGAATCCCACACACATTATAGAACGCATCGGAACAATGGTCATTAAATTTGATGAAGAAAACAAAATTATTGCTTCAGGTGGAACGATTAATTCTAAGGGGGAGCAGGTAATGAAGTTAGGAATCGCGCAAAAAAGAGCAGTTGTTGGTGGAACAGGTAAGTATAAAGGGATTAAAGGTGAAGTAACGACTACTAGAAATGAAGATGGAACCTATAAACATGTTTTGGATGTGAAAATGGCTAACTAGTCCATTATTAATGATTTACTTCTCTTGCAACAGTAACATTCTAAACATAATCATATGAAACAAATAATTCTGGTAATAACAGCTGCAATCTATTTATTGAGTTGTCAAAATCAACCAGCTGCCAAATGGGAAACACTAAAATTTATTCAAGATAACCCATCATTGACACAAGTTAATTTAGGTGGTACATCACATGATCATGGAGATGGTAGTGCGTGGGAGTCACCGTTGAGGGATACAGTTGGAAATATAGTTGGCGAAGCCTATGGCTTTTTAATAACTATTGATATCATGGATGGAGACTCGGCCAAACCCACATATATAAGAGAGCGAATTGGTACAAGTGTTTTTAATTTTGGCGGTGAAAATGAAATTATCGCAGACGGAATTGCTAGTTTTCACGATGGACAACAACGCTTAAAGGTTGGTTTAACTCAAATATTTCCTATTGTGGGTGGGACAGGGAAATACAAAGGTATAGAAGGAGAATTTAGTGCAACACGACAAGCTGATAGTACTAATGTTTATGTATTTAATTTTAAGAATGGTGATTAATTCAATGACAGAAGACACCTTGACGTGCAAAAATCTGCGGCATATCAAACAGATCATCAACCAACAAGCTTATTTGTTTTCTCTTAAGATATAATGCGTGCTTCTTCCTCCTCCAAGTCCATTTACCAAAACCTTTTTATTTAAAAGGTCTTGTATATCTCTAAGTGCAGTATCCTGAGAGCAGTCGCAGAGGTTGCCCCAAACAGAAGTATTTAGTTTAAGAGGCAAACCTTCAATTAACCTGTTGATCATTTTGATTTGTCTGTTATTGAAGGCCATTCCAATTTGTTTTTCCCAGAAACGTGCTTTCTTGAATGTAGCAGCTAATGGTTTATCAGCGTTGTTAATCGCTTTTTTCACTGTCTTTAAAAACCAGATTAACCATTCAGTAATATCCAATGTTCCTTTCTGGGCTTGTTCCAACATTTGGTAGTAGCTGGTTTTTTCTTTCCTTAGCTGTGCACTTAAGCTGTATAGACAAATTTTGCTTTCTGTGGCTCTTGCCAATTGGAGTGAAGTGATCAATCTTGTTACTCTTCCGTTGCCATCATCAAATGGATGAATGGTTACAAAACCAAGGTGAGCGATTCCGGCCTTAATCAATGGGTCAACTTGGAATTTGGTATTGAACCAGCTCAGGTATTTATTCATGTCTTTAGATAGTCCTTCTGAAGGAGGGGCCTCGAACAATACTTTTTCATGCGGAGGTACTCCCCAAAAAACTTCTAATGGACGATCAAGGGGATTGTTTCTCCAGGCTCCGACTTGAATTCGGTATGCACCGCTTCTGCCTGTAGGGAAAATAGCATGGTGCCATTCGTATAATCTTTCTTCAGTTAAAGGGGCAATGGCATGCTGACTAGCATCCCAAAGTAAGTTGCACCAATGGATAGTTTGCTCATTGCAATCCACAGGATGCTGCAGGTCGGTCCCGGTTTTTTGCGCAAAACAACTGAGCACTTCCTCTCTTTTCAACTCAATATCCGCTATTTCAAAATTACCTATCAGTTCTTCTGAGAGCATATAAGCATTGGCTTCCCTTCTCAGGAATTCTGGTAACATTTCTATTTTCTGCTTGAGTTTTTGCTGCTCTTTTGTAACCTCTGTAAGTACCGTATTCACAGTTGTAAAGTCCCAGGTAACTGTTGGCCAACCTTGTTGATTATATATGTAAGTCGACATAAGCCTATTTCCTGCAAATATACTAATTATTCACCGCATAAAATGCGGATTAAATATATCGTACCATTTGTCATTTTACTAATATTTCAAGCATTTTTTTTCCTATATTAGTTGAAATAAAACCTCTGTCATGTTAAGGAAGCTTGTTTTTGGTATTCTTGCCTTTTTCAGTTTGATCGGTGTTTCTGCTCAGGAGTCCTATTTCTATCCCAACAGTGGGAAGTTCAATCCAGCTATTCCAACCCCTCAGCAGTTTTTGGGGTATAGCATTGGTGAGCAGCATACCAGACATGATAAAATTGTTGAATACTTTAAAGAGTTAGATAGGTTGTCCGATAGAGTTTCTGTAGAAGTAATCGGTCGCACTTTTGAAAACAGAGAGCAGATTGTAGGCATATTCACTGCTGCTGATAACCACAAGAATTTGGAGCAAATAAGACAGCAACATCTAGCAGCACAAAAACAAGGAGCAACTCAAAAGCTACCCCTAGTTATCCATTTGGCCTATAATGTACATGGCAATGAGCCGTCTTCTAGCGAAGCAGCGATGCTCACCGCCTATTATATTACTGCATCACAATCTGAAGAGACAGAAAAATGGATGAAGGATATGGTTATTTTGTTGGATCCTGTGATCAATCCGGATGGACGAGATCGTCACACTAACTGGGCCAATATGCACAAAGCCTTTCCTCCAGTGGCAGATCCTAATGATAGAGAGCACAATGAAATTTGGCCAGGTGGCAGGACCAACCACTATTGGTTTGATTTGAACAGGGATTGGTTTTTAGGTACTTTTCCTGAATCAAGGAACAGGATAAATTTTTTCCATAAGTGGCGTCCGTATGTGCAGACAGATCATCATGAGATGGGAACCAATTCCAGTTTTTATTTTGATCCAGGGGAAGAAGCAAGTAATAACCCCGTTGTTCCTGAATATCTCTATAAAAAAGTCTATCCAAAATATGCAGCGTATTTCACCAAGGCGATTAATGGTATAGGCTCAATGTATTTCACCAAAGAAGCGTTTGATAAACTCTATCCAGGTTACGGAAGCAGTTATATCAATTTTTACGGTGGAGCAGGTTTCTTGTTTGAGCAAGCGAGTAGTAGGGGGCATGTACAAGAGACAACAACAATCCCTATCACTTTTGCCTTTACCATTCGTAATCAATTCACAGCATCTTTAGCTACTGTTAGAGCATCAATCGCTGAGAAAGATATGTTGTTAGAGATGAGAAAGCAATTCTTTGAAATAGCAAAGAAGCAGTCGGATGTAGCAGTCGTCAAAGGATATGTGTTTGAAGACGATCATGACTACAACAGGACCAAAGCGTTTATTGATTTATTGTTGCTGCACAGGGTTGATGTTTATCAAGTTCCTAATTCAAATAAATATTATGTTCCAACAGCACAAGAGAATCATATCATGGTGAGAACGATTTTTGAAAATCAAATTAATTTCAGGGATAGTTCATTCTATGATGCATCTACTTGGAGTTTGATTCATGCATACGGACTTCCTTTTACTGAAGCGAAAGCTGCCATGCCATTGGGAAATAAAATCTCTTCAGCATTACCTGCTCTTGGTAGTGAAGTTGTGAAGAGTAATTATGCTTATTTGATTGATAATGCAGATTACAACACCCATCAATTTATTTATGCACTACAAAAACAAAATGTAATTGTACAAACTGCTACAAGGCCATTTACTACATCAGTTAATGGTGTTGAGAAAAAATTTGGTTATGGCAGTGTTGTGATTAGTGTGCAACAGCAAAGACTTGATGCAACTGCATTATATGATGCAATCAAAAAGGCGGCAGCTGAAGCGAACATTCAAGTTCATACAATAGCGACAGGATATAATCTTGCTGGGGTGGATTTGGGAAGTAATTATGTAAGAACCTTGAAAAAGCCAGAGGCGGCAATGATTATCGGCACAGGAGTAGTAGCTGCAGAAGCTGGTGAAGTATGGCATTTATTAGATCAAAGAATTGGAATGCCAATCACTAAAGTGGATATTTTAAATATTAGCCGTTTAGATCTGTCTCGTTACAATACCCTGGTGATGGTCTCAGGCATGTACAACTTGATTGATAAAAACACTGCAGATCGTATAAAGGCATGGGTGCAAAATGGTAATACCCTGATAACCATTAAGAGTGGTGCTGAATGGGCGATCAGGAACGGGTTTACAAAACACAAGTTGCTGGTTGATTCTTCGTTCAGCAGTGTGCGACAAGATTATGATCGTTCTGTTGAAATTGAAGGTGCTAAGTCTTTGGGTGGATCTATCTTCAGAGTTGATTTGGATACTACACATCCAGTTGGATATGGCTTCCAACGCAGAAAGCTTTCTGTCTATAAAAACGGACTCACCTTTTTCCAGAAAAGCATGAGCCCCTATAATACTGTGGCGCAATACACTGCAGACCCTGTAGTAGGTGGTTATGTCCATTCATCAACTTTAAGTAAACTCAAAAACGGTCCATCAATACTTGTCGGTTCAGAAGGATCTGGTCGTGTAATTCTGTTTGGTGATGAGCCTAATTTTAGGGGCACTTGGTATAGTACGAACAAATTATTTTTGAATGCTTTGTTCTATGGAAGTTTGATTGGAAATCAATAAGTGATTAAAGTCACTTTTTTTCTCATGAGCATGTTGGAATTTTGTGTTATAGAAAAAACACTTAAAACCACCTCTTATGAAAATCGAACAAATTTACACTGGTTGTCTTGCTCAAGGAGCTTATTACATTGAAAGTAATGGAGAAGCTGCTATTATTGATCCACTTAGAGAAGTAGAGCCTTATATTACTAAAGCAGAAAAAGATGGTGCCAAAATAAAGTATGTTTTGGAAACCCATTTTCACGCCGATTTTGTATCAGGGCATATCGATTTAGCGAACAAAACCGGAGCAGCTATAGTGTTTGGCCCAAATGCTGCCCCTGCATTTCCTATCCATGCAGCACATGATGGTGAAGTTCTATCTCTGGGTAACATCAAGATAAAAGTAATTCATACTCCTGGTCACACCATGGAGAGCACCTGCTATTTGCTGATAGATGAACATGGAAAAGCGACTGCCTTGTTCAGTGGTGATACTTTATTTATAGGAGATGTGGGCAGACCTGATCTTGCACAAAAAGTTAAATCAGAACTCACTGAAGATTTGCTTGCAGGACATTTGTATGATTCTTTACGAAACAAGATCATGCCATTGTCAGATGATATTATTGTTTACCCTGCACATGGTGCGGGT
>Ga0079300_10001218_pt1 | contig 10131 bp, 10 predicted proteins | sample Wag4_2014_7_11_FD_74799 | JGI IMG/M metagenome (GOLD analysis project Ga0079300, IMG submission 74799) | Fresh water microbial communities from Ohio, USA - Utica-2 Time Series HT 2014_7_11 | ecosystem: Environmental > Aquatic > Freshwater > Water tank | place: USA: Ohio | collected 2014-07-11
TCAAATTCATCTTCATCAATCCAGGCATCTACCTCGGAATCTTCTTGCTTCTCAATCCAACTAAGAAAACTAGCGACAGCTTTGAAAGCAAGCAAGGTGACGGTAATAGTGGCGATGATTCGGCGGAGCGCTTTCATGGGATAAAAATACTCTCTTTGAGGCGAATATGCCGTATGTAGTAGGTCTATGGTGCCAAAGATTGTGAAATATCGCGCCACAGATCTTCAATGTGTTCGCACCCCACAGAGAGACGAACTAGGTTTTCGGAGATGCTCTCACTCTCAGATGGCCAACGTCGGCGACGTTCCCAAGTTGTCTCTACCCCGCCTAGGCTGGTTGCGTTAGAAATCAATTCAGATGCATTCAGAACATTTTCGATTTCGGCAACCGAAGCATCAATCTCAAAAGAGATAATCGCACCAAATCCTGGATAACGAATATTTGATACGTGCGCAAGGGCTGGTAGGCGCTTCACGATTTCGCGGGCACTTGCCTCGGCTGCTCTAAATCGCAATGGGAAAGTACGTAAACCGCGCAGGGCAAGCCATGATTCGAATGGCCCAGGAATCGAACCTTGGAGCGTCCGTGCCTCAAGAAGGCGAGAGTAAAGTGCAGGATCACGCATGGTGAGCGATCCAATAATCACATCGCTATGTCCTGATAAATATTTTGTCACTGAGTTCATTGAAATATCAGCGCCTAGATTTAATGGCTGCTGATTGAGGGCCGTTGCAAAAGTATTGTCGACTGCAACGCCCATATTTCTTTTCTTTGCCTCGCCAATAATCTGTGGGAGTTCAGCAACTTTCAGACCTGGATTAGTTGGTGATTCAATCCAGAGGAAGGCGGCTCCTATTAGAGCTTCAAATACATCTGCAGTATTTGAAATATCAACAAAACGAACTTCCAATCTTCCTTGTTCGTGATATTTCTTCAAAAGTGTCATCGTGCCGCTATAGCCTTGATCAGATGCAACGACTGGTGCACCATGTGGCAATAGCGAGAAGACTGCTGTGATTGCACCCATTCCAGAACTAAATGCAAGAGTTGAATCACCATTCTCTAGCGCTGTTATGGCCTCTTCAAGGGCGCTCCATGTCTGATTTCCAAAGCGCCCATATCCAATACCACCTGCGACATAAGTTGAGTTGAGTGAAATATCAGGATTGAGAGGTGCGCCTGCTTGCGGATCTGGGCGGCCGGCATTGATAGCAACGCTCTCGGGGTGAAGATTTTCCATGGAGCAAGGGTATCTCCTCAGGCAATAGCTGCGGATACACATTTAATGAATTCGCCTAGTTGCGCTTCTTTCTTGCCAACTTTCTTGCCATCTAGAACTCTCTTCTCCATGATTGCCACATGCCCTTAACGCCCATAAGTGAGAGAGAAATGAAGTTGATTACTTCTGACCTTGCATCACGAGATAAGAAGTTGGCACCTGTCATTGCGGCTCATCCGCTTTGCACCATAGGTCGCGGCGATAAATCGGTGACGCATTTTGAATCTCTCGTTGAATCGGTTATCTCGCAGCAGTTGGCAGTGAAAGCCGCAGAAACCATTTATCTCAGAGTGAAAAAATTGGCAGGCGGCAGAGTAACCCCTGCCCGTATTGCAATGATTTCCGAGCCAGATATGCGTGCGGCTGGTGTATCGGGAGCGAAGTTCCGAACAATTCAAGGAATTGCCTCTGCTGCTCTTTCGAAGGAAATCAAAATCAATTCGCTTCATTTAATTGAAAGCGATGAAGAGATTTTTTCACAACTGACATCTCTATGGGGCGTAGGGTCCTGGACAGTAGATATGTTTATGATGTTTCAATTAGGCCGCCTTGATATCTGGCCCACCGGAGATCTTGGCGTTCGAAGAGGCTGGGAGAAAATCTATGCTCTCAAAGCTGAAATTTCGCCTAAAGAACTTGAGCTCAAGGGAGAGAAGTTTCGCCCATATCGCAGCATCGTAGCCTGGTATTGCTGGAGAGCTCTTAGCTGAAGCCGAAATACAACGGAACTACAACGGAAATGGAGTGCCCGTACTTGAGTGACAGTCATATCCGTTGGGGTTCTTCTCCAGATAGCGCTGGTGATATTCCTCTGCTGGATAGAAAACAACCCCCGTCGCATCGAGAATCTCTGTCACGATTTCACCAATTCCATCGCGAGTAAGTGCACTCTGATATCGATCGCGAGTTGCAATTGCCGTATCTCTCTGTTGATCGCTCGTAAAGAAAATTGAGCTTCGGTATTGCGTTCCGATATCTCCGCCTTGGCGATTAAGTGATGTTGGATCATGCATCACCCAGAACTCTCGACAGAGTGATTCATAACTAATTAATGCAGGATCGAAACTTACTTCCACCATTTCAGTGTGAAGTGTTCGCCCAGTACAGACCTCTTCATAGGTTGGATTTACTTTGATTCCGCCCATGTATCCCACTCGAGTTGCATTAACCCCAGGAAGTGACCAGAAACGACGTTCTGCCCCCCAGAAACAACCTGTTGCAAAGTAGGCCAACTCAAAATTAGAAGTGCTCATAGTCGGATAATCTATCCTCTGGGCCAGAATAAATCAGGCCCCCGTAGCTCAGGGGATAGAGCACTGCCCTCCGGAGGCAGGTGCACAGGTTCGAATCCTGTCGGGGGCACCACTCTTTATTTACTCACTTCATTCAATCAAGCGACATATATCACCTCTTTTCTTTAAATATTTCTAAAATTTTTTCGCTTCCTTCTTGTGGATGAGCAGATAAACAGGGAGAATTGTCACCTGACGCACTCGCGCAACAATGATTTTTACACACTGAATTCAAAGGAGCTTCGCCATGGACTGGAGACACCAATCCGCCTGCCGTGATGAAGATCCCGAACTCTTCTTCCCTGTTGGAAACACTGGCCCCGCCATTACTCAAATTGAAGAGGCGAAGAAGGTCTGTGCTCGTTGTATCGTCAAAGAGCCTTGCTTAGCGTGGGCCCTTGAATCAGGCCAGGATGCAGGTGTCTGGGGCGGTCTCTCTGAAGATGAGCGTCGTGCACTCAAGCGTCGTGCTGCTCGTAATCGAGCACGCCTTATCGATAATTCAAACTAGTTAACTCGAACTAGTTAAGCGGAAACTTTAACTCTGCCCGCGTTTCATCTGCATTTGAAATCAGACTAAGTGTTCCTCGAAGTTCATTTTCGGTCAATGTGCGAACTATCTGAAGTCCCAAATTTGAGGACTCTGCCAAATCAAAGCCAGCTGGCAGGCCAACTCCATCATCGATGATTGTCACATGAGCGCTCTCACCATCGCGTTCAATTGCGATAGTCAGCTCTGTCCCCTCCTCTTCTAATCCGTGTTCGAGGGCGTTATAAATCAGCTCGGTGATTACTAGAGCGAGCGGAGTTGCTATACGAGGGTCTACCGAGCCAAGCTGGCCGGATCGTGAAATCGTAATTTCATTGAGTCGGGGTGTGAGTTCAAGTGCATGGCTGACCAAGCGATCGAGCACATCATCGAAACCGACTGATGCGTCAGAACCGCCTGAGAGGGTCTCATGTACGAGAGCGATGGATGCGATTCGACGAACAGCTTCATTAAGGGCTTGGCTTGCCTCAGGATTATCGATGCGGCGTGCTTGCAATCTCAAAAGCGCAGAGACTGTCTGCAAATTATTCTTAACGCGATGATGAATTTCTCGAATCGTCGCATCTTTCGTAACAAGTTCACGCTCTCGTCGTCGTAGCTCAGTCACATTATTGAGCAGAACAATTGCTCCAGTCCGATCTTGTCCGGCGAGAATAGGAAGAACGATTAAATCAATTGTCCCTCCAGGATTTTCAACTTCCACTCTACGAAGAGCGCGGCCACTCAATCGACCTTTTAGGCTCTCATCACTTGCATCGACACTTTCGCGCGCGAGTTGGTGTGCAATCTCTCCTAGTTGATAACCGATAAGTTCATTGCTCCAACCCATTCTGCTAAATGCAGAACGAGCATTGGGGCTGGCATAACTGATTGTTCCATTTACATCAATACGAATCAGCCCATCACCTACACGAGGCGTTGGATCAAATAACGAACCTGCATCTCTATAAGGAAAGTTTCCTTCAGCAACCATGCGATATAGCTCATGTGCGATTTCACGGTAGTTAAGTTCTAACTTAGATGGTTGGCGCATTAAGTCAGAATTTCGATGGCGAGAGATGACAGCAACCACTCTCTCATCCATCAATACGGGAATTGTCTCCTCTTTAATCATGAGATCACCGAAAGGCTGTGGTTCTGTATCTCGAATAATCTCAGCGCTAGATAGGGCCTCGTCCAGATAAGTTCTTTCACCCCATCCAATCTCATCACCAATAACATCGTGCGAAAAGACAGTAGCTGCAGTTGTCGGTCTAATGTGCGCAACAGCGATGTAACCAGTAGGCCAAGACAAAGTATCTTTTCGGATAGGTACCCAGAGAATCAGATCTGCAAAAGATAAATCAGATAAAATTTGCCAATCCGCAACGAGTTCACGGAGTTTGTGAATCTCTTTGGCAGATATTGGGCTTCTTCCTTGGAGGTATTCTTCAATTGAAGCCATCAGAAATTAACCCTTTAGCCACTCTTCAATTGAGCCTGCAGCCTCTTGCGGTGCAAACCAGGTGAGATCATCAGCACTCTCACCAATAGTAAAGATTGCTTCAACTTGGGTCCAGTGCAACGGTGCTAAAAGAGCAGCGCTAATCTCATCAAAATCCCCGAGTGATTCCTCTGCCACTTCAAATGCAATGACAAGCGGTGTCCCTGACTTTTCATCGGCGAGATCAAGAGCATCCTCAGCTGCCAAAAGTGAAAGTGAGTATTCAAGTTCTTCTTCATCCATCTCGGGATGGGTTGAGCGAAAAATTTCAGTCGGTGCATAAACATCAGGAACATCGAGAATCAGCTCTTTGAGAAACTCCTGAACCTCATCTGCTGTCGATCCTAAATAAACGCGCATAGGGAAAGAATATCGGACTATCTCACTCCCCAGTTGCTACCTTTGCAGTATCTAGCGATTTCCCCGCGCAGCAAGCTCTTCGGTGCGTTTTGCGTAAGAGTCGCTGATGCTGCTCTCGCCCTCGATGCTGCGCGATCATCACGCGGAAGAAATGTTGTGAGGTGAGCAAGCTCTTGCTCTGCCCTTTTCTCTTGATTCGATAGCTCTTTTGGGGAGAGATTCGGAAGAAAGTTGACGATATGAGAAAGCTTGGGCTTTACTGCCAAGCGCTCAAGCTCTCGTAAGTTCTTCTTCACCTCGCCAAGAGTGCGACTGGGTTGTGATGAGATTGAAATCAATTCAGTTGAAAAGTGGGTAGCCCAGGTAAATGCAAAATCTTCTACCCGTACCCCTGAAATCGCCTTTGCCGGTTGCCATATTTCTCCAATATCAATCAGTAGAAATTGATAGTGGGCCACCTCTTGCTCAATGAGAGAAAATCCTTCTGCGTTACTGGCTTCGAAAACTGAGAAACCAAACTCAGTACGAATTACTTCTCGGTTGACCCCAAACTTCTGAAGATACGGAGAGAGAAAAGGGCTTCGTATGTGAGCGTCTATAAGCAATACCTCTGAACCCATTGCTGAGAGCTCTGCAGCAACATTGAGTGCGATAGTAGAAGTTCCGACGGATCGACCAAATGAAGTGAAGGTGAGAATGGGAATAGAAGGAAGTTTGGCCCAAGTCGGGCTACTTGCCTTGCTACCACCTCTCACGATTTCAGAGAGATCGTGATCGTTAGTTGGAATTTCAGAGAGCACGATCAAGGTGAGCAATGGCCAATATGAATTTAGATAGTTGGCATTGAAAGATGGGAAGTCGGCGGATGCAAAGAGAGTGACATCCTCATTATTAATTGCATCAAAGAAAACAATTAAGTCCTTGTAGGCAAGGGCCCTATAAATCACCTCCCAACCTTGTCTTTCGAGTGATGCTGCGATGAAGCTCTCTCCTTGCGCATCGCTAATTGCTGTGATCGCTCGCTTATTCTGACTATCCATCTTTGCCTACGACAACCAAACGGCCTTTACTGCTTGCGGCTAGGAGAATAGGTACCTGAGCTTGATCTAGCGAGATTGTTAAAGTGATTGTGTTGCCAAAATTTGAACCTTTACGGTCGAGATCAGAGATGAATACACCTGAGAGGATTCGCTTGGGCGCCATCGCTTCTTCGCCATTTTGGGCATCCAGGAGTTGGAAGATTGAGACCGAATCTCCCACCATGCTGGCCATAGGAATATCGCTCGACATTATTGCGATAGAGACTTGCTCTAGATTACTGCGAATATTGTCAATAAGGAATCGGGCATCCAAAAGTTCATTAGCCAAAAATGAACGTGTAGTAATTGATCCAATTGGGCTCATCTCAACGGTCAGATAGTTGTGTTCGTTTGTATCAACGCGTGCACCTATCTGCTTTAGATCATCAATTGAAATTTCACGTCCAGATGGAACTGGCCGTGCCATCGACCAATATTGCCCGGGTTCCTTTGCGGCGATCGAAATTAGAAAAGGTGTAGCAATCGCCAGGATAAATAGGGCGATAGCGATATGAAAACGGGTATTTGATTTCTTCTCTTGCTTATTCATGGAGGGACGGTATAAGTAACTTTCTATTCGGAATTCATTTATCCACAATCATCCGAAAGGATGAGGGAAAACTAGGTTCTGTTGCTGATGTCATCTCATCAACATCTGAGAATTCTTACCCCATGAAAATAGAGAGCGTAGAACTAGAGATATTTACCACCGATCAAAGTCAGGCAATCTGGGGCCATCCGGTTCTTGATTTATTTGAGCCGCCTGCAAAATTTCAACCGCAGAAGACCCGTCTTTACTCACTTCCCTCTCATTTTGGAGAGAGCTTTGATCCCGATGATGTCCCCGAGCCCACCTCAGCGAAAAATCTTCCAGAATTACACCGTTGGATAACTTCTTTTGCGGTGAGCACGGTAGAGGTCTGGGCCGGACGAAGGCAGCCTGCTCAACTAGCACAACGCTGTCATCGCGTGATTTTCAATGAGCTACTCCGAAAAATTGGCTCAGTAAAAAGCATTGGCAGAATCAAATCAATTCATATCAGCGAACCACTCGATGGAATATGCGAAGCAGTTGTAATCATCGATTTCTCTGGTCGCGTACAGGCGCTATCGATTCGTTGCGAAGGTGTTGATGGTCGGTGGCTATGCACCTCGCTCAAATTACTTCAATAGAAAGATTTAGGCAGCGCCGTGACAGCGTTTGAATTTCTTGCCAGAACCACATGGGCATTGGCTATTGCGCGAGACTTCACCAGTTGTGACAGAACCGCTTTCACCGGGAGCGGTGTAGGTAAGTGGTTTTTCCTGAGCAGGTCCGGTAGCTACGCCCTTTGCAGCAATCTTTCCATCACTTGACTCGACAGTTACTTCGACATTAAAGACCAAGCTGGCAAGTTCTTCCTTAACTGCATCCATCATCGCAGAGAAGAGTTCGTAACCTTCGCGTTGATATTCAACCAATGGATCGCGCTGGGCCATGGCACGAAGGCCAATACCTTCTTGTAGATAATCCATTTCGTAGAGATGTTCGCGCCATCTGCGATCAAGAACTGAGAGAAGAACTTTACGTTCTAGTTCACGGAGAACCTCTGCGCCGAGCTCACTCTCTCGTTTTTCGTATGCAGCAGCTGCATCTTCAAGGATACGAGCTTCGAGGAAGTCAGCATCAAGTGCCGCTAATCCACCAATCTCGCTCAATAATTGCTCTGCAGTGAATGAGATTGGATAGACCAATTTCAGAGCGGTCCAGAGATCTGCAAGGTTCCAGTCTTCGCTAAACCCTTCAGAAGTCGCAGCGCGGACATATGCAGAAACTGTCTCAGCAACGAAATCCTTGACCTGCACGCCGATATCTTCGCCCTCAAGGACTAAACGACGCTCGCCATAGATAACTTCGCGTTGGCGGTTCATTACATCGTCATACTTAAGAACATTCTTACGAATTTCAAAGTTCTGCGCTTCAACCTGTGTCTGCGCTGACCGAATTGCGTTAGAGACCATCTTTGATTCGATTGGTTCATCTTCCGGTAATCCTGCTGCTGACAAAAATCTCTCAACCAACGCTGAATTAAAACGCCGCATTAGCTCATCTTGAAGCGAAAGATAGAAACGAGATTCTCCAGGATCGCCTTGACGGCCTGAACGACCGCGAAGCTGATTATCGATTCGACGTGATTCGTGTCTTTCGGTACCTAGAACATAGAGCCCACCGAGAGCAACTACTTCTTCATGTTCAGTGGCGATTGCAGCTTTCTGCTTCTCAATCTCTGCAGGCCACGCCGCTTCATATTCGGCTGGATTATCAACGGGCGAGATTCCGCGACGTTGCAATTCAAAGTCAGCCATAAATTCAGGGTTACCACCAAGCATAATGTCGGTGCCTCGACCGGCCATATTTGTTGCAACGGTGACCGCGCCCTTTACACCTGCTCGAGCAACAATTGATGCTTCACGTTCGTGATGTTTTGCATTGAGTACTTCGTGTGGAACACCTGAACGCTTAAGAAGAGCTGAAAGCTCTTCAGATTTTTCAACGCTGACAGTACCAACCAATACTGGCTGGCCTTTGCGATGGCGTTCGACGATATCTGCAACAACCGCTTGGAATTTTCCGAGCTCAGTTTTATAGACAAGATCTGCTTCATCAATGCGTTGCATTTCGCGGTTTGTAGGAATTGGAACAACGCCCAATTTGTAAATTTGATGAAATTCAGCGGCCTCTGTCATTGCTGTACCAGTCATACCCGAAATAGTTTCGTAGAGACGGAAGTAGTTCTGCAGAGTAATTGTTGCCAAAGTCTGGTTTTCGTTCTGAATTTCGATTCGCTCTTTAGCTTCGAGGGCTTGATGTAGACCCTCACTGTAGCGACGGCCAGAGAGCATGCGTCCTGTGTGCTCATCAACAATTAAAAGCTCGCCGTTCATAACTACATAATCTTTATCCCGCTTGAAAAGCTCTTTTGCCTTGATTGAATTGTTGAGATACCCGATTAAAGTCGTATTGGCTGCCTCATAGAGATTTTCAATCCCGAGCAGCTCTTCAACTTTTGTGACACCTTCTTCAAGAATTCCGATTGTCTTCTTCTTCTCATCTACTTCGTAATGAAGTTCGCGCTGTAGCTTTGTCGCAATATTGGCAAACTCGACGTACCACTTGGTTGCCTTATCTGCAGGCCCGCTAATAATCAGAGGAGTACGTGCCTCATCGATCAAGATTGAGTCAACTTCATCAACTACGGCGAAGTAGTGATCGCGCTGAACACAATCTTCGAGAGACCACGCCATGTTGTCACGAAGATAATCAAAACCAAATTCGTTATTTGTTCCATATGTAATGTCACAGTTATAGGCAGCACGTCTTTCTACTGGCGTCATACTGTTGACAATCACACCAACTGTTAATCCTAGAAAACGATGGATGCGTCCCATCCACTCGCTATCGCGCTCTGCAAGATAATCATTGACCGTAACAACATGAACACCACGTCCAGCTAAGGCGTTGAGATATGAAGGTAATGTAGCCACGAGAGTCTTACCTTCACCGGTACGCATTTCTGCAATGTTTCCTAGGTGAAGTGCTGCACCACCCATAATCTGCACGTCGTAATGACGTTGACCCAATGTGCGTTTAGCAGCTTCTCGAACTACCGCAAAAGCCTCTGGCAATAAATCATCGAGGGATTCACCCTCTGCTAGCCGAGCTTTAAATTGGGCAGTCTTGCCCTGAAGGTCGCTATCTGAAAGTGAAGAGATACTTGCTTCAAAACCATTGACTTGATCGACTAGCTTGCTGAGATCGCGAAGAATTTTTCCTTCGCCGGCGCGCATAATCTTGTCTAGAATTTTTGACATCAAATAAATACCTTTCAGAAGGGAGCTCTCCCACCGCCATATCGTAGTGGTTGAGCCACACAAGCTGTAACTGCGCCAATAGCCCTTATTCCCGCTTGATTTAAGGCCTTCTCTGCAGCGAGAAGGGTTGCTCCTGTCGTTACTAGGTCATCAATGAGAAGTACGGCTTTATTCTCGCTTTTAAACACATTGCCCTTTACAACAAGAGAGTCGGAGAGATTATTCCAACGTTCTTC
>Ga0079300_10001219_pt1 | contig 10131 bp, 9 predicted proteins | sample Wag4_2014_7_11_FD_74799 | JGI IMG/M metagenome (GOLD analysis project Ga0079300, IMG submission 74799) | Fresh water microbial communities from Ohio, USA - Utica-2 Time Series HT 2014_7_11 | ecosystem: Environmental > Aquatic > Freshwater > Water tank | place: USA: Ohio | collected 2014-07-11
TGGAAACGGCGGAACTATAGGTAATCGAATCATCCGAGTGTCACGGTAAACATACTCTCCGCTCTCCTCTTGTTTCACGTCCTTTGGCGGCTGTGGCGGCTGCTGTGGCGGTTGAGATGTCGGCCCCGTACTACCGCGCTTAAGCGGTGCAGACATCACGGCATCCGAGGCGACACCGCCAAGCAGTATCACCGAAACAGCCAACGCAACGGTCTTGGAAATTTTATTCACTTGAAAATGCATGTCGTTCACCCCAGTTGGACTAAATGCGATGTACAGAAACGACGCAGACAAGGAAACCGGTCGACATTATTCAAATGAATATCAACTAAAGCAGGGATAGCCTCCAATCCGGATCTGATCGAACATAGTTAGAGGTCATCGCACCCTCTAGCAGGCTCTCTAACAAATGAAGATCGCGTAATAGCGCGCTATCAGCGCCGTAGGCACTTCTAATTGATTTGCCGATCCTGTCAATTTCACTCCTATGGATGTCTTCACCTGAAATAGCACCACTAACCAAGGAGGATTTGAGGATGGCAATCTTCACTAAAGAAGCTCGAGGATGCCCGGCTGGCCCAAGCGCTTCTGCAATCTTAAGAGTACGCATAAAGCGAGAACGCGCGCCCTCATAGTCTCTGCTGTAAAAGCGCTCTATACCGCTGTACCAGGAAAATAAAAGCGATTTTTCATTGAGGTGATCAACATTCTTATCTTTCGACCACAATGAGCTCCGGACGATATTTCGAAGCAGGTCCGGATTTTGCTTTGCAATCGCGACCTCTGCTAGAAATGCCGTTGCTCTGTATGAACTCTTCGGATCTAGCGTCTCGTAAAGTGAAAACGCCTCGGCCACTAAATACAACGCACTATCGGTAGATCCCGCCTTTGCATGAAAGAGCGCCATTGAAAGTAAAAGATCTGCTTTTTTTAATGAGTCTGGTATGACACTCAGATTTATCGACTCGACAACACGACGAGCGATTGATAGCTCACTGACGCGGATGGCCCATACAATCACATATGAGTAAATCTCGACCTGGGACGGGACCCAGTTGCTAGATGCTTTTTTCGCGTCTTCAAATACCTCCCACATCAACGGCCAACCATACTCATACTCTCCGAGTATCGCCAGGCAGCTAATCAACTCAAATCTTCTTTTTAATTTTTGCCAATCGTCTAGGCCTGACTTGCCAATCTTCTCAAGACCTAGCCGAATAAACTCTACGGCTTGAGCGGGATCATCAGACCGAACAGATGCAGAAGTAGCGCCGTAATATGCCCTCGATATTCGAAGTTCGTCTTCGATTTTCTCCGCCGCTACTTGCGAGGCTCGAAAATACTCTTTCGCCTGACCGTTATTGCCATCCTCTAAGGCTGCCCAACCCAAGAGCCAATAGCGATCTGCTTGAGAAGCCGGAACATCGCGGTATTCAGACTTATATCTTCCTGCAAAGATGATCGCCTCGCGTAAACCGTCCATATGAAAGGTATGCGCAGCAAGAAGACCCTGATCAAGCTTTGCTTCAAGTTGCTGTGATGAAGAACCAGCACTCGACAGACTGTCGAACCTCTTTCGTAACGCAATCACGGCGTTAGCCTCATTACCAAGCTTCAACCAAGCCGTAGAAATCGCCGCGTACGTTTCTGCGGCAAACTCGGGATCTTCAGACTCTTTTCCAGATAACTTTTCCATCGCGGCTGAGAGCAGCTCCCTCACCGTCGCCTCTCTACCCCCGTGCAGTTCGGGGTTGGCGCCCTCGAACATATCAATCAGGAAGTCGCGCGTTGCGGCCGCGCGCTGCGACTCCGCCGTTGCCTTTTGCGCCTGATGCACCGCCACACCGGTCATCGTCAAGATCATGAGTGTTGCGGCAGTCGCGAGTGATACGGCGATGCGATTTCGCAAGACGAATTTCTGCACGATCGTAAATTTGGAGGGAGCACTCGCTAGAACGGGTTGACCGTCGAGCCATCGCCTCAAGTCGGCCGCGAACGCCTCGACCGAGGCGTATCGACCATGGATGTCTAACGCGAGAGCTTTAAGGACAATTGCATCGAGATCTCCGCGCAATGTGCGACTTAGTCGAATTCCAGTTAGCTGCAGATCACCCGTGCCACCGATGGAGGCAACGCGACGACTCGGCGGCGTGACAGCCCCATCCATCACAGCAATCTCAAGCGCAGCGCGGCTCTTCGCAGCGACGGGGTATGGCGATTGCCCGACGAGCAGCTCGTACAAGACAACGCCGAGGGAATACACATCAGACACCAGCGTCAATCGTTCGCTGCGTAGCTGCTCGGGACTCGCATAGCGCGGTGTCAGCGCTCGGGTCGCCGTCACGAGATCGCATTCGCCCTCTGTTCGACTGTCTTCGACGAGCTTAGCGATACCGAAGTCCAGCAAACGAACATCGCCGTTACGATTGACGAGAATATTGCTCGGCTTCAGATCACGATGGATGACCAGACGCGTATGCGCATACTGCACAGCCGCGAGCACTTGCAAAAATAGTTCGATACGTCGACGCGGATCTAGTTGATGCTCTTGGCAATACTGGGTGATCCGCGAACCCTCGACGTATTCGATGGCAAGATAAGGGCGCCCCTGCTCATCGAGCCCAGCGTCATAAAGCCTGGCTATGTTCGGGTGCTCGAGGGATGCCAGGATGTCTTGCTCCCGCTCCAGTCTGGCGGACAAGTCGGAGGCCCACACCATTCGAGGCAGCTTCAGCGCTATGCGTCGTCGCGGCTTCCCATCGCTACGCTCGGCGAGCCAAACAGAGCCCATCCCGCCCGATCCGATCTCCTCAATCACTCGATAAGGCCCGACAGTCGCGCCGGGCGAAAGTAGTGGCGCTGCGGTAATAGCATCGAGGGGTGCTTGAGCGGGGCTTTCTAGAAACGCTTCGCCATCGATTCGCGCATGTAGCTCAAGAAAATGGCGCAGTGTTTCGCGCAAATGTATCTGGTCGGGTGGCAGCTCAGCGAGCCAACGTCCACGCTCAGATGCCGGCAACAGCAAAGCCTCATCGAGAAGATGACTAACGGACCGCCATTGGGTAACCAGCTTGTTGGACTCGGACATGACGCCCGCCCTTAAACAGAAATACGGTCTTTTCGATCACTCGCGCTCCGACAATACGTGAGCCGACCGAGCAAACGGACACCACCCCTTCCGTGCCGGAATAATCAATGAAATACGATTACTTGATCTCTAGCGCCGCAGCGAGATACAGACGCGCCTTTTCCCAGTCTCGACGTATGGTGCGATCGGTCAGACCGAGAATCTCGCCGATTTGCTTCTCGGTCAAACCACCGAAATAGCGCATCTCCACGACCCGCGCCAACCGCGGATCAATTTGTGCGAGCGCATTAAGCGCCTCATGTACATCAAGTACGTCTACCTCTTCGATTGCACGATCGAGCGCAGGCTCCACCGAGAGTGAGGTATGGAACACCTTGCCGCCACGACGCTCGCGACGACTCGCGCGAACCATATCGACGATGACAGACCTCATTGCTTGCGAGCAGTAAGCAAGAAAATGATGGCGATCGGCAGGTGTTACACGACGAGTCCTAACAAACCGAAGATAGCAATCGTTGACTACCCCCGCCGTATCGAGCAATACATCCTTAGGATGGGTTCTGAGACGGGAACGTGCCATCTGGCGCAACTCGTCGTAGAGCGCATCAAACACGGCATCTAGCGCCCGATTATCGCCATCGCGCGCACGATCTAGCAGTTCAGTGATGTCCCCCATGAACTCGACATATACTGGGCGATCAAAATCCTGGCAAGAAAATACAAGACGTAAGCGGAGGGATTCGATGGCTCGATGGGTGCTCGCGCTTGATCAGGGAACGACGAGCTCAAGATCGATCTTATTCGATCACGAAGGTCGCGCTGTCGCCGTAGCCCAGCGAGAGTTCGAACAATTTTTTCCAGCCTCGGGCTGGGTCGAACATGATGCCAATGAGATCTGGTCGACTCAAAGCGCGACACTGCTCGAGGTTCTGCAAAAAGCGGGGGCTAGTGATTCGGATATCGCTGCCATTGGTATCACCAATCAAAGAGAAACGAGCGTTCTCTGGGACAGAACGACCGGTGAACCACTCGGACGAGCCATCGTATGGCAAGACCGGCGTACCGCCGATATCTGTCAAGAGCTCAAAGCCGCCGGACACGAACCGGAGGTCTCACAACGCACCGGCTTACTACTCGACCCCTATTTCTCTGGCACCAAGCTGTCGTGGATGCTCGAGCACATCCCGAACGCTCGTGCTCGAGCAGAGCGCGGCGAATTGTGTTTTGGAACGATGGACTCTTGGCTCACGTGGAAGCTCTCAGGCGGGCGCCTACACATCACCGACATCACCAACGCGAGTCGTACGCTGTTGATGAATCTCACCACCGGTGCGTGGGACCCGTGGATGTTGCAACTACTAAACATCCCCATCTCTTGTCTGCCACGTATCGTGCCGTCGTCGTTCGAGCAGTTAGAGCCGATTCAAATAGGAGACCGTAAGCTCTCTCTCGGTGCGATGGCGGGAGATCAGCAGGCGGCCCTATTTGGACAGGCCTGTTTTCAACCAGGCATGGCCAAGAATACTTATGGCACCGGCTGTTTCATGTTGATGCACACGGGAAGCCAGCCACTTCGATCGCGCCACCGATTACTCTCGACTACAGCCTGTTCCAAGCGCATCGGACCGAACGACAATCTTTATGCACTAGAAGGCAGCGTCTTTGTCGGTGGCGCTGTCGTACAGTGGCTGCGCGACGGACTGGGTCTCATCAAGAACTCAGACGAGATCGAAGCTCTCGCTTGCTCCGAAGCGGATCATGGCGGCGTCTACGTGGTGCCGGCGTTCACGGGTCTCGGCAGCCCGCATTGGGACCCTTTCGCCAGAGGATCCATCATCGGCATTACGCGAGGCACTACCAAAGGGCATATCGCACGCGCCGCTCTCGAGGCCATCGCCTTCCAAAGCGCTGAGCTTTTACTCGCGATGCAGCAAGATGCCGGGCATCCACTTCGTGAGTTACGAGTGGATGGCGGAGCGGCCAATAATAATCTGCTAATGCAGTTCCAAGCGGATCTACTCGGTGTTCCCGTTTTAAGACCGGCGGTGACGGAAACGACGGCGCTCGGCGCCGCTTATTTGGCGGGAATTGCTGCTGGCTTTTGGGCAGATGAAAATGCCGTCACACAGCGCTGGAAAATTGATCGCGTGTTCGAGCCGACAATGTCGCGCGACGCGGCGGCTGCGCGCATGACCGAGTGGGGTCGCGCAGTTCAACGCTGCATGCATTGGGCGCAGTAGCCTCAGCTGACGCGCTGCAAAATCTCGCGTAATTCACTCAACGGCATTTGGCCTGGCGCCGACTCACCGGTGCTGGTGGCGAACGTCAATGCGGATCCGAAAACTCCACCAAATATTCGGCTCATCATGCCGAGCGAGCCCATCGACATGCTGATCAAGGGTATCGGTAGCGACTCCGACATACGGTGAGTCACCGACAACAATCGCAACACGTCATGAGGGGTTCGAGGCATCACCGCCACCTTGGCAACATCGGCGCCAAGTGTGTGAGCACGTAAGAAGTAGCCCTCTAATTCGTCATCGCTAGGCGTGCCGTTAAAGTCGTGCGCGGACAAAATCACTTTCCGTCCCTTGTCTTGCGCTTGATGCAATAAAGCCCTGACAAGATCTTCGCGCAAGCGCATTTCGACGTCATGAAACTCGAACGGCAGTTGCTCCATCATCATCGATCGTAAGTCTTCGACTTCAGACGGCGTGAGCGATAACTCACGTCCTCCTTCGACGCTGGATCTTAAAGTGCAGATCAATGGAATTTCGCCGACAGCCTCGCGCAGAGCATGTCCTGCGTCCAATACAGCGCTGTGCGTTTGGATCGTTTCAAAATGATCAACTCGCCACTCGATGACATCCGGACTCTGCGCTACCACGACTTGAGCGTCCGCCATCAAATCCGCATGACTCCTCGACACCAGAGGCACACAGACCAAGGGCAGTCGACCATCGCCGAGTAATGAGCGAGCACTCATGATTTTGGTACTCGGCCCTTTCGACCAGAGCGTCCGGTCAAATTAGTCTGATGCGAGTTCTCGAAGGGATTGCCGTAAACGTCTTCGCCTCGGTGGTAGCGGCGACCGACACCATCGGGCCGCAAAACGTCGACATCGCTTCGCTCACGACCAAAATCACGGGCGACTTGTTGTTCCTCTGCAATTTGCTCTGCCGAGAACAGCGTCGCACCATCGACGAGTTCGAATCGCTCGACAAATCCTCGCGGGTAAGGAATGAATCCGGCAATGACATCACCCACCGAGATCTCGATGGGGTGATTAGCGCGCGTGATTTTCAAATTGAAGGTGAAGTCGCGCCGTAGATTGTCCGTCTCGACAACGCCCGTCATGTTCTGCAATCCGTCGATAAAGTAGTTTGGCGGCTGAATTGTCATCAAGCTGATATCGGGCGGCGTTCGCAATGCAAATGCAGCTTGTACCGTCACGATACCGAGACCGAAGTTCGACACCATCGTTTGCAAGCTAGCTAAACGCTTTACTTCATCGGCATCGTGGAACGTCACTGTCGTATCGGCCGGGTCTGGGCCACCGTTCCAAAAAAAAGTCGCTCGAAGCAGCGACTTCATCGCGAAGCCATACTGATTTCCAATCACGAGTGGCAAACAAAAGTAGGCGTGCCGCGAAAACCAATCTCGCTTGTTGTCGCCTCTAAGGTTGAAATAAACCTCATCCTGACGGCCACGATAGAAATCATCGTAAGGAATCGCAGCGATCGTATCTGGAGGAACCTTAATCATCGTCGCCTCTCAGAACTCGTATCGCTTCGATTCATCGAACGTAATGAACGAAGCAATGGTGTGCCGCATACCCGAAGTCACGCGACGAACACCGTGCAGATAGCGCAGGGTTCCCGGGAAGGCTATTAAGGTACCGGGACGTGGCTTCAACTCGATACCCAAATTGGGGAAGTAGATTTCTCCGCCCTCATACTCGTCATTTAGATAGATGACAGATGCAAAGTCACGCCAAGGGAACGGATGCGGTACACCACCCGGATTCTCACTATCGGCATGCGGATGTAATTCATACCCCGAGGGCCACCGAGCAAAATTCACAAGATCTGCAAACAACGGCGGCTGCGGCCCAAAATGCTCTTCAAGCGTTCCATGAATCGTCTTTACTACTCGATCACGAATTTGCCGAAACGAATCTAGTATCGAGTTTTCTGTCAGACGATCTGGCGCCAAAGTTCGTCCGGCCCAGTAATCCGCGGTGAGATCAAACGCGCCAAACTCGGCATGATCGGAGCTCAAAAAAGCGAGTAGAGATTGGCACTCATCGCCCGAGAGGAAGGCATCAACTTTCAGAGGAAACACCGGAAGCGCATCGATGTCGCTACGAGAAGCCCTCATGACTTTGGCTCAGCGCCAAGCTGCTCATCAGTCGAGACGGCCGCCGCCTCTTTGGCTCGAATCTGCGCGACCTTTTCCGTCAGAGCTCGCTCCATGACCTCGAGTGCAGCGCCCTCAGGCCAGCCCAATTTAACCAAGGCTTCTAGCAGAGCCTGCGGAGATTGCCCCGCTTCGGTTTGCGTAATGATCCATCGACGCAGTTCAGGGGTGACCTTTGCATGAGTTCGCATCCGAACTACTCCGGCGGCTTTCCAGGCGGCCAATGCAGAGCGGTCGCACGGCGCTTGGATCGAAAGATCGGATACAGAAACTGAGTCGCCCACGGCTCGTGGCCATGCTCGCGATCATCCGCAAGGCCGTACTCTGCTGGGTATCGGCGAGTGATTCGTGCCGTACCAAAGATAATGTCCCACAAGAACAAAAGATTACCGAAGTTGCCCGTGTAGTGCCCAACGCCGTCATCTTGTGTCAAAGCGTGATGCGCATAGTGCGTCGCTGGCGTAGAAATGGTTCGCTCTAGAACCCACATCAAAGGACGCGTCAACGGCCATTGATACAACTTCTCGTCCCATCGCACGCTGGAGTGCGCGCCGATGATGACCGTCACTTTGATCATTGCGTAAATCGCGTAGACCCAGCCGAATCCCAAAAAAATCAAAAGCCCGCTCAACCACAACCCAGGCATCATGGCGTAATAGAACGCGTTGTTCCGATACACCACTCGTACACTCATATAACTCGCCGAATGATGTGCGCGGTGCAATGGCCAAAAACGACTGGTATGCGACAAGCGATGCCACCAGTATTGGGTCAAATCGTCGGCGACCAAAAGGGTTGCGACCATCGCCCACCAAGGCCAATCAGCGAGAGCGCCCTGATATTGCGGCATCAAGAGGAAGGCGAGCCCTGTCGATGTGGCGAGCACACCGAGCGAGATCATCGGGAACAAAAGAGTGACTGCTACGTCCAAACGGTTGTCTTCGCGCGACGCCTGCCGAGGGAAGAAACGCCCGCGTGCGAGCTCCAGCGCAATGAAACCCACCAAGACGGAGGCCGTCACGGCCGTCTGAACTGATTGAGGATCCATGGGTCTGAAGTATACCCCGGCTCTAGTAGCTCTCCGCTAAAATACCCCTATGACCGCCCTAAACCCAACCACCATGCAAATCATCGCTGCCGCCCTGTTTGCGGTCGCGATCATCCACACGTTTTCGACGAAGTATTTCGAGCACCTCGCACATACGCGGCCCGCCCATAGCGGCCTCTGGCATCTGCTCGGCGAAGTGGAGATCGTCTTCGGTTTTTGGGCGCTGGTATTGGCGGTCACGATGGTGCTGATCGATGGCACCGAATCGATGAAGGAGTACGTCAATTCCCGAAACTTCACGGAACCTCTATTCGTATTTGTGATTATGGTCGTGGCAGCGACCAGGCCGATCCTCCAGACCTCCAAGCAACTGGTTGAGGTGCTTGCCAAGCTGATTCCAGGTAAGGGCGGCATTTCGACCTACTTCATCGTTTTGACTGTGGTGCCTCTACTCGGCTCTTTCATCACCGAGCCTGCCGCCATGACGCTCGCCGCGCTGATGCTGGCGGATAAATTCTTCTCGAAAGAGATCTCGTCCAAACTTAAATACGCCACCATTGGCGTGCTCTTCGTCAATATCTCGATCGGCGGAACTCTGACTGCCTATGCCGCACCACCGGTTCTCATGGTCGCTGGCACTTGGAATTGGGATACGGCTTTCATGCTCACGCACTTCGGATGGAAGGCGGCGATTGCCGTGTTTATCAACGGCATTGCGGTCACATTACTGTTCGCAAAGGAATTGGCGCAGATTTCAACGGATAAAAAGCCCGAATCGGAGAGCCCCGTTGTGCCGATGGCGCTCGTCGCGATCCACATCGCAATCCTGACGGGCATCGTGCTGTTTGCGCACTACCCGCCACTCTTCATCGGACTTTTCCTGTTGTTCATGGGAATTGCCACTGCGTACTCTGCCCACCAAGATCGCTTGATCCTGCGTGAAGGATTGCTCGTCGCCTTCTTTTTGGGCGGCCTCGTCGTCCTTGGAGGACAGCAACAATGGTGGTTGCAGCCGCTACTCGTCAACATGAGTAGCGATGCTGTCTTCTATGGTGCCACCGCGTTGACCGCCATCACAGACAATGCGGCACTGACCTATCTCGGCTCGCTGGTCGATGGTCTCTCAGACGAGTTCAAATATTCACTGGTTGCCGGTGCGGTGACGGGCGGCGGCTTGACCATCATCGCTAACGCACCGAATCCGGCAGGCGTTGCGATTCTTCGTCGATACTTTGATGAAGGCGCGGTCAGTCCGACAGGCTTGCTTCTATCGGCCCTGCTCCCGACTCTCGTCGCGCTGTTGGCGTTTCGATATCTTTGATCATCGCCATCAGCTCAGTCGCTTCACTCAACGAACGAGCTAAATCGTGAGTGGCGTCCTGACCAAGCACCACCGCGCGGTGTAAATCGCGTAGTGCCGCCGCAAAGTCCTGATAGCCAGCCGCAAATTGACGGCTGAAGTCATCTCGTGCAGCGATCGTCAACGCGCGCACCGAACGCTGCGTCTGCGAATGAATTCGATATAGGGCCGCTCGGCTCTCATCACTCAATTCGACGGCATTAGCGCCAGCCACCG
>Ga0079300_10001220_pt1 | contig 10131 bp, 5 predicted proteins | sample Wag4_2014_7_11_FD_74799 | JGI IMG/M metagenome (GOLD analysis project Ga0079300, IMG submission 74799) | Fresh water microbial communities from Ohio, USA - Utica-2 Time Series HT 2014_7_11 | ecosystem: Environmental > Aquatic > Freshwater > Water tank | place: USA: Ohio | collected 2014-07-11
CAGGCGGCAGGTGCGCCAGTTGCCATCGCCGGTGGCCACATCCACCCCGATCAGCTGGGCGGCGTGGTGGTGGGCATCGGCCAGGGGCTCCACCCAGGCAATCGCATCGGCGATCGCCTCATCGAGGCTGCCGTACTGGCCATCGAGCTGGCGGTGGGGTTCACAGCCACTGTCGATCAGGCGATAGCGGGTGAGCACGGCCTGGCTGCTGGAACGCTGCATCGTCTGTCCTTCTGGAAGGTCACCATCGGCGCTTCTGCGGGGTTGGTCTGTAGCGGGGCAAACATTGAGATCAGTCTTTACGGGGGTGGTGAGCCAGTCGGCGTTCAGCGATGAGCCCAGCTCAGGTCAGCCCCACATACACCGGCTGGAACCACTGCATCCGCCGGCTCTTACGCTTCTCGCCATGCAGCACGGTGTGCCAGTGGCCGCGGCGCCAGTGGGGCCGGCGAGCGGTACCGCTGCTGCTTCCAGCCGCGGTCCCTTCTGATGGAGCCTTCGGGGTGCGATCAAGCCGGAAGTCCCTGACGATCCACACCGTGCACTGGGATCTCACCGCACCTGTTTCGTCCTAATTGCGCGCGGAGAAATCAGAAAAACGTTTGCAGCTTGCCGAGCCGCTCGAAGTGCTGAGGGCATCTATTGCCCTGGAGCCAAGCCCAAATCAACCACGCTGAGCTTTGCTGCAAAGAGCAGATGGACAGATCTCCTGAAAGGAAGTGCAATGCCTTGCTAAAGCGCGAAAGCGCTGCCAAGACTTTTTAAAATTGTATCCAGATCCTGCGACCAACAACCAACACCCTGCACCCTGCACCCTGCACCCTGCACCCTGCACCCTGCACCCTGCACCCTGCACGAAGGAGCGTAAACATTAGAGCAAAAAGCGAGGTAGCTTAAAGGCTGCAATGGTAACCATAATTCTTGGATGTCGCATGGTCGAGCTTTGAACAATAGAGAGCGCACCTTCTGGGGGCTCAAGATTACACCAAGCGGACCTTATTTACAGCAGAGCTGGCAGAGTCCGGATGGACACTTTTGCTTGCTGGTCTATGCATTGGCGGGCTATGGTTGGTTCGTGGCACGGCAGTCAGCCGCCCCGCTATCAACACACCCCTTTCGTCCCATGACCAACTCCGAGATCAAGAGGCGAGCGCTTCGAGCTGGATTGATCATCAAGCAGCGCTGTAAAGGCACGGTCCTTGAGGACCCGATCACTGGCGAGTCGATCTTTTTCGGCAACCGCAGTCATCACGGCCCCCATAGTGAGCGGCAATACCGATCGTTTTTGCGGAAACGCGAAAAAGGAGGCTTGGACTAAGCCGATTAATAGCAACCCCCCCTATCCAACAAACGTTCTTCTACTTGTAATTGCCCAATGACTTCTTCTCGCCTTTCCAAAGCTTCTGAATGGTGTTCTGATATGGCATCCTGGTTCGACGAGCATTCTCGCGATCTCCGCTATCACGTCTCAGGAATTTGCAGGTCACTCGTCGGCATGCTCGATGAAGATGAGTGCGAAATGACGACGGTTGAGCGCATCATTGATCTAGCCAATTGTATACACGACTGGCTGCAGGAATTGAGATGGATAATTCGAGGAATCATCAGGTCGCTGCTTGGTCTTCCCGCTGGAACACAGGAGGAGACGACTCCTGAAGAAGTGCAGAGGTGCATAGAGATCATGCGCAACCTTAGGCAAGAAAGGCAGCATCTCGAAGCGGCCAAAGCAGGAGAAGGACCGCAGCCCTGGGATCATGATTGGCACCTCTATCAGAAGGACTTCTCTAAAGAGATTATCCAATTAGCAAAGAAAACTGGCTGGCATCACATCCAGAACCTGATCGAAATCTTCAACTGGGCATTGGCTTCGCCTCAGTGCCAGCGGGCACTGGCCTGGGACCTGGACCGCGGGGAACCAGATCCCAACAACCCCTGGAGTGAGCCGTTGTCACTGATGGTCAGTCTCTACCACCCTCTCAGGCAAGCGTCGCATGAGCTGTTGCGTGAGCAGGCCAAAGGGTTGCGTTACCCAGAAGAGTGGGCTGAGGCTCTGGACCAGAGACTGCTCAGCATCTTGAAGGTTGGAGAGAAACAGAAAGCCTGAGAGGGAGTTTCGCAAAAAAATGAGGGTCCGGTTCGCCGGGCCCCCACTATCAACACCTCAATACCCTACCAGATGATTCGAGGACTTCACAGCCCAGGCTGAGGACTTGAAAGGTTTTCCCAGCTCAATATACAGAGGCGGTGTGCTTTTGCGGTTCTGGTCGCGCAAAACCTTCCCTCTTGAGGACCATGGACATTTGGTCTATGCGTTTGAAACGTTTCCCATGCTCCATTGGTTTGCAGGCTGCTCGTGTGCTTAGGGAACCAGTCAAAGGCACCCACCTCAGCCCGGAGCCGGTGGTGCCGGTCATCGAGATGTATCAGCGGAACCATGGGTCTGCCGACGAGATATGCGGGATCCGCATAGTTGTTGCAAGGCGTGTTGCGGATCCCTTGCCTTCAGCCGAGTGTGATGACCTGGGCCCGTCCAACAGTCAGGATGGTGCTCGACACCCTCGAGCACCCTGGCTCGTCAGGGCCAACCAGCCGCCTCCATGTGCCCTCCCACCATCTACGAGCTCTGCCGGCCCCGGGCCGACGTGCTGGAAGGGCGGATCCGAGACGAGGACTTCGCGGCGGACCTCAGCCAGGTGCTGAAGGGCACGGCGCCGGAGCTCTACAAGAACCCGGCCCTGTTCTTCGCGAACACGCACCCCACCAGGGGCCTGCGCGACCTGTTCCTGGCGGTGGTGGATCGGCTCACCAGCGCCGGCAGCCAGCTGGGCAGCATCCTGCGGCTCGACACCAGCTACGGCGGGGGCAAGACGCACGCCCTGATCGGCCTGAACCACATCCTCACGACCGCCGATCAGATCCCCAACCTGGCGGAGTTCATCGATCCAGCCCGCCTGCCCAGCCAGAGGGTCACCGTTGCGGCCTTCGATGGGGAGAACGCCGACCCGATGAACGGCCGGCGCATGGAGGGCAACGTGCTCGCCTTCACGCCCTGGGGGGAGCTGGCAGTCCAGCTGGCCGGCCCGGCGGGCTACGAGCGCATCCGCAATAGCGACCGGCTTGGGGCAGCCCCTCCGGGCGCTGAAACCCTGCGGGAGCTGATCGGCGAGCGGCCGGTTCTGATCCTGATCGATGAGCTTTCGATCTACCTGCGCAAGATCAAGGGACCGGCTGCGGGCCAGGCGGCTGAGCAGCTCACTCCCTTCCTCACCGACCTGATCAAGGCGGTGAACTCCTCCCCCCAGGCAGTGCTGGTGTTCACCCTGGCCCTGGGCAAGGGCGGCCAGGCGGTGGATGCCTATGGGGAGGAGAACCAGCGGATCGATCGGATCTTCGCCGAACTGCAGTCGGTCACGGGCCGGCAGATCACGGCCCTCACGCCCACCAGCGAAGACGAAACGGTGCAGGTGTTGACACGGCGCCTGTTCGAGTCGATCGACCGCAGCCGGGTGGAGGACGTGGTGCAGGCCTACCAGGAGATCTGGAGCCGAACCGCCGAGGCTCTGCCGTCTGTGGGGCAGAGCGACGACCGTGCTGCCAATCTGCGTAAGGGCTATCCGCTCCATCCGGAACTGATCGACACCCTGATGCAGAAGACCTCCACCCTGGAGAACTTCCAGCGGGTGCGGGGCATGTTGCGGTTGCTCGCGCAGACCGTCGGCCAGCTCTGGCGCGACCAGCCACGGGGAGTCACGGCCGTCCACCTCCACCACGTGGATCCGGGCAATGAGCGGATTCGGCTGGAGCTCTCCACCAAGCTGGGCTTGCAGGCCTTCATCCCGGCGATCCGGGCGGACGTGTCCACAACGCCGGCCGAGGGCGGCAGGGCCCTGGCCCAGCGGCTTGATGCCCAGGAGTTCACGGGGATGGAGCCCTACGGCTCCATGGCAGCACGCACAGTGCTGTTCCACTCCCTCGCCTTCAACGAACCGCTGAAGGGCCTCAGCCGCCTGGAGCTGAACTACAGCCTCTATGCCCCGGCGGTGGACCCGGCTTTTGTTGATAAGGCGGTGCGTCTCCTGCAGGAAGAGTCGGAGTATCTCGACGACAGCGGCACCAGCAAGCTGCGCTTCCTCACCGACGCCAACCTCAACCAGATGGTGAGGAAACGGGAGGGGCAGTTCGATCTGGAGAGTGTGCGTGAGGAGCTGAACCGGCGGATCGGCACGATCTTCGCCAAGCAACGGCTGGAGCCTGTGCTGTTTCCGTCCAGCCCAGCTGACATCCCCGACGACACAGATGGCCCCTACCTGGCGGTGATCCACTGGGAAGGCCACACCGTGGAGCAGACGAACATCCACCTGCCGGAGCTGGTGGTGCGGCTGTTCAAGGAGAAGGGCGACAACGCCAACGTGCGCCTGAACCGCAACAACCTGGTGTTCGTCTGCGCTGATGCCCTGCAGGTGGACGACATGCTGCGAAAAGCCCGCACCTACCTGGCGCTGCAGCAGATGCAGCAGGGCGATCTATTTGCGAGCTTGCAGTCACACCAGCAAGACCAGGTGAAGGAGCGCTACGGCCAGGCCCAGCAGGGTTTCGCCCTGGCGGTGCAGCAGTGCTACCGGCATGTGTTCTACCCAGAGCGGGGCCAGTGGCCCGAGGTGCCCCTCACCCATGCCGCCATCACGGTCACCAGCGCCAGCAGTGAGCCCGGCGTGGGTCAGAAGCAGGTGGAGCGGGTGCTGCGGGAAGCTCGCGAATTGGTGTTGGCGGAGGATGCGCCGCCGGCCCCGAACTACATGGCTGACAAAACACCGCTCAAGCGCATGGGTGTGATGAGCACGCGGGATCTGCGCAACGAGTACTACCGCGATCCGGCTTTGCCGATCCTGCTGGGCGATGAGGTGCTGAAGAAGTGCCTGCGCATGGGCCTGGATCAGGGCCTGTTCGTCTACAAGGAGGGCGATCGCCTCGAAGGCCAGGGCCTGCCGCCAGGCACGCTCTCGATCAGTGAGGACGGCAAGATCTACACGATGGAGAAGGCGCTTGAGTTGAGCGTCTGGCCTCCGAAAACCTCAGCTCCAGCTGGTGAAACCGGCGTGGATCAGCCAAACGTCTTTGGCGGTGACGGTGGGACAACGCCGGTGGCTGGAGGAGGAGAGACGGGCACCACTGTTCAGGTGGGGTTTGGCTCCACCAGCCCCGGCAGTGGCGGCGGAGCGGGCGTTGCACCACCCCAAGGCCCTGGGGTGATCGAGCGCACCGACAACGTGAAGACAGCCCTTACCCAGCTGGCCCAGCAGGTGAGCAGCTCGGGCAAGGGGATCAAGAGCCTCACCTGGCGGATGAACAGTGGCGATGGCTTCCTTCCGATGGCCCTGCTCAAGGCCGAGCCTGGTGCCGCGGTGCGCGTTGAGATGATGGAGGGGGGCTGGAGCAGTGGCGACGGCAGCGCCGAATGGAGCTTCGACTTCAACGGCACCCCCGAGGAGGCCGCCCACCTGCGGGGGTTCATCGAAGGTCAGTGGCGCCGAGGCGGGGAGAAGTCGCTCGACATCACTTACCAGCTCCGCTACGTGCCCCCCTTGCGCTGGGATGACGGCGGCGAGGGCTGGATCACTCGACTCACCCGGGCAGGTCTCAGCGCCCAGACGGCCACGATCCGCCTGGAGCTCACCGCGGCGTCGGAGGGGCAGGCATGACCCAGGCGATCGCATCAGGCCGGCCGGCCTACGAACTGCGCAGCCGGCAGCGCGGCCCCAGTGATCTGGAGCTGGAGGTGTGGCAGGTGCCCAGCACCGCCACCCCAGAGCTGAAAGAGCCCCGTCGCATTGCGGGCCTCGGTGGACACAAGCTCCTGCTGGTGGAGGGCTCAGTGTTGCGGCGCCTCAAAGCGGAGCAGGTGAGCCTGGCCAAGCTCAAGAAGGGCGAGGCTCGCCGTGATTCCCTCTCGGAGGATCTCGCCCTGGCGATGGGCCTGCTGTTCAAGCTGCTGGCCCCGATGCGCAACGTGGCCGCGATCGAGAACTGCGCCCGTGGCATCGATGCCATGGCCCGTGAGGAGGCGGCCTACTGGCTGGGAATGGCCATGCACCGCAAGAACCCACGCCGGGTGCTGGCGGCTCTTCGTCTTCTGCTCTCTGCGAACTGAACTGACCTCATGACCAAACGCCTGATCGAAGAGTGGCTGCCGATCGCCGAGCTGGGGGAAGAGAGTATGCGAGAGCGGCGTTCGATGACAGCCCTGCCTCCCATTTCTTATCTACATGTTTGGTGGGCAAGACGGCCATTAGTCGCGTCGAGAGCAGCGGTTTTGGCATCTCTTCTTCCATCCAACTCTGATCACGAGATATTTCTTCATGCCATAGGGATTCATGGAGACCCAGTCGCAACAAAAAAGCAAATTGAAAAAGCAAAGCGAACAGGTGCAGACCTCGGTGCAAACCCCTATGGCTATCCACGAGCATTTCAGCACCTACCCAGCAAGAGCGAGGGCAAGTGGCTGCTGGATGAAGTCAAGAAGTTGGGCGTAGGTTCACCAAGCGTCTTAGACCCAACATCTGGAGGCGGCTCAATACCATTCGAAAGCCTGCGCCTAGGCTGCAAGACGTTCTCCAATGACATCAACCCCGTCGCCATATTTATACAGAAAGCCACCTATGAGTGGCCAATGTTGCATGGCCACGCAATAGTCGAAGAGTTCAAGAGGCTGTCTGAGCGTTTTTTGCTTCTGGCTCAGCCTAAGTATGAAAAGATTTTTCCTCCCGAACCTGCTGATACGCAAATTCTGGGGTATCTATGGGCTCGCACAATCCACTGCCCATATTGCAGTGGGAAAGTGCCTCTTTCTCCAAACTGGAAGTTGGCCCCTAGCGGCACAGGCGTAAGGCTTGTTCCCCGCCTTGGGGCGGGGCCTGGAGACATTAGTCGCCAATGCAGTTTTGAAATAGTCAGCAGTGTTGCAGAGCAGAGCGAGGGAACGATAAGAGGTGGTGACGCTACCTGCCCATTCTCGGACTGCCAGCGTGTAATTAATAGCGACCAAATCAAGGGCCAGGCCCAGGCAGGAGAGATGGGAGAACAGCTATTTGCAATAGTTTTTAAGAAGCGGATAACGGTTGGCTACACGAAGGCAACCAAGAAAAAGCCATCTTCTCCCAAGTATAAATGGGAGCGAGGATATCGCTCTCCGCAGTCAGTAGATGACAATGGCGTTGAGATCCATAAGTTGCTTGATCAAATGATCCCTGAGTGGGAGGCATTGGACATCATGCCAAACGAGCGCATTCCAGAGGGGCACAAAACAGGCAGTAGTGAAGGCAGTGGAACGGATCTGCCATTAAAGAGAGGCGAAACTCGATGGGTAGACATGTTCTCTCCTCGACAGCTGCTTTGCCACTGCACTAGCGTTGAGACATTCCACGAACTCTTCAATGAAGAGTCTAGTAAGCCAGGAGGGCTTACAGATTTGCAAAAGGCTGCGATGGGGTACATATGCATCGGCCTCGATAAGCTGCTGAATTACAACTCGCGCATGTCCGTATGGATGCCAACGCGCGAGGTGATGGCCAATACATTTAACCGGCACGACTTTGCTTTTTGCTCTTCTCATGCCGAAATGGCTCCCTTGGGGGTAGGCCTTGGATATAAATGGGTGTTTGATTCGGTTGGCGAGGCGGTTCAAGGGCTGCTGGGCCTGGTTAGCCCCCTTGGCAACGGTTCGTCGCTTTCGGGGCCATTGTTCACGAGCCTAGGGATGGAGGGACAGGTTCCTGGCGGATTGCCTGAGTTAACTATTTCCTGCCAGCCCGGTGACTCGCTTAGTCACATTGAGGCGGGCAGCATAGATGCAGTTGTCATGGACCCGCCTTACTATGACAACGTGATGTACGCGGAATTATCAGACTTCTTTTATGTGTGGCTTAAGCGAACTGCTGGCTTGCTCTACCCAGAGCTTTTCATGGCGCCGCTTACTGACAAAGAAAATGAAGCGGTTGCCAACCCTGCACGTCACAAGGGCAAAAAAGGTGCAAAGGCTCTTGCCGGTCTCGACTATCAGCACAAGATGGCAGAGATCTTTGAGGAGTGCAGACGCGTTTTGAAGGACGACGGGGTGATGACACTAATGTTCACCCACAAGGCCACGGGCGCTTGGGATGCCCTCACCAAGGGCCTGATTGATGCTGGTTTTGTGATCACCGCATCATGGCCGATAAATACGGAAGCTGAGGGCTCGCTTCACATCAAAGACAAGTCAGCCGCCAACAGCACAATCTTCCTTGTCTGTCGCCCTCGGCCTGCTCATAAGCCAGAAGACGATGTGCAGTATTGGGAAGACCTTGAACCCCGAGTGAAGGCTGCTGTGCGACAGCGCATCGAGCAGTTTCAAACTGCTGGTATTCGCGGTGTTGACCTCTATCTCTCCTGCTTCGGCCCTGCCCTGGAAGAGTTCTCATTGCACTGGCCGATCAAGCGCGGTCAGCCAAAGCCGATTGAAGAGAAAACCAAGAAGCGGGGTCGTGCTCAGCTCACCCTGGAAGAGCTGCTGGAGCAGGACGATCCCTACGCGGTAAGCCCAGAAGATGCCCTGGATGCGGCCCGCCGCGAAGTGAAAGCCTGGCGCATGGAGACGCTGACTTCAGGTTCACGCCGCGCCCAGCTCGATCCCCTCACGGAGTGGTTTGTGCTCGCCTGGGACGCGTTTGAGGCGCCCCAGTTCCCCTTCGATGAAGCCCTGCGCCTGGCCCGTGTTGTCGGCCTGGATCTCGATAAGGAAGTCGTGGGAGTGCTGGCCGAAAAGAAGAGCAGCGACCTGATTCTCTGGGACTCCTCCACCCGAGCCACCAAGGGCAAGCTCGGTTCTCCCGATGGATCCCGCACCTGGATCGATGCCATCCACCATTGCGCTAACCGCGCCCGCAGCATTGACCTCAACGCCGCCAAGCAGCTGCTTGACGACAACGGCCTGGCCAACAGCGCCGACTTCCTCACCGCCATGGAAGCCGTGTTGGAAGTGCTGCCCCTCTCCGCTCGGTACACGGGCTTCGATCCGGTAAAGGCGGCCGCCCCGGCCGCCTCCGACTTCGAGGCATTGGAGAACCTGCGCCGCCTGGCCCTGGCTGAGCAGGTGCCCGCACCCAAGCAGCTGGAGCTGGTGCTCGCGGAACTGGCTGAGGCGTAAGCAGCCATGGCCGGCCTTGCCGATCACGCCTGGAAGCGGCGCTTCAGCAGCTCGATCGAGAGTCTGTTGGAGGGCTTCTACAGGCCGGCCCTGATGGATGCCAGCCGTTACTGGCGCATCACCGGCTACTTCACCAGCCGCTCCCTGCTTCAGGTACTGGAAGGAGTGGAACAGCTGGTGGCGGCCTCACCTGATGGTCTGGGCCACGGGCAGATGCGCCTGATCACAGGCGTATTCCTCAGCGAGGCCGACATCACCGCGCTGGCGGCTGGAACCCCAGCTGAAACCGTTCTCACCGATCACCTCTCAAACCACTTCCCATTCAAGGGCGTGGTGCCGGGCGGTCAGGGGGGCGCAGCCCTTGGCGCCGAGCTCCTGGCCTGGCTTGTGGGCCGTGGGCATCTGGAGATCCGTGTGGGGCTGGCCCTCATCGACGGACTGATCGTCAACGACGGCGCGATCTTCCATGCCAAGGAAGGCGTGATCGAAGACAACCACGGGCAACGATTGGGCTTCAGCGGCAGCGTCAACGAAACGCCCAACGGCTGGACCAGCAACTTCGAAACCATCCAGACCTTCTGCTCCTGGAAGCCTGGTGGTGCCGAGGCCATTGATGATCTGGAGGCTGGCTTCCTACGGCTCTGGGAAAACCAAGACTCCGGCGCCCGCACCTTCACCCTGCCCGAGGCAATCCGCCAGCAACTGGCCATCTTCCAACCAACGGAAGGGGTGCCCCGTCGCCTCAAACCTTTCCTGAACGATCTGCCCGCGCCGGAGCCAGAGCCCGTCGTTGAGAGCGTCCCCGACATCGATGAACGGCGCCGCATCGTGTGGAGCTACGTGCTTCAGGCTGCCGCCAGCGATCTTCCCGGAGCCGAACGGGTTGGAGAAGGCACCAGTGCCGTCAGCCCCTGGCCCCACCAGCAGCGGGCCTTCCAGCGCCTCTGGCAGCA
>Ga0079300_10001222_pt1 | contig 10129 bp, 10 predicted proteins | sample Wag4_2014_7_11_FD_74799 | JGI IMG/M metagenome (GOLD analysis project Ga0079300, IMG submission 74799) | Fresh water microbial communities from Ohio, USA - Utica-2 Time Series HT 2014_7_11 | ecosystem: Environmental > Aquatic > Freshwater > Water tank | place: USA: Ohio | collected 2014-07-11
CCTCGATGGAAAGAGTGTGGAATATACAACTCGACTGACGCCTCTTCCTTTCTTTACCACCACCGCCTACGTGCCTCCAACCTTGATCCCCAATACCACCCTCCAGTTAAGAGGCACCAACTTCTCTAACATTAGCTCCGTTCTCATCGGAGGTTCCATGGTTCAGCCTATCTATAACTCAAGTGTATCTCTTACCGTCACAGTTCCTTCTACGCTTCCCAACAATACCATTACGGTGTTTGATCTCTATGGAAACAACTCCACGTATCGCACTCCGATCCAATTAACAGGACTGTCTTCTTATACTGGATACAAAAACACCCTCATCAGGATCTACGGAGACAATCTGACACAAATGAGACGGATATGGTTCAACACGGCAAGTACCACCAACTTTTATAGAATCTCCAATACCGAATATAGCGTCATTGTACCTGATTCGACCTCGGGATCTCTCGTGGTGGAAGATATCTTTGGTATATTCTCCATGCCCATCACGTTCGTGTATCAGCATCCTACCATCACCTCTCTGTCCGCCACAACTGGAAAGGCGAAAGACACCATCTTCTTAGTTGGCCAGTCTCTCGCGAATATCAAAACGGTCTACTTTGGATCCATTCCTGCGAAAGTCGTTGCCGTCAGCTCCTCTAGTATCACGGTAGAAGTGCCCGTTGGTGTGGGTGTGGTACCCATTCGTGTCTATGATGCTATAGGTAACCAGGCGACCTCTTCACAGACATTCCAATATCAGATTGTCTCTAAACCCGTTGGAAAAGTACAGGCTATTGTCAGGTCTTCGACCGCCAATGCCTCGCAAAAGTATTATTCTCTTCTCGAAGGATCTCAGTATTCGATCGCAAAATACGTGAATGCTTCTACGTATCAACGACTCTACAATAGTTCTACCCCTATCACTGGAATTACGTATTCAAACAACAGGATCTACTTCTGTGATCCATCGGCCAATGCGATCCGTTCCATCCCTGTAGCAGGCGGCTCGGCAACCACCGTATTCACCCGTAGTACCATGATACCCGAAGCCATCAAGACCAATGGTTCCACTCTCTTTATTGCGTGTAGAAATATGGGGGTTGCGTCCAACGATGCGTTCCTCACAACCAATGTCTCGGGTAGCGTCCTCTCCTCGCAACCCTACAGTATCATGACTGGGTATACCCTCAAGGGCATTACACCTAGCCCAACGGGCATCGATCTTTACATGTCGGCGGTGCGTTACCCTAATGCCATGACGGCCACAGGACGCGTATTTCGGTATAATACCTCGCTCAACATGTCCTTTATTCAAGGGTTAACGAATCCACTTGATCTTACTTTCTCCAATGGATACTTGATTGTGGATGGACATATTCAGATTTACAATCCCAATGGTGTATTGGTTGCCACCTATGAGACAGATGCCAACACGCTCACCGAAGAGATTCGGGTAGGAGAGACCAGTATTTCATTTACCGTCAACAACGAATCTACCGCCACCTCCGAAATTAGTCAAATCGTCATTCCACCTAACACGGGAGACACGTTTCAGCTTACGGATCAATATTCCCCTGTAAGAGGCACGGAAGGATCTTTGGTCTCCATCATTGGATACAACATGGCTCCAGAGGACATTCTTTCCGTCGATATTTCAGGTACGACGATCACTTCTCTTACCGCCAACGTGACCTACTTTGTGACGACCAACCTACTTGTGATTCGGATGCCCACAACAGTTGATCCTACGGTCGCGATTGTGGTGACTACCTCTACGGGGATCAAACAATATGCGTTTGCCTATGGGCAACCCAACTTGGTGGATATTATTCCTCTTTATCGCGGAGACCAGAGATACTTCCATTTTACAGGAACAAATCTAGATAATATTCAGGCAGTCGAATTTGTAGACAATACCGTCACCGAACTAAGCTCCGCAAAGACATTGGTTCGAGATGTCACGTCAACCTCGTTTAATTGTGATTTACCCAGCATACCTTTGAATACAGCTCGTTGCCTCTTACAGGATGTCTTCGGGAATGTCTACCAGGAAGACGCTAACTATTTCACCCTCACCTCGGAAACCTGTTTCTTGGCAGGCACACCTATCCTTACAGACCAAGGCCCTGTGGCGATTGACAAAATCAATATTCACGAGCATACTCTTCAACAGAGACCCATTCTGGCCATTACGAAAGTGAAATACAATGCTTCTACCTTGATCCTCTTTCCAAAGGATTCGATCCGTAAACATTATCCTACACAAGACACCGTCATGAGCCGAAAACACAAGCTCTATGTAAAAGGCAAAATGAAAAGAGCTGAAACCGTCAAAGGGGGCATCGAAGTACCCTATCAGAATCAATATTTGTACAACGTGCTTTTAAAAACCCATGAAACCATGAATGTGAACGGTTTAATCTGTGAAACACTCTATCCGAAGAATCCCATCGCAAAATACTTCCTTTCTACGTCCGCCTCGGATTAAAATACTTATCCACGAACACGCTTCTATTCAGGACTATAAGGAGATACACCCTTAATTATTTCGAAAAATAAACCAACTGAACAAAGGTTTCTTCCAGTACCTGCGTTTGAATATTATTCTTTACACATTGATGAATAAGTAGTTCATTGTTGTCACGATTGTTTTCATAGTCCGATGTAATCATCCCTTGATTTATTTCATAATCATCGTATATACAATACAGCTGTTTAATCAGGGTAGCTGGAGTTCCAAACCAGCAATGGTCCATACATCTAGGATGATAACATTTATAGTAAATTATATTCTCTTCCATCACTGGGAAAGGAATATCGTGTAGAATCTCCATATCAGGTCTGGTAAACATCACCTTTGAATAAGAATGATCCACGGATGATAAATACCTAGCGGCTTGCTGATATTTATACTCAATCGGTAGACTAGTCGTTACAGGTGTATGATTTCGAAAGGGAGTATAATACAATCGTTGCCTATTTTCATTTAAGCTATTACAAAAAGAATCAAAATCTTCGATGACTATTTTTTGAATTGTAATCATCTTGTATTGTGAATAATGTGAAAGAATATCCTCCTCCTTTATGACATCTTCTTGGAAAGGATGTAGATCAGGATTACCATGGTTATTTGAATAGCCTCTATTTCTCCAAGTAAAAATATAGAGATCGATTGAATCGTACACGGACAAAAATCTATGATAACTCTCTATGATTTTTTTAGACTCATAGGTCCTCATTTGTCCCGTTAAAATAAGACAAAGTTTTTTCATATAGGTTAGAGAATGTAATAAATAAGTAAACTAAACACAAAAGGTCCCAATGAATGTACTCTGGAGACAAACACTTCACCCATCGTCTTTTTGGAGCTGTATATGCTTCTAACCTCTCGATCCATCATCTCTTTCATCGGACCCAAGTGGAGAAGACACCTAGTTCCGAACATGTTGTCGCAGTTTTATGTAACAAACCAATTAAAATCTAATATTCAGAACACCTGATACATGCTCTATAAAATAACAGATCTGTTCGATGTATTGTTTTTAAAGTAGACATACAATAGAATTGTTCGTATTTCTATGTGAGACCATCCCGATTCGATTACCATATACAGTGTGTGTTTATTCGACTCCTTATAAAATCAGTCACAACAACCCAATGACAACCTTAGGCGAACCCGAAAACAACCGATCCCTTTTTCATGGATCCCTTCAGAGACTCCTCCTGAAAATATTTCGAGGTCCGAAGGGCCTCCCTCTCTCCCGCAAAAAAATCCAAAAAAAAGACTAACGCTAAAAATATTTATGGTGTGGTTTGCTACATTTTGTAGCATAATAACTGAAACTATATGCGTGTCCGATATTTACGTTGCTACTAAAAGTAGCTTGGTCAGTAAGGATCCTGCTACATTTTTCAGGAGTACTTTTAATATCGAATAAACTTCACATGTAAAATGGTGCCATGTTCTATACCTGTTTCATTAATTACGCACACCAGGTTCTTAGAAAGTTAGTCGAAAGTTAGCCGTCCGTTAGCCAAAATTAGCCGAGCCGATTTTCATGGATCACTCCATTTTTTTCAGAGGCCCTCCAGAATTTTTTTCGAGGTCCGAAGGTTTTCTCTCCCGCAAATATTAGATTTTCCGAACATGTTGTCGCCGTTTTATGGTCACAAAACAATCATTTTCCAATACAAATATAACATCACATATGGTTTCTTATTTTGGTGTTATATTTTTATTATTAGAATCCCAATGATAAAAACAATCAGTCGTCTTTTATTGGAAGCCTTTTCTTCTGTATCTCACACGATACACCGTGTACGTTTAGTGTATGACAATCGAAACCAGTCACGACAACCCAACGACAACCTTAGGCGAACCCTAAAACAACCCACTCCTTTTTCGCGGATCCCTTCAGAGGCCCTCCAGAAAAATGTTCGAGGTCCGAAGGGCCTCCCTCTCTCCCGCAAATATTAGATTTTTCCGAACATGTTGTCGTCTTTTATGGTCACAAAACAATAAAATATGTATATACAATTCTTACCCTTTTCAGTATGATTATTTTACCTTTATTAGAAATAGATTAGAAATTCCATGAAAACCAATATAAAACAATAAAACTTATGTATATATGCCCATCTATCATTGCGATCTTTGTCAATTTACCACACATCTAAAGTGTAATTATACGGTACACCTCGAAACAAAAAAACATCTCAGTCACGTGGCCCTTGCGACAACCCTAAAACAACAACAGGCGAACCCTAAAACAACATCTGACAATGATAAACAGACACACTCATTCTCGTGTAAATATTGTAATCAAACATTTGCTTTTCGGCAGTCTATGAACAGACATATCAAGTACTCTTGTACACAAAACAAGGATGAGGACTTGAAAGAACTGGTACGACTCATGAATGCTCAGCTCGAGACACAGCGGCAGGAGTTCACCAAGAAGATCGATGCTCAGGCCAAACAAATTGAAAAACTCATGGGGAAACTGGAGATTCACGGATCCTTTAACACCACCCATATTCAAAACATCAACCTGCTCGCGTATAGAGAGACCGATGTCTCGCACCTGACGGACCAAGACTACAAGAGTTGTCTCAAGAAAATCAATCACTGTGTCAAGCAAATGATCGAGAAGGTACACTTTAATCCCTCGAAACCCGAAAACATGAACATCTATATTTCCAACATCAAGGACAAATACATCATGGTCTATGACGGATCCAACTGGAACCTCGCCAACAAGAAGGATGAACTCGACCGTTTGTACGAGGAAAAAGAAATGATGCTCGAGGAATGGCTGGAGTCCAACCCAGAAAGAGAACTCAAAGAGAAGTTCATGAAGTATTTGAACAACAAAGAAAAAGATGAATGTTTGAACAACATCAAAGAAGAAATCAAGCTGATGCTTTATAACAATCAGAAGATGATCGAGTACCGACCCGTCTAAGTATTTGAATGTGGGTCAAAGGAAAGAATATTGGAATAATACAATGGCAAAAAAGACAAAGAATACGACAAAGAATGCGATAAATACTCTAACCAAGTGTCCAATGCTCTTATGGGCTCTGGTCATTCTCCTGATACAAATCGTGGTGACTTATGGATTTACGCTCACTCAACAGTTCTCTCCGAGAGCGATGATCCGAAACCTCAGTTTCTTGCCCTTGTTGTACGGTGCTCATTATCTATGGTTTCCGCTTTGTGTGGAAGTGTTTCTCGAGACCGTGAAATACTACGGATGGTCCATCGACCATTACATCGCCACGACCTATTTGTACAATGACTACTTTCGAGTGATCGACAAAAAACATCCGATCTTAAGCAACTACAGTGAAGGAAATTATGACGGATTGTTGGGTATCCAGATGAACGATTACAGCCAAGAGAATTTGAAACGGGTTCGAGATTGGGCACAGAAAACCTATTACCAAGCCCTCACTCATCCCTCTCCCACCTTTACCGACCTCGAGGGAAAGACTCACGATATAAGTATCAAATACAAAAGCGAGCAAAAGAAATTTGAATACATCTGTCAAAAATGTAACGTGAAACAGGGGATGAGGATCTTAGAGATTGGGTTTGGAGAATGTGATTTTTTGAATTATATCTACGAACACTATGGGATCCGTCCTGTCGGGGTAAGTATTTCAAAAGAACAGGTGGCCAAGGCAAAATCTCTGGGCTTCGAAGCCCATTGTATGAATTCGTGGGACATGACCGACGAATTGGGTACGTTTGATTTGATTCTACAATGCGGGAATGTAGAATACATTCGTTTGGTAGGTGAATCACAAGAGGTGTATACGGACTTTTTCAAGGTGGTTCATCCTCGGTTGAACCCTAGGGGTAAGTATTTTATTACGTGTTGCCACAATACCGAAGGCTATGATTATTCTTGGTTTGATTATGTCCGAATCTATTTCTTATGGGCAGGAAATGATGGAGGGTATCCGACAGGAAAGGACGGTCTAACGAAATACGCAAAGAAAGCAGGCTTCCGCGTGATGTACCAGGAAGATCGAACGTTTGACTATTATGTGAACGAGATGTTGTATTTCTCCTTTTTGAGATGTGTCGATCAATGTCATACAGTAGTAGAGCCAGGAAGCCTGTTACGGGCCTTGTTCCTGACGATCGCGGCTCCCTACTTTATCCACAGTTATCTATGCTATCAACCTAGCAAATACTTACCTGTCGTACCGTTTGCGTACGAGTTTGAGCCCCAGTTCCGCAAGGAATGGAAATCTCCTATGAAGCTGGAGTATATTCTTCTCGAGAAAAGCTGAGTGAAGATGATCTCAGGTTCAATCTTTCTCTCCAATTCGATCTCCCATTCGAGTCTCGAGTTGGTCGATCTTTCTCTCGAGTTGTTCGATGCGTTGACGGGTACGTTCTTGTTGGGCGGCCATGTCACGTGTGAGACATTCTATCTCTTCTCGTAATAACCACTCCACCACATAGTGGGACTCTGATCCACCTGAACGATCTTGTTCGCGAAGGATCGATTGTACCCCCTCGATCTGACAATGGGTAGAAAGAGAGAGTGGCTTGAGAAGCCGTCGAATGGAGTCTAGCTCTTTCACACTTCTCTCCCTTGCCCGTTCGCGAAGGCCTGTTTGTTCCGCATGAACATGATGATGATAGACAAGATCAAAGAACTCTTCAGGAGACATATCACTTTGGTAATGACGAATAAATGCTTCCATTTGAATTACGACTAGATGAAAAGATATCCATTTTATCGACATCTTTTCATTAATATCTGGTGAATATAATGAGATCCAAGACTACATCAAAGTCGTTCCAACGTAAGAGAAGGCGTAACACCAGGCGTAAGACATCACGTAAGAGATCACCTACGAAGTCACCTAGGAAATCCTATACGAGAGGCGGAACCCTACCCGACTTTAGACGGATGACTCAGGCCGATTGGGACCGAGTACTCTTGTTTTGGACGCCTCTAGCTGAACCAAATGAATGGTTAAGGTTGAAAGCCTCAATCGAGAGCCTGGTCTTGAAAACGCCCGCGTTGACAAAGATCCGACAGGGGATGTCTATTCACGACGTTACCCTAGAGGACCTTCGCATGGATCTGTGTGAGAAAATCAAGGCCATTTTTCCAGGGTATTATATTTCCGAGGTAAACAGGTTTAAAACGGAACTGGATTTTGCCAAATACAAGCTCCTTTGTTGTGCGACCATGATCTTGTATGGAGTGATCTCTGCTCGATTGTCTACGAATCCAGACATTCAATTGTTGTTCAAAGGGGGCAGAGCCATCCAAATGGGCAAAGAAACCATGTCAACCTCGGAAGACATTGATCTCTGGGTCGACGCAAAAGATGCCCAAAATACCGCAGGACATCTCGCGTTGCTGATGCGATTGTTGTTGCCCTTCTCTACCTCGGTGCTCCCGCCCCGAGACAATAGTTTTGTCTACAAGATCAGTTATCAAGCATCGGACCATCGTTTCATGGCCTTGTCAGACATCGATTTTAAACCCATCGACCATAAGTTTTTTAACGAGGTCGAAACGACCCTGACTTATTTGGAGGATCTTCAACAACCTGCTCTCTTTCGACGCCCCACCCTAGAAATGATTTTACAAGAAAAGGTCTTTTTCTATGAAAAATACAGGGATCTTGCGGATCGTTTGGAAAAAGGAGAACCTGCGGAGGTGGACCTAAAGACATGCCACTATTTCATGGACAAATTTGGGAAGGCAATCTTGTCGATAGATCCTCAAACGTACCTTCGGTTGATCCATCTTTTGCCAACGAAGTCGCCAACAAAATCAAAGTCCCATAAATCTAGGTCTTAGGCCTCGATCTAAACCCCTTGTTTACCTTTCTTTTGGGCCAAACAAGATAGATCGCCACACACGTCACGATCCAATAGAGGAGATAAAGCCAGAAATAAAAGGAACTGGATTCGGCAGTATTCACAGCTCTGTCACAAATCACATTGATGTTGAGATCCTCGTAGTCGATTTCGTCTAAATAGGCACGCCTCGCAGCCTCGTAGGTGACATAGGAGGTTTTATCCCATGGAGCCAGGTCCATCATCCCAATTTTATAGAGAAGTCCATTGAACATGAGGATGTAATGAAAGAAGGTGAGCCAGTCAATCAACTGTGGATGTTTCGCCGCTTCATAGAGTCTAGGGCTGATCTCTTTCATCACAGGATTGCTGGACGTTTGTACAATCGTCAACTCTGGAAAGCACGTATCGTACGTGGCCTGGTCTGGAAACACTTCAAATACTTGGAGAAGACGGCGATTTCCTTCCCCAAATCCGATGCCCCGATGATGAAGATTCGCATGGAACACCAGTAGGTCTCCCCTCTTGATGTTCAATACAATTCTTTTTTGGTAAGAAGAAAGGCTCCAGCCGCGGTTATGGTACCGATGCGAGCCAGGAATCACTTCGAGCTGGGCATCGTCGAAGTAACAGAGACACGTATAAATGGGCAAGAGTTCACTCGACGTGTGGTTATAAATGTCTCCATGAAAGGTAGAGGCATCTGTAGAATTGTTGTTGTTGCTTAACCTAAACTTGACGTATTTGGGGTCGGTCATGCCCGTATGTTGTTTCACTTTTTCCATGAACACCTGATCGATAAATTGTTTGGTGGCAGGATAATCCACTTTGTCTCCGTGAAGAAACGAACAGTGGAGTTCATGATCTGTAAATACTTGGGGGATCAAAAGGTATCCGTCCATAAATATACGGTAGATTAACACAGCCCGTTGTATTCACGAAATGGTTGAACGAGAAGGATATGGATCAGTGTGAGTAATAAGAACCCATTGATGAACCAACACCACAACGATCCATAGGTTTGGTCACGTTTGCCCATCGCATAGGCCAGAACAAAGAGGAAAAGGGCAATCGGGAAAAGGATCCATTTGGATGGATAGGGCAGTAGAATCCAGGGTAAAAAATAAAAGACAAGAATCGTGATCATTATCATTTTCTCTACCCATACGGGCATTCCTGGTAAATAGATCCAATTCCAAGACAAATGCCCATTGGACACGGTCGTGCGAAAATCGAAGGGGGCCTTTCGGGAATAGAGATAAATGGCTAGACACAAAGATAAGAATGCGGCGAATACTTCTACCCGATACACCTGTAAGAGAAGGATACTCGCTAGCAGCTGGGAAAGAATCAAACCAAGTCCGACCTTGGAGAGATGTCGATTGATCTTTTTGTTGTTCAGGTATTTCCATAGAAAGTATTCGAGTAATTGCATCGAAATCACTAGAAAGGTAAAGAGATACATTCCTGGATGATCAAACAAGACAGTTTTATAACGGGTATAGGTGTTCGAAAAATAGATAAAGACCAGGGCTAAACACCCAAACAAAAAGGTATTGATCGAAATATCTTCGTTCCAGCACATATATAATCCGTATAAAATCATCCCGAATCTATCTCCAGCCAATGTAGATGAAAACATACATCTATTTCCATGTCGGATGTGTCGCTCATTGGGAGTCGGTCTTTGAGAAACTGATGTCTCGGATCCATTCGTCAGGACTCTATGACAAGGTGGATAAAATCATGTGCGGGGTCCTTACCCTCTCGCCTGTACCACAAGTGTATCGAGACAAAGTA
>Ga0079300_10001223_pt1 | contig 10127 bp, 10 predicted proteins | sample Wag4_2014_7_11_FD_74799 | JGI IMG/M metagenome (GOLD analysis project Ga0079300, IMG submission 74799) | Fresh water microbial communities from Ohio, USA - Utica-2 Time Series HT 2014_7_11 | ecosystem: Environmental > Aquatic > Freshwater > Water tank | place: USA: Ohio | collected 2014-07-11
GCTCCTAAATCGGTAGAAGCATCAGGTAGCGGTTTAGTCAGCGCCCATAACATGATGTATCGCCACAACGTCACGTTATATAACGCGCAGACGATGGAACTTGAAGCGACAATTCCAGATTCCGTAAAACTCTCCGATTTCGGATACTCAAAATATTCCGGCACATATAGAGGCGCACCAGTTGAAGGTGCATTCTCGCCAGATGGTGAGTATCTCTACTTTACAAATTATGCGATGTACGGAAATGGGTTAAACCGAGAAGGTACGGACACTTGTTCTCCTAACGATAAGTACGACAAGAGCTTTCTATCTCGTGTAAATCTTGCCGATAAGAAAATAGATGCGGTTTATCCAGTTGGATCCGTGCCAAAGGTTGTTAAAGTCTCACCCAACAATAAATTTATTCTGGTTTCAAATTGGTGCTCTTACACAGTTACAGCTATCTCGGTAGAGAGCCAAGAAACAGTAAAGACGATAAAAATCGGTCGCTACCCCCGCGGGATTGCGATTACCAACGACAGTAAATATGCCTATATTGCCGAGATGGGCGGAAGTCGAATTCATCAGATTAATCTGGATGATTTCTCAGTCAATTACATTCCTATCGGATCTAATCCAAGAGCGATTGTTCTCTCCCCTGATAACTCAAGGTTATATGCCACTTTGAATATCTCAGGGAAAGTCATCGCTTGGGACTTGTTATCAAATAAGAAAATTAAGAAAGTATCGACAGGAAAATCCGCCCGCAGTTTGGCAATTTCCAAAGATGGATCTGCGCTATATGTAGTCAACTTCAGAAGCGGGACTTTGTCTGTTGTTAGCACCGAGACGATGAAGGTTTCGCAGAACATTAAGGTTTGTAACGAACCTATTGGCGTTACATACGAGGAAGTTGAATCAAAGGTCTGGGTTGCCTGCTACGGCGGTTCAATTAAAGTGTTTGCGCCTCAACAGTAACGGTTGCACTTTCCCGCGTAGGTATCGCTAGCGGTGCCGCAATCTTGGCCAAATACCGATCTACAGTCTTTCTTGCGCGATCGCTAGCTGAGTATGTTCTACCTATCCTGTCGGCGATGATGGCAAATGCATATTCACGATCTCCTGAATGTACAAAGCCCGCCAAACTAACAGTTCCGGAGAGTGTTCCAGTCTTAGCTTTTACAAGTCCAACGGCATCCGGCGCAGTTTTAATATAGCGACTTTGTAGAGTTCCGCTTTTGCCGCCAACTGGAAGACTTTCGATCAACTTAGATAAAACTGGATCTGAGTGAATTTTATAGAGCAACTGGGCGAGCACATGTGCGGTAACTTTATTCTGACGAGATAGACCACTGGCATCGATAACTACCATCTGCGCCGGATTAATTCCATAAGAGATCAAAATTTCCGCAAAGGTGATCGCTACGCCTTCATTGTTAAATCCATTTCCAGCGCTCTTTGCCGCAAGTTTGGCCATACGTTCTGAAAGTTTGTTATCACTCCAAAGCATGAACCAGTCGAGTATCTTTACAACTCTAGGTGACTCAGAAGTTAAAATCTCTTCGCTTGCTAATGAGGTTGCCTTTTCATTGTTTACCTTGATAAATGAGGCGGTAACTCCACGTTTTCTGAAGAACGCTTTAAAGCTGGATACTTCGTTGGCATAGATATCGTTGTAATAAACCTTTAACTTCTTTATCGAACCTCCCGAGCTCTCTTTAATCGCGCTGAGGCTGTTATAGGCAATTCTAGGAAAAGACGTGCGCTTCATTTTGGTGGCTACTCGGTGATCCATTGATATCCAAGGATCAAATTCGCCATCGATAACAATTGCATCTGGAACAGTGGCAATTGAAACTCGAGTAGTAAAGACTTGATCCGGTTGTAAGTGCTTTAACGTGGCTGCAGCGGCGAGTATCTTCATGGTTGAAGCAGGTTTACGTTGTGAGAAAGCATTTGATTCAAATACAACTTCACCGGTGCTCACATCTACTAGCGACACGGATGGATTACTCAACTCTGGCTCTACTGCTAACCGCGAGAAAACGTTGGCCGCGGACAAAGGATCAAATGCATAAGCGCTAGGTGTTAGAGCCAATGCTGCTGCAGTGAGCAGCGCAGAGCGCTTAATTAATCTACTCATAAAGTTATTGGTTACCTGACTGTTGCGATGAGTATATTGAGAACTGTCAGGCCAATCAGCGTAAGCCAAATGCTCTTCCTAAGCTCGCTCTTGTTTTTGTTTATGTAGCTCAAGACTAAAATAATTAAAATAATAATAAATTTGATTCCCACTGTGGCATGGTTCAAAGTCTCATCTGGTTTAGCTGATGAGTATGTGCCAACCAAAACTATTCCAGCTAGTAGAGCGGTTGCTGCAGAGTGCATCACTCCACCAGAAAGTTTGCGAGGGCTCTTATTCCACTGCAGAAGAAGTAATATAAGAATTCCCGCGATCGCCAACATGTGCGCGATATATGCGATTAAAAATACAGTCTCCATAGTGAATAGCCCTTTCTAGCCTTTCTTACATATTAAGTTTAGAGTGCGCTCATGGAAATAAATACACCAGCCACGATCGGTCCAGGAGAATTTTTTCCTGTTGTAGGTGTAGGCCCTCATGAAAAACCTTGGCCCACCGGCGCTCAATATGACTCAGAATTGCTTGAGAATGGTGATCGTCGCAATGTTCTAGATCACTACCGATATTGGTCAGTCGAAGCGATTGTTGCCGATTTGAATACCAAACGACATAAGCTACACATCGCAATAGAAAATTGGCAGCATGATTTAAATATTGGTTCGGTGGTCAGAACCGCAAATGCCTTCAATGTTTCGGCGGTGCATATCGTCGGAAAACGCGATTGGAATAAACGGGGGGCAATGGTTACTGATAAATATCTGAGCGTTATCCATCACCCAACCATCGCTGACTTTGCTTCTTGGTGTAAGGAGAACAATTTACCCATTGTAGGAATCGATAACGTGCCGACGTCTAAGCAACTTGAAGGTGCGCAACTACCAGAATCTTGCGTACTTTTATTTGGGCAAGAGGGCGCTGGGATGTCGGATGAGGGAATCAAAGTTTGTGAGGTGCTTTACGAAATTCGCCAGTACGGATCAACTCGTTCGATGAACGCATCTGCTGCTGGTGCAATTGCGATGTACCACTGGGCGTTGCAGCACCTACCACGTTAAACCCAGTTAATTAAATTTAGTCGCCTAAATCATCTGAGACTGGAACATCTTCCATCGCCTCGCGCACAGCGACTAGGCGACGGTCGATTTCATCTGCTTCTGCCATACGGCCAAGTGCACGAAGCACACTGGCCATGCGGGTTTCAATGTCAACGATGAGTTCAAAATCCTTAGGTTCTTCTTCAGAAATTATCTGTAGAACGCCGTCTAAAGTTGCAAGCCCTTCATCAAGTTTTCCAAGTAGAACTTCAGCTTTGCCGTATTCGTAGAGCGCAAAAGTTTCACGGCGATGATCATGGCCGGTTTCAAATACATCGATCGCCTTGCGCGCAGCTTCGATCGCCTTTTCGCCATCACCGAGTTCAACATAGCAAGAAGCGATCTTCTGATCGCAACGAGCGACCTGAATAACTTCTTTTTCGGTCTTAAAGATTAGGCGCGCTTCTTTAAAAGTTGTAATAGCTTTGTCGTACTGCTTTAACTCGCGAAATGCACAACCAAGTAAGTGGAGATCATTTGCTGCACCAATTTGATTTCCATCGACAAGATGCTCTTGTGCGCATTCATCCATGATTTCGACAACTTTTGCAAAATTCTTTGAGGCATACCACCACTCGCCTAATGTGCAGGCAAGTTCTAGCGAAAGTGGTGATTTGCTTTCGCGCAAAATCTCAACCGCTTTGCTCATTGCAGTTGCCGCTTCGTCCATACGCTTTAACTGATTTAAGTTATATCCAATTGCAGAGTAAGCCTGCGCAAGTCCTTCGCTAGATTCGGCAGCACCTAGTTCAGAGAAAATATCTCGTGCTGTTTCAGCAAGAGCGAGCGCTTCGTCATATTGTCCGCGCGCAAAAATTCGCGCACTTAATTCGTAATAAGTATTTGCGCGATCGGCGCCATGAACCTCTGGAATTCGATCCCAGAGCATCTCTTCTGTTACGAGCTCGTCCTGGCCGTCATCATCGCTCATGACGGCAACGCTACTCGCAAAGGTAAAGATGGGGCGTTAACACGGCACATTTCGGTGGCTCTACGAGACAATTCTGCCCTACTTTTGCAGATGCAAATGATTCGCAAATGGCTTATTCTTTAGCCATGCATATCCCTGACGGATTTATCGACCTCCCTACCTCCGCCGCATTCGCTGCAATCGCAGCCGCCGGAGTCGCAGTCTCTATCCGCGGATCAAAATCCGCGCTCGATGAAAAGACCGCGCCACTTGCAGGGCTTACCGCCACCTTTATCTTCGCGGTTCAGATGCTCAACTTTCCGGTAGCTGCCGGAACCAGCGGACATTTGCTCGGCGCCGCGCTCGCCGCCGTTTTAATCGGTCCCTTTGCCGCAACTCTTGCGATAACAATTGTTTTGATCTTGCAAGCGCTGCTCTTTGCCGATGGTGGGTTAAGTGCTCTGGGTTTAAGTATCTTTAATATGTCACTTCTTGCAGTCTGGTTTGGTTACGGCGTATTTCTACTAGTTAAGAAGATTATGCCAAAGAAGAAAATTTCAATCAGTATCGCTGCCGCAATTGCTGCGCTCTTGTCGGTTCCAGCCGCTGCTGCCGGATTCGTTGTGCAATATGCGATTGGTGCCAATGCAACTTTCTCAGTTTCTGCAGTTCTAACTGCGATGATCGGAACACATTTGCTTATTGGAATCGGTGAAGCCCTGATCACCTTCTTTGCTGTTGGAGCAGTTCTAGCCAGCCGCTCAGACTTGGTTTATGGATACAAAAACGAGACTTCCAAACTAGAGATTCGGAGCAACTAGTGAAGCAGAAAACATTCTTAATCTCAGGATTTATTGCATCGCTATTTCTTGCCGGAGTTGTGTCCTTCTACGCCTCATCTAGCCCTGACGGTTTAGAAAAAGTAGCAGGAGACATCGGATTTATTGAAACCGCTAAAGAGAACATCAATAGCAAGGGCATTCTCGCTGATTACGGAGTAAAGGGCGTTGATAACTCACGTCTTTCAACCGGGGCTGCAGGTGTAATTGGCGTGATCGCAACTGGTGCGATCTCAACTGGCTTTTTCCTGTTAATCCGCCGAAAATCTGGTGGAAAAAAATAAAACTTCAAACCACCGAACTTGATCTAGTACACACGCATGGCCACCACCACGGCCATGATGTAGGAGAACGCCTCTATTTACATCGCCATTCGGTGACTCATTCACTGCCAGCGCATGTAAAAATTCTGACTGTTCTGGCCTTTATTTCGATATCTGTGGCAACGCCAATTACTCGCTGGCCAGCCTTTATCGCCTTCTTTAGCCTGCTCATCTTCACCGCGGTCATGAGCAAGATTCCAATCTTGTTGCTCTTCAAGCGCGCGCTAATTGAAGTTCCTTTCGTTTTCTTTGCAATTTTGATGCCATTTTTCGGTGAAGGTGAGAAGTTTTCTATCTTCGGACTTTCCGTATATCGCGATGGCTTACTGGCCGGAACTTCGATCGTCGTTAAAGGAACTCTCGGCGTACTCGCTGCGGTGATCCTTTCAACAACAACAACCGCACGTGAAATTCTGCGCGGTTTGGAGAGGCTAAAGCTGCCAATGATTATGGTTCAAATCGCATCCTTTATGTTGCGTTACATAAACGTAATTAGCGATGAAATGGAGCGGATGAAAGTAGCACGTGAATCTCGTGGCTTCATCGCAACTGGTATAAAACATTGGAAAGTTTTGGCAACTGCCGCTGCCGCGCTTTTCATCCGATCATACGAACGCGGTGAACGCGTTCACTTAGCAATGCTCTCTCGCGGATTTGATGGCGCGCTGCCTTCTTTAGATTCGCATGTAGTCACTGGACGTGAATGGACAACTGCGCTCTCTATTCCATTTTTAGCTCTAATCGCATCACTTACCGCGTTACTGATTGGTTGGTAGAAATGTCTAACATCCCAAGCCTGCAGATTAATGAGTTGGCTTTCGCTTACCCCGATGGCAATCAGGCTTTATACGGTGTAAACCTGACAATTCAAAAAGGTGAGCGAGTAGCACTTCTTGGCCCGAACGGTGCGGGTAAGACAACGCTTGTTATGCATATGAACGGAATTCACCCGACTATGCAGGGCGAAGTTCGCATCTCTGGCGAACTTGTTGATAGTAAAAATAAAGAATCTCTAAAAGCGATTCGTTCAAAAGTTGGAATAGTTTTTCAAGATCCGGATGATCAACTATTTATGCCAACAGTTGGTGAAGATGTCGCCTTTGGTCCGTACAACATGGGGCTCCGCGCAGATGAACTAGACAAAGTTGTTAAATATGCCCTAACCCAAGTTGGCATGCTCGATTTCATTGATCGCCCGCCGCACCACTTATCTTTTGGTCAGCGCCGCCGCGTTGCCGTGGCAACTGTGCTTGCTATGAAGCCTGAGATCTTGGTTTTGGATGAGCCTTCATCAAACTTGGATCCAGCAAGCCGCCGCGAGCTCGCCGATATCTTGCGATCTCTAGATATAACAATCGTGATGGTTACCCATGATCTGCCTTATGCATTCGAACTTTGCGAGCGTTCGGTAATTCTTTCAGGAGGCATCATTGTTGCTGATGATAAGACAGGCCAGATTCTTAACGATGAGAAGTTGCTGAAATCTCACCGCCTAGAACTGCCAGTGGGATTTTCGTTTAAGTAAACCTGGAAGAGCTTTACTTGACCGTAAAAGGTTTACTTAAGATCAATTTACCACCTGAATAGACGCGCACGGTGCGCTTTCCTGGTTTGACCTTATTTTTACCAATCTTTACTACACGAGAATCAATCATCGCAATAATCGGCGCGGTTCCAACATTTGCTACGTATATTGAAACCACACGTTTTCTCAGGAATGCACTGGCCTTAACTGCAACAGGAGTCGCAGGGTTGGCAGATGCGCTAGGTGAAGGTTTTGGGGTTGGTGTTGGAGTAACTACCACAGCGGCTGGTTTAACCGTAACCGTAGTTTGCAAAGTATTCGATTGTCCATACTTACCTGAAGGTTGCTGGTACGCCGAGATCGTTGCAGTACCAACCGCAACACCAGTAATTACGTTATCAATAACAGCGACAACTTTTGGATCAGATGATGAGTAAATCCATTTTCCAGCTGAGTTGGAAAGTGGCGCTTTTGCTGTAGTCAACTTCTCACCCGCAGAGATTTCAAACGGCGTAAAGGCTCCCAAAGTTGGTGTTACTCCAATTACGCGGACCGAGAAAGTAGTTGAGCTAGCAATCCAGCTATCAGTTGCCTCTTGGGTCAGCGTGATAATTGCTGTTCCAGCATTTCCTAATTTGATTGCGCTGCCATTTACTGCAGCGATTGTTGGATCACTGGAAGTAGCGCTCCACTTTCCGGTTGATTGCGAAATTGGATATGCGATTGCGACATCTGGGTCACCTGCCAATTTTTCAACGTTAGCTGGTGCAGTAAGGCTCTGGCGACCTTTTACAAAGACTGTGATCGTAAACGGCTTAGATGATCCGAATTTAAGCGCAGGGGCCTGCACCGCTGTCACCGTTACTTTGCCTGGCTTAAGTGCACTTAAAGAGTTTCCAGTTATCGAAGCAATTGTTGGATCAGATGATGTGAATGTCCATACACCAGGTGAATTAGAAACTGGAGCAGCTAAAGAAATTTGCTGTGGTGTTCCAGGAATTATTTCTACAGTGCGATCAAGAAATCCGGATGCGGTTACAACTGGGTCAACTGCCAATATAGTTACGTTCATCGTGACAATAGTTGATCGAAAGCCACCTGAAGGCGCCTGCTTGGCAGAGATCTTCGTGGTTCCTGATTTTAAAGCTGTAACTGTTAATCCGTTGACTGAAGCTACAGATGGATCAGCGCTAGTTAGAGTCCAGGATCCTTTTGAGTTTGATGCTGGCAGAATCAATTCAACTTTTGAAACACTATCAATTGAAAGTGTTATGTCACTAAAAGTTCCAACAGTTGGACTTGGAGCAGTTACCGATAACTTCATGGTTGCTGTTGTCGTTAGCCAGTTAAGGGTTGGAGATTGTGTTGCCCTGATAGAAACATCGCCGCCATCTAATAGCGTGACTTTATTTCCTGAAACGGTTGCGATGCTCTGATCAAGAGATTGGAAGCTCCATGCGCCATCAGATGTGCTAGTTGGCGCATTTATTGTGAAGCTGCCCGCAGAAAGCGCAATAGTCTGATTTCTGAATTCTCCAAGTGTTGGAACACCTGGCGTAACTGTTAATCGAGATGAACGAGATGCGGCGTTGTATGCGCCTGAGGCGGCTTGGGCATACCTAATAATTGAGGTTCCGGCAGAGAGCAGTGTTAGCGTTAAGCCATTTGCTGTTGCAATTTTTGGGTTATCGATTTCAATCGACCAAGTGCCAGGTGAGTTGGTTGCAGGCGGGGTCAAAGTGATTGTCTTTTGGGTGAGAGAAACTGTTGTCGCAGTCGGGGTTGCGATGATTGTTACCGCGCCCACCGCCGTTGCCGGGACTATCAACGTAGAAATTACAAGGACGGCAAATGCTCTTCTCATCATGGGCCAATTATCGCGAGGTCACTTAGTCGCCAGAGGTTACGACACCTACTTTGCGGCTGAGAATTTAATGCGATTTTGACCGATGGCGGCACCTAGTAGAACTATGAGTGCTCCAACTGGTTCATGCCAATAAATGGTTTCATGTAAAAAGATAACACCAACGAATACTGCAACAACGGGAGTTAAGTATGTGACACTGCTTGCGATGGCGCTTCCGGCTAGCGCCATAACTTTAAAGTTCCAGATATAGGCAAATCCACTTCCGAAAACGCCCAAAGCGATCATCGCCAAGACAGGAGCGGGCTGGTATTCGTACTTATCAACCCCATTAAATATAAAGAATGGCAGCAAAGTCAGTGCGCCAAAAGTTACTTGGCCGGCGGCAATTGATTCAGGTTCCAATTTGTGCGGCAATATAAAGCGACGTGAGTAAGGGAATGAGAAACCGTAACACGTAACTGCAGCGAGGAGAATCAAAATTGCCCAAAGTGGATTATCACCAAGGCCATTCCATGCACCAAGAACAAATAAAACTCCGATAAATCCTATTAAGATTCCAACAACCTGATTGCGCTTTGGTTTTTCATCTCGACTGACCATCATGATTGCAAGCAAAGTCATTAACGGTGTAACAGCGTTGATAATTCCGGCCAAGATCGAGGTAACTTCAGTTTGAGCAAGAGCGAATAAGATTCCAGGAATTACATTTAAAAGTAGTGATACAACCCAAAGGTGAAAGAGCATCACCTTTGATTTCGGAAGTGCGATTCCTTTGTACTTTGCCCACACCAGCAAGGCCAGAGCTCCAAGAGCACAGCGACCAAAGGCGACTCCGAAGGGAGTAAGAAACTCAAGACCGAGTTTGATGAAGATAAATGAGCAACCCCAGACAATTCCGAGAGCAAGGTAAATCCCAAGCCATCCCTGTTTTCTATCTGATTTATTGGCGCTCATAGAAGAGCAATAGTACGAGTTTAGAGCGAGATTACGGTTATCTGTTGGTTAGGGAAGTTTGAGCCACCAGAGGCAAGAACCACAATGCTCACAGTAATTGCAGATGAATTTTCACCACTATTGGGGACAAAACTGCTTGGTGCCATAACGGTTATAGAATTATTGTCATTGATCTGGAAGCTATCTGCCGGAATACTTCGCAGGCGAACCCCACCGATTATTCCAGAAAAGTAAATGGCTGTGGCCGTGTTGAAATCTGTTCCAATGATATTAAACGGAACCCCAATCTTTAAGATGTTGATTGAATTGCCAAGTAAGTCACGGATATCAGTAACTGTGGGCATGCAATCAACAGAACAAGTATCAGGTCCACGAACTATTGGAACCTCTGAGTTAATCGTGATGCCTGATCCATTTACTAAAGTGTCCCAACTAAAAGAAGAAACGAAGTTCAAAATTACCACCGTTGCGGTTTCAGAACTTACTTGCAGAT
>Ga0079300_10001226_pt1 | contig 10124 bp, 6 predicted proteins | sample Wag4_2014_7_11_FD_74799 | JGI IMG/M metagenome (GOLD analysis project Ga0079300, IMG submission 74799) | Fresh water microbial communities from Ohio, USA - Utica-2 Time Series HT 2014_7_11 | ecosystem: Environmental > Aquatic > Freshwater > Water tank | place: USA: Ohio | collected 2014-07-11
ATGCTGTAGGCAGCAGCGCGGGCGCGGCGCAGGTCGCTGTGGGGGGCATCCTGCAGGCGTTGGTCGCTGGTGTAGGCGTGGACCGTGGTCATAAAGCCTTTTTTCACGCCAAAGTGCTGCTGCATCACCTTCATCATGGGAGCCAAGCAGTTGGTGGTGCAGGAGGCATTGGAAATCAGGGTGTCTTCCGCGGTCAATTCGTGGTCGTTCACGCCCAAAACGATGGTCTTGATGCCGCCTTTGGCAGGAGCAGACAGGGCGACTTTTTTCGCGCCGGCTTCCAAGTGCTTGTTGAGGCTGTCGGCATCGGTGAACAGACCCGTGGATTCGATCACGACGTCAATGCCCAAGGTGCCCCAAGGCAGCTGGGAAGGGTCTTTGATGGCGGTCACTTGGATGGACTTTCCGTTGACAATCAGGCTGTTCTCCGTGTACTCGACGGTGCCGTTGAACTTGCCGTGGGCGGTGTCGTATTTGAGCAAGTGGGCCAAGACCTCGGTTTTGGTGAGGTCGTTGATGGCAACCACGTCAACTTTTTGGTTGGCAACCAAGTTGCGGAAGGTGAGGCGGCCAATGCGGCCGAATCCGTTGATGGCGACTTTTTTCATGGAGTAGGATACAGTTAAATGGAAAGAATTTTGGCCACCCGCAGGAGCTCGAGGTCCAGAGGGGCTTTGTTGAAAATGGCTTGCTGGAAGAAGGTGTGGGTGAGGCGGCCGTCCACAACGCCCACCATGAGGTCGGTCTTGCCGTTGAGCAAGGCCTCTACCGCAGCAACCCCCAATTGGCTGGCATTGACGCGGTCCAGGCAGCTGGGCGCTCCGCCGCGTTGGAGGTGTCCCAAAATGGTCACCTTGGTGTCTGCTTCGGGAAACCGCGTGCGCACGGCGTCCGCAATTTCAAAAGTGGAGCCAATTTTGTTGCCCTCTGCCACCACAATGATGTTGGAGGTTTTCTTGTTTTCCGCTCCGCGTTCGATGGCGGTGAAGACCTCGTCCAAGGTGGTGTTTTGCTCGGGCAAAATCACAGCCAAGGCGCCCGTGGCCAGGCCGGTGTGCAGGGCAATGAACCCCGCGTCGCGCCCCATAACCTCCACAAAAAACAAGCGGTTGTGGGAGTTGGCGGTGTCTCGGATTTTGTCGATGCACTCCATGACGGTGTTGCAGGCCGTGTCGTACCCAATGGTGAGGTCGGTTCCGAAAAGGTCGTTGTCGATGGTGCCGGGGATGCCCACGACGGGGATGCCGTGTTCCTCCCACAGCAAGTGGCCGCCGGTGAAGGTGCCGTTTCCGCCAATGACCACCAGGCCGTCAATGCCTTGTTGGCGCATTTGGGCGGCGGCTTCGGCGCGTCCCTCGGGGGTTCGGAAGCGGTCCGACCGGGCAGACATCAGCACCGTTCCGCCCATTTCCAAAATGTTTTTGACGCTTTTGGCATTGAGCTCCGTGGTTTCGCCGGCAATCAATCCGTCGTAGCCGCGGTATACGCCCAGTACTTTTTTGCCGTAGAAAACGCCGGTTCGTACCACGGCTCGAATGGCGGCGTTCATGCCGGGTGCGTCTCCTCCTGAGGTTAAAACGGCGATGGTTTTCACGGGTACAAAGATGCGGTTTTTATGCTGCGCCAAACAAAGATAGTGTATTTTTTACACTATACAGCAGGGTGTACCTATTACACCCAAACGTATATCTTTGTTAACCTATGGTAAATCCGAATGTTTCCGTGGACTGCGTCGTTTTTGGATTCGACGGCCGCGGACTCAATGTTTTGTTGATTGAGCAAAAGGACGTGGGGCAGCGCATTCGCTTGGCTTTGCCTGGGGACTTGGTGTTGGATGAGGAGAGCTTGGACGAGGCCGCGCAGCGGGTGCTGCGGGACTTGACGGCGTTGGAGGGCGTGTACCTGCACCAGTGCGGAGCCTTCGGAGATCCCAACCGGGTCCGGGACGTGAAGGACTTGGCGTGGCTGCAGAGCTACCGCGAGAATCCCCAAGCCCGCGTGATCACGGTGGCCTATTTTGCCTTGCTCCGCAGCGAGGATTTCAATCCCCACGCCTCCAGTTTTGCCGAACGCGTGTTCTGGCAACCGGTGTACCAAGTGCCCGAGTTGGCCTTTGACCACAACGCCATTTTTTCCCAAGCGCTTCGGATTTTGCGGAAGGAAATGCGCCAAAAGCAGGTGGGCCACGAGCTCCTGCCCGATAAATTCACCCTGAGCCAACTCCAAACCCTGCACGAAGCTATTTTTGGAGAAATCCTGGACAAGCGAAATTTCCGTAAGAAAATCATCAAAGAGAAATGGGTGTTGCCGCTGGAAGAAAAGCAAAAAGGCGTGGTGCACAAACCCGCCCGGCTTTACGAAGTCAACGCCAACGCCCCCCTTTTGGAGGAGTAACCCACTTCATACCTCGTTAAAACTGCGTTCCCATGGCACAAAAACGCCTTTCTTTTTGGCAAATCTGGAACATGAGCTTCGGCTTTTTGGGCATCCAGTTTGGCTTTGCCCTGCAAGGGGGATTCATGTCCAGCATTTTCCAAAACTTGGGAGCCAGCAAGGACGAATTGCCCGGTCTGTGGATTGCCGCCCCCCTCACCGGACTGCTGGTGCAGCCCATCATTGGCTACTTGTCTGACCGCACCTGGAGCCCGCGTTGGGGCCGACGGCGTCCGTATTTCTTGCTGGGAGCGGTGCTTAGCACCCTGGCATTGTTCTTCGTTCCCAACTCGCCCACGTTGTGGGTGGCCGCCGGTTTCCTGTGGATTTTGGACGCCTCCATCAACATTTCCATGGAGCCCTTCCGGGCCTTGGTGGCCGATAAATTGCCCGACGAACAGCGGTCTTACGGGTTTGTGGCCCAGACCTTGGTCATTGGCATTGGCACGTGGGTGGCCAGCAATTTGCCCTGGTTGGTGAGTACGCTCGGGGTTTCTACTACAGCGCCGGAGGGCGAAATTGCCCCGTCCGTGCATTGGGCCTTTGCCATTGGTGCCGTGGTCTTTATGGCGTCTATTTTGTGGACGGTTTTCACCACCACGGAGGAGCCGCCGGCCGACCTGGAGGCTTTTCAGGAGCACCGACGCAAGACGGCCGGAATTTCCGGTGCCCTTCGGGAAATAACCTCCAGCTTCCAGTACATGCCCAGTGTGATGTGGAAACTGGGTTTGGTACAGTTTTTCAGCTGGTTTGCCTTTTTCACCATGTGGAATTTTGCGACGCCGGCACTGGCCGAGTTTGTATACGGTGCGGCCATGCCGGCCGAAGGGGCCTTGAATTACCTGGCTGAAAAAGCCGCATACAACGAGGCCGTGGCCACGGTAGGATCCTCCATGGGCATGTACGGACTGAGCTCCATGGCCTTTGCCTTTTTGCTGACCCTGTACACGTCCAAACGCGCCATCAACCGCCGGTTGGTGCACCTGCTGTCTTTGGCTGCGGGAGGTGCGGGCTTTTTGCTGATGACCACCGCCACCGCCGAGACCGACGGCCTGATCAACGTCGGATTTGCTTTGGTGGGCATCGCATGGGGCAGCATTTTGTCCATGCCGTACGCCATTTTGTCCAGCGAGGTGGATCCTGCCAAAATGGGCATCACCATGGGCCTGTTCAACATGTTTATTGTGATCCCCCAGATTGTTGCGGCCGTGGGAGGCATCAACTGGGCGTATAAAACGTTTTTTGGCGACGCCATCATCAATACCCTGGTACTGGCCGGGGCCTGTTTGCTGCTGGGCGCGGTGTCGTCGTTGATTTTGCCCGCGAAGAAGGGCTAAGTCCGAGGGGGCGACGCAGGAGAACAAAAAAGCCCGCCGCGCAAGCGGCGGGCTTTTTTTTACCGCTGAATTTCGTAGATCTCCGAAAACCAAGGACCTGCTTCCCAGGATTCCGACCACTGGACGGGGCTGCGGTCCAGGGCTTTGACAGCGTTCCGTTTTCCTCCCAGCAGTTCGTCGAACCGTTCCATGGACACTTTGGCCGGTTGGTCGCTGGCGTTCACCACGGTAAGCACGATGCGGTCTTGGGTGTACCGGGCTACCACGTAGAGTCCGTTTTCTGGAGCAAACTGCATCATTTGGCCGTAGTGCAGCGCCGCCTGCGAGGTGCGGTACCGCCCGAGCTTTTGCACAAAATCAAAAGCCTCGTTTTCTTTTGGCGTCCGTCCTTCAGCCGTGAACGCGCTGCGCGCGTCCCCGGCCCAACCGCCCGGAAAGTCTTCCCGCATGGTGCCATGGTTTTCGGTGGACTTCATCAGGATTTCGGTGCCGTAGTACAAACACGGAATCCCCCGCAAGGTGTACAGCAAGCTTAGCCCCAGCTTGTATTTCCGTAGGTCCTCCCCACACAGCCCAAAGTAGCGGCCTTCGTCGTGGTTGTCCACAAAGGTGACCAAGCTGTAGGGGTCTTGGTAGAGGTAATCCGCTGCCAAGGACTGGTACAGCTTGCCAACTCCTTGGTTCCATTCGGATTTTTGCATAACGGTTTCCTTGATGGAGAAATACGTCTGGAAATCCGTCACTGAATTGAGGTGGCTGTCCGCCTTTCGAAAGGGGTACCCCGCGGTGAAGTAGGCCTGGCTGGGGTGGTTGTGCACCCAGGTTTCGCCGAATAAAACCATGCGCGGGTAGTGGGCCCGCACCACCTTGTTGAGGCGGGACATGAAGTTTTGGTTGGGGTAGGTGTAGGTGTCGATGCGGAGGGCGTCAATTCCGGCCTCTTCGATCCACCACAGGGTATTCTGAATCAGGTAGTTGGCGGCATCCTTGTTTTCCAAATTCCAGTCGGGCATGGCGTCGTCGAACCAGCCGCGCTCAAAGAATTCCCGGTCCCGCTTGGAGGCGTAGGGGTCAAAGAGCGTTGTTTCGCGGTAATTGGTGCGCGGGAATTGGGTTTTGGAATTGAACCACGAGGAATCGGGCTGCGCTCGGTAGAGGTAGTGCTTGTCTCCGGCGTGGTTGTAGACCACGTCCATTACGTGTTTCATGCCGCGGGCGTGCAGGGCGTCGGACAGGCGAACGACGTCTGCGTTGGTGCCAAACCGAGGGTCCACGTTGTAGTGGTCCGTGATGGCGTAGCCGTGGTACGACGCACGCACTTGGTTGTTGGCAAGCCACGGATTGATCCATACGCCGGTAACCCCCAAGGACTGAATGTAATCCAGGTGTTTTTCTATCCCGACGAGATCCCCGCCGTGGCGGTCGTACGGTTCCTTGCGGTTGAGGCTGCGCTCGATTTGCCCGTCGACTTGGTCGTTCTTGGGATCGCCGTTGGCAAAGCGGTCGGGGGTAATCAAATACAGGTTATCCGCGGGGGTGATGCCCATCAGCTGGCGTTTGGAGGCGTCTCGGGGTTTCAGCGCATAGGTGAACGCCAAAGGGCCTGCCGGGGTTTTGATTTGGAAAAGAAGATTGCTCGGTTCGGCGTTTGGACTGATCCAGAGGACCAATTTCATGTACCCGCCATTCTTCAAAACCGTTCCCGAGATCAATTTTATTTGCGTGTGCTTGAAGAGAGGAAGGGCCTCACATTTTCCATAAATCGACGGAGACTTGACCAGCAAGCGCACGGTATCTCGGGCCATGCCGACCCACCAATGAGGAGGGTCAATGCGTTCTGGCGCAGTGGGGCCTTTGGCGGCCAATGCAAAGGGGACAAGGGCAGCGGCAGCAAAGAAAAAGCGTACGGACGGTGGGAAGGACAAACGCATGGATGGAATAGGATTGGAGGACGAAGGTAGCGGGCGCTGAGGGAAATAAAAAAGGGGCCGCAAGCGGCCCCTCCTTTTTCCCTAACCCAGAGAAAAATAATTACTTGGTAACGAATACCTTTTCTACGGATTTAACGCCGTTGGCAACGATTTCAACCATGTAGGTGCCCATTTCAACAGCACCGCCGTTGTTGGCATCCAGGTTCCATACGAAGCTGTGGTTACCGGCCTCCAAAGAACCAGCAGCCAAAGTCTTCACTTCTTGGCCCAACAGGTTCAAGATGCGCACAGAAACGTCACCGGCCTTGCGGGTAGCAAAAGCCACTTGGGTGAAGTCAGCAGCAGGGTTTGGAGATACGGTCAAGTTGTTCAAAGACAACTCGCGGGTGCTCAAGTTGGGAGAAGAACCGTCGCACTGGAAGCACGCGTCGTAGCAGAACAAGAATGCCGCGTTGTTGGCGGGAACCACCAAGGTGCGGTTGATGTTGCCAGAACCGTCGTCCACGCCGCAGTTGTCCGTAGCGATGGTAGAACCGGTAGTTCCTTCGTTGGTGCCCCAGTCGTTGTTTACGAACTTGTACAATTGGGTAACGCCAGCAGCAGAAGCAGGGTAGTCAACGGTGATAGACCAGATGTTGCTGCCTTCGTCGGTCATGGCAGAAGCGGCGTTGCTGGGAGACCAATCGGCCATGGCCGTACCACCGGTGGTGGCGCCTTGGGTTTGGAAGTTACCGCCTACGCGCATACCGTTGGCACCGAGGGTGTTGCCAGCAGCCAAGTAGTCGGTGATGTCCACCTTGTAAGTGATGGAAACTTGTGCGAAAGCTGCGCTTGCAACCAAGACAGCAGCGAGAGTAAGGGTTTTTTTCATGGTGTTTGTGTGTATTGGGTAATGGGTTGAGGGTACTAAGTTAGGAAAGGAAAGTGTTTTTTGACCGCTGAAAGGTTGTTTTTCAAGGTCAATAACCGTCGTTTTGGATCAGGTTGGGATTGGCCAAAACATCGGACGCCGGCAAGGGATACAAATTGAGATCGGTGGAATTGGCCATTCCTTCTTTGACACCCCCCTTGAAGGGCCAGATGTAGGAACTGCCTGCAAATTTACCAAAGCGCACGAGGTCTTGGCGGCGGTGTCCCTCGTAGTGGAGCTCGCGCATGCGTTCGTCCAAAATAAGCTCCAGAGACAGGCTGCCTACGTGGTTGCTGCTGTTGCCGTAGGCACGGGTCCGCAGGTCATTGAAATAACCCAGGGCCGTTCCCAAATTGGAGTTAGAGCGCACCGCGCATTCGGCGTACATCAAGTAAATATCCGCTAGTCGGAACATGGGGAAGTCTACGTCTACAAAAGTGATGGGCTCCACCCCAGGATTTCCGGCACGGTCTACGTTGCGCCATTTGGTGACCACATAGCCCTGGTAGGGGTCTGCAAAGTCATCGATGGTATCCGTTTGGCGGGTGTAGGTGGTGTCTGTACCGGCAATCTCCCGGCCGCGAATGGCAAAGGTGTACCGGGTGTCCAAGCTGTCGTTCAGGACGTCGGAGAAGGACTTCCGTGCACGGAGCCCTTGCCAGGCGGAGGTGGTCCCGTAAGCAATTCCATAAACCTGGTTGTGCATGCTGCCGTGCACCAAGAAGGTCGTACCGCCGTAGTTTCGGGTGCGGTTGCCGTCGAAGGGAACGGCAAAGATGAACTCGGAGCTGAGGTGGTTGTCTGCCAGGAACAAGTGGCGGTAATTGGGATCCAAGGCGTACCCCTCTTGCATGACTTTCTCGCAGTCGGCCATGCACTTGGTCCATTCGGGCGTGCCTTTGTATACTTCCGCGTTGAGGTATACCTTGGCACGCAAAGCGTACAAGGCTCCGCGGGAAGCTCGGCCGTATTGGGTATTGATGCGGTTGGGCAACTCGTTTTCAATGGCCGTCAACTCGCTCACTACGTAGTCGTAGATCTGGTCGCGGGTTCGGCGCTCCGGGTAGTAGACCCCCGGACGGTCGTCTTCGTCCACAAAGGGAATGTTGCCGTACAAATCCATGGCGTGGTAATAGCTCAAAGCGCGCAAGAAGCGCGCTTCCGCCTTCATTTGCCGTACAGTGGCTTTTTGCTCCTCGGTGAAATTCTTGCTGTCCATCCACTCGTCCGTGGTGTAGCGAATGAATTCGTTGGTCAGGGCAATTTGGTAGTAGGTGCGGTAGTAGAAGCTGTTTACGAACGAACTGGTAGGGTCCCAGGTCATGGTCACCAATTCAGGCACTCCGGGGTCGTTCCAGCCGCAGACTACTTCGTCCGTGGGCAATTCTTGGAGGTTCCACAGCAACCGGATGTACTGGGAGAACCCTTCGTCGATTCCAGAAATGTCGGGCTGGCCGGCAGGTCCGTTGTTGCCGGACACCGCCAATCCTCCGTAAAGCTTGGCCAGGACGTTGTCGTAGTTCTCAAAGTCGGAATACACCGCCTCTGCGTTCATGCCGTATTTGGGCGTCAAGTCCAAATCTTTGGCACACGAACCGACCAGCATAGCAGCGCCGGTCAAAAGGGAAAGGGATTTTACCAGTTTCATCGGTTCCGTAGATTACAGTTGCACATTGAGTTGGATGTTGAACACGCGCGGACGGGGGTACAAGTTGTTGTCGATACCGCCGGCGATCTCGGGGTCCAAACCGCGGTACTTGGTGATTACCAGCGCATTCTGCATGGAGAGATTCAGGCTGGACGCGAAGCGGTCTTTGTACAGTTTGCCTAAATTGTAGGACAGGTACAAGTTGTCCAAGCGCAGGTAGGAAGCGTTCTCCAGGTAGTAGCTAGACAGGTACTGGGGCGTGCGGAACTGGCTTTCCAAGAAGTCGCTGGTCAGGTTGGTCAAGTGCGGCTGCGAACCGCCTACCGAGAAGTAGTTGCCGTTCACGGAGCGAACGTTGTTGTAGACGTACTGGCCCAATTCCGCGCGAACCGTGGCACCGCCGCTCCACCGCTTGTGGGTGAAGTTGAGGCTCATGCCAAACAAGGTGCGTGGCTCGGGGGTCCGGTTTTGGAATACCTTCAAGTCCGCCGTGTTGATGACGCCATCGCCGTTTTGGTCCACGTAGGCTTCGATGTCGGAGATTTTGCCATCGCCGTCGATGTCCACCACGCCGGCGTAGCTGCCCAAGTTCGGGGTAGTGCTCTTTTCAATGGGACGTCCGTTGGCGTCAAAGCGTTGTTCAAAAGCGTAGTAGGTGAACATGGGGTTGTTCAGGGCGTGGATTTGGATGGTGTTGCCCACACCGCCGGAAATGCCGCCCACTTGGATGCCGGGGCTTGCGGTGTCGTCTACCAGTGCCAATTTCAAGATTTTGTTGCGGTTTAAAGCGCCGTTCAAGCCTACTTCGAAGGTGGTCGTTTCGTTGGAAACCACCACGAAGTTTACGTTGGCTTCTATTCCGCGGTTGGACATTTGTCCGACGTTGGTCAATACCCGGTTGGAGAAATTGGTTCCCGCAGGAATGGGCACTACGCCCAACAGGTCGTAAGTGTACTTCTGGTAGACGTCTACCGCACCGTTGACGCGGTTGTTCAGGAAGCCGAAGTCCAGACCGATGTTGGTGGTGGCGGTCTTTTCCCACTGCAGGTTGTAATCGTAGGCGTCGGGGCGCAGCATGGTCACAAAGTCGTTGCCGAATTGGTACGACGCCGTGCTGGAGCTCGGCATGTAGTTGGGGATGTAGGCGTAATCGTTGAAAATGTCCTGCTGACCCGTGATGCCCCATCCGGCGCGCCACTTCAACGTAGAGAACGTGTTCTGGTTGGCCAAAAACCCTTCCTTCAACAGGTTGTGAGCAAGGGCCGCGGAGGGGAACAATCCCCAGCGGCTTTCCTTGGAGAAGCGCGACGATCCGTCTTGGCGCAAGGTGAAGGTGAATAAGTATTTGTCAAATGCATTGACATTCCAACGTCCGTAGAACGACATCAAGGCGTTTTCCGTGAAGAAATCATTGGCAGCAGGCGCCACAATGGTGTCGGATTCGTCGGCGTTCAACACGGGAAAGGTGGGGCTGGTGGTGCTCCAGTGTTGGAAGGAATAACCGCCCGTCACATCGGTTTTGATGTTGGCGGAAAGGTTGGTTTTGTAGTTGAAATAGGCTTCCAGCAGGCGGTTGGTGCGGGTGGAGGCGTACTGGCCTTTCTCCCCTCCTTGGAACCAGCTGGCGGCGGCGGAAGCGGGGGTAAAGAAGTTGCCGTTGGTGTGGGAATATTCCCCTCCTACGTTCATGTACAGGTGCAACTTGTCGTTGGCGGTGGCTTTGTAGTCGAACAAAACATTTCCCAGCATGCGGGTGTTTTGGCCGCGGTCGGTGCGCTGCTCAATCAAGCCGAGGGGGTTCTTGGGCGACAGGCCGTTGGGTTCGTTGTTGCGCACCCATTCGAAGTACCCGCCCAGGAAAGACG
>Ga0079300_10001227_pt1 | contig 10117 bp, 10 predicted proteins | sample Wag4_2014_7_11_FD_74799 | JGI IMG/M metagenome (GOLD analysis project Ga0079300, IMG submission 74799) | Fresh water microbial communities from Ohio, USA - Utica-2 Time Series HT 2014_7_11 | ecosystem: Environmental > Aquatic > Freshwater > Water tank | place: USA: Ohio | collected 2014-07-11
AACGTACACAAATCTTGGGGCTAATCACTAGCTATCCAAATCCAAATCCCGTAAATACTTACGGTTCCAGCATGACAAGGGTCGTGCACCAAGCAATCCACCTCCAAATCAGAAACCGATTGCTAACTAAGAAAGAGTCAAACAAACATGGATGAAGTCCAAAAAGAAAATTCTCCTAAGAGATCACGTCGCGTAACTGCAGTTCCTGCAACAGACGCACCGGTTGAAGCTAAGAAGCCAGCCCGTTCTCGTAAGAGTGAAGATGCTGCACCTGCAGCTGCTCCAGCAGCGTCAACTGATGCACCTGCAGAGCGTTCAAACACTAGAACTCGTAACCGTTCAGCTGCTCCTAGCGAATCAGCTCCAAAGGCTGAAGGTTCACAAGAATCATCTAGCGAGCGTCCAGCCCGCGGTGAATTCGATGGTGAGCGTCCAGAGCGTTCTGAAAGAAACGATCGTCAGGGACAAAACCGCAACCGTAATCGCAACCGCAACCGAAATGGTGGAAACGATAGATTCCGTGACCGTGGGCCACGTCGAAACAACGAGCGCGATGAAGTTGATACCGAGATCTCTCCAGACGATGTATTAGTACCTGTAGCGGGTATCTTGGACATCCTGGATAACTACGCATTCGTTCGTACTACCGGTTACCTAGCTGGTCCAAACGATGTTTATGTATCCCTTGGTCAGGTAAAGAAGTATTCACTTCGTAAGGGTGACGCTGTTGTTGGTGCAATCCGTCAGCCACGTGAAGGCGATTCACCTTCAAGAACTAAGTTCAATGCGATTGTTCGTGTTGACACTGTTAATGGTCAGACTCCTGAAGAAGCTGCTAACCGTGTTGAATTTGGAAAGCTGACTCCTCTATACCCACAGACTCGTCTGCGTCTAGAGACTGAGCCAAACAAGCTATCAACAAGAATCATTGACCTTGTAGCTCCTATTGGTAAGGGTCAGCGTGGACTTATTGTTTCACCACCTAAGGCTGGTAAGACTTTGGTTCTGCAGGCTATTGCTAACTCAATTGCTGTAAACAACCCAGAGGTTCACCTAATGGTTGTTCTAGTTGATGAGCGTCCTGAAGAAGTTACAGACATGCAGAGAACTGTTAAGGGTGAAGTTATTGCTTCTACTTTTGACCGTCCAGCAGAAGATCACACAACTGTCGCAGAGCTTGCAATTGAAAGAGCCAAGCGCCTAGTTGAGATGGGTCACGACGTTGTTGTGTTGCTTGACTCAATTACTCGTCTAGGTCGTGCTTACAACCTTTCAGCTCCAGCATCTGGTCGTATTCTTTCCGGTGGTGTTGATTCATCAGCTCTATATCCACCAAAGCGTTTCTTTGGTGCTGCTAGAAACATTGAAGATGGTGGATCACTAACGATCCTTGCAACAGCTCTTGTTGAGACTGGTTCGAAGATGGATGAAGTTATCTTCGAAGAGTTCAAGGGAACTGGAAACATGGAACTTCGACTTTCACGCTCACTTGCAGACAAGAGAATCTTCCCTGCAGTTGATGTGAACGCATCTGGTACTCGTCGTGAAGAAATGTTGATGAGCCCTGATGAGACCAAGATTGTTTGGAAGCTTCGTCGTGCTCTTGCTGGTCTTGAGCAGCAGCAAGCACTTGAGCTTGTTCTAAACCGTCTAAAGGAAACTAAGAGCAACGTTGAGTTCCTAATGATGGTTCAGAAGTCTATGCCTGTAGCAAGCGGATCTGAAAGCGAATAATGCTATCTTCAGTCCAGGCTTTACTGGCTGAACATGCAGAGTTGCAAAGCCAACTTTCTGAGGCCTCAGTCCACGCCAATCCAGTTCTTGCAAAGAAACTTAACCGCAGGTATGCCGAGCTAAACGCAATCGTTTCGGCCTACCATGCCGTTAATGCATTGCAGTCAGATCTAGATGCCGCTAAAGACATGGCTAAGGAAGATGAGAGCTTCGCAGCTGAAATCCCGGCTTTGGAAGAGTCCCTTCATGAAGGTTCCGAGAAGCTTCGTCGTCTACTTATTCCTAGAGACCCTGATGATGGTCGCGATGTCATTATGGAAATCAAGGCTGGTGAAGGTGGAGCTGAGTCTGCACTATTTGCAGCTGACCTTTTCAGAATGTATATCCAGTATGCAAACAGCAAGGGCTGGAAGACAGAAATCCTAGACAAGAACGAATCAGATCTTGGTGGATACAAAGATGTTCAGATTGCTATCAAAGGCAAGTCATCAGATCCTGCTGAAGGAGTATGGGCTCACCTGAAGTACGAAGGTGGTGTTCACAGAGTTCAGCGTGTTCCAGTAACTGAAACTCAGGGAAGAATCCACACCTCAGCTGCTGGTGTTCTTGTATTCCCTGAAGTAGATGCTCCAGAAGAACTTGAAATTGCTGCAAATGAAATTCGCGTTGATGTGTTCAGATCCTCTGGTCCTGGTGGTCAGTCGGTTAACACAACAGACTCTGCTGTTCGACTAACCCACATTCCAACAGGAATTGTTGTGTCTATGCAGAACGAGAAGTCTCAGCTACAAAACCGTGAAGCAGCTATGCGTGTTCTTAGAGCTCGTCTACTTGCAGCTCAGCAGGAAGCACTCGAGGCAGAACTAAGTGCTGCTCGTAAGTCACAGGTCAAGAGCGTTGACCGTAGCGAGAGAATCAGAACCTATAACTTCCCAGAGAACCGTATCGCTGATCACCGCACAGGCTATAAGTCATACAACCTTGATCAAGTTATGGATGGAGCACTAGAGCCTGTAATTCAGTCAGCTATTCAAGCTGATGAAGAAGCAAGACTGGCTGCTCTTGGTGAGAGCGAGTAATGAAGCTCTCTGCCGCTCTTGAAGCGGCATCTGCAAAGTTTGAAAAAGCCGGCATCGAATCCTTTCAAGCCGACGCAGAAATACTCTTAGGTTTTGTTCTTGGTTTATCAAGAGGTGAACTTGAAGTTAAGGCAATTACTGGAGAAGAACTAAATCCAGATGACGAACTCAAGTTCGAAGAATTTGTTGCTAGAAGAGCAGAACGTTTTCCTCTTCAACACCTAACTGGTGTTGCTCACTTCAGACAACTTGAACTAAAGGTTGGTCCAGGAGTTTTTGTTCCTAGATTTGAAACGGAAGTTGTTACCCAGATCGCAATTGATGCACTTAGAGCAGTCCCTAAGGAAAATCCAATAGCAGTTGATTTAGCAACTGGTTCTGGGGCTATTGCTTTATCTATTGCCCTTGAGGTTCCTCATGCCAAGCTCTATGCAGTTGAGCTAAGCGAGGATGCTCTCAAATACACCAGAGCAAACTTTGAAAAGTATTCCCCTGAGGCGACCTTGGTCCAAGGCGATCTAGCCGATGCATTCCCCAAACTGAATGGTCAGGTGGATGTTCTGGTTTCTAACCCTCCTTACATTCCTGATGCCATGATTCCTATCTATCCTGAAGTGCATCTTCATGACCCAGCCCTAGCTCTTTATGGGGGAGAAGACGGGCTTGATCTAGTCCGTAAGGTTGAGGCTTCGGCTAAGAGATTGCTGAGAGAAGGCGGATCATTAGTCATTGAGCACGCTGACATGCAGGGTGATGCCATTAGAGAACTAATATTGAGTTTGGGTTGGCGTCAATGCAGAACCCATAAGGATTTATCAGGTCGCGACAGAGCGACTTCAGCGATTAGGTAGGCGGGTGGTTGTTATGAAGAAGGTGTTTGACTGCTCAGTCGATACCGAATTACTAACTGGCATGCGTCTAGCTAAGGTTTCTCTCGGTAGAAACGAGTTAGCGGTTATTCCAACTGACACTGTTTATGGAATTGCAGCTAACGCATTCTCTCCTGAAGCAGTCCAAGCTCTTCTTGATGCAAAAGGCAGAGGAAGACAATCACCTCCTCCCGTTCTTATTGCCAATCTGAATATGGCACGAGCATTAGTAGAGACTCTTCCTGATGCTGCAATCAAACTTGCTGAAACTTTCTGGCCTGGAGCATTGACTCTAATTCTTAAAGCTCAGCCATCTCTCTCATGGGATCTAGGGGAGACCAAGGGAACAGTTGCTCTTAGAGTTCCTGATCACAAGATTGCTTTAGCTCTTATTGAAGAAACAGGACCACTTGCAGTTTCAAGTGCTAACTTGACTGGTCAGCCGGCTGCAACTACATGTGCTCAGGCACATGGCTATCTTGAAAGCTTTGTTCACGTTTTCCTAGATGGTGGGCCTAGTCCAAAGGGTGAGGCATCAACAATTCTTGATCTAACCCAGTTAGTTGATACTTACGACTCTGAGGGTAACGTGAGCACAACAGGTCTCATCAAGATTGTTAGACGTGGAGCATTAGCGGAAGCAAAGATTCGATCTGTCGTTGGAGATTTACTTGAAGTAAGTGCGGGCTAGTGCGCGCGTATCTCCTTCTTATGGCAATAGCCGGTGTGGTCACCTACCTAGCAACTTTTGTAGTTAGAAAGCTTGCTGATAAATACAACATTTATCCAAAAGCAATTAGGTCAAGAGATATGCACCTAAAGCCAACCCCTCGTATCGGTGGATTGGCGATGTTTATAGGCTTTGTGGTTTCAGTATCAATCGCGGCACCTATTGGCTGGTTTGAGGTGGTCTTTGCTGACCCTGGGCCAATCATTGCTATTTCCTTAGCAGCACTGGTTGTTATGGCTATTGGTTTCCTAGATGACCTATTTGATCTTGACTGGACAATCAAGTTAGCGGGGCAGTTCCTAGCAGCTGGAGTTTTGGCTTGGAATGGCGTGCAGATTGTTTCACTGCCAATCTTTGGAATCACTGTTGGTTCGTTTGGTGTTTCTTTCGTAGTTACTGTGTTCCTCGCTGTCTTAGTTATGAATGCGGTTAACTTCATTGATGGTCTAGATGGCTTGGTTGCCGGGGTAGTCCTAATTGGAACTGTTGTCTTCTTTATCTATTCATATCTTTTGGCTCAACAGATTTCACCAACCAACTATTTCAACTTGGCAACAGTCATCTCAGCCATTGTGATTGGTATGTGTGTTGGTTTCTTGCCACATAACTGGCACACAGCAAAGATTTTTATGGGTGATGGCGGAGCACTACTTCTAGGTCTTCTTATGACCGCATCAGCTTTGACAGTGACAGGTCAGATTGACCCTGCTTCTTTGAAGCGAGATGATCTAGTTCCAGCTGTTCTGCCATTGATTCTTCCTATCTCAATTCTGCTTTTGCCATTACTTGACTTTGCCTTGGCAGTAGTAAGAAGACTGGCTGCTGGCAAGTCTCCTTTTGCTGCAGACCGCCTTCACCTTCATCACAAACTTCAGGACTTCGGCCATGGCCACGTTGGTTCTGTCTTGGTGTTCTACTTCTGGAGTGCATCGGTTTCAGTTAGCTGTCTACTGCTGTTCCTAACCGACTTTGTCTGGGTAGCAATATTTGCAGTGAGTTCAATATCTCTTTCACTTTTGTATACGCTGTGGCCTGCAATCATTAGATTCCAATCAAGAAAGAAGTTAGCCAATGTTTGATGATCTAAAGTCTGTAATGACCAGAGTTCTAAAACTGGGGGCACTACTAGTAGTAGGCATAACCGTGCTTGGTTCGGTCATTGGCTTTCTAATAGCTGGCACTTCAGGGCTTCTAGCCGCATTAGCTGGAGGGGCGGCAGCCTTTGCCTTCACAGCCCTAACAGCTCTGAGCTTGCTATTTGGATCTAAGTTGAACCTGGGTGGTTTCCTAGGAGTGGTTCTAGGTGGCTGGCTAGTCAAAGTTCTCCTCTTCTTAGTGCTCTTCAGGTTCCTAGACAGGGCAGAATGGCTGACTCTGAGTGCAAGACCCGTGGTCTTTTTCGTAGTGGTTGCGGCTGTTATCGGTGGGCTGGTTTTGGACACAATAGTGGTTACCAAAGCCCGAATTGCTCCTTCGGTCTAATCCCTTAAATTGCTCAAAATTTGGCTCAATAACGGGATTTTGGGTCTGCAGATGCTGATACGATTTGAGTATCGCTTGCTCCAGACGAAGCGGTACCCACTGTAAATCGCCGCAAGGTTAGGCATGGCCTGCCCCGAAACAGGAGTCAAAGCTGTTCACTGAAAAGTTGTCACTGCTTAGCGCAGGATTTAGACCTTACACCGCGGGTGAAGGCGACTTTCAGGCGCCAACCATTCAAGAGTTTTACCCTGCAGTAATTGCATTTGCGGGAACCCCATTCGAGATCAACCGAATCATGTTGATTCGTCTATTGGTCATGACACTACTTATTGTTGTTTTCACTCTTTGGGCAGGTAAATTCCGTAAGAGCACCGCAACTGGCCAGTTTGTTCCAGGCAGATTCCAGATGATGGGTGAGATTTCACTTAACTTCGTCCGTAAGTCAATCGCTCACGAACAGCTGGGTGAAAAAGACGGCGATAGATTCCTACCTCTGCTAACCACAATCTTCTTCATTGTTCTGGGTATGAACATCACAGGTATCATTCCTGGTCTAAACATTGCTGGAACATCTGTAATTGGTCTGCCTATGCTTTTGGCTGGAGTTGCCTATGTGACTTTCATCTATGCAGGTGTAAAGCGTCACGGTATGAAGTTCTTCAAGAACTCACTATTCCCAGCTGGTGTTCCAAAAGCTTTCTACGCACTGGTAACTCCTATTGAGTTCCTCTCAACTTTCATCCTTCGACCAGTCACTTTGGCTCTTCGTTTGATGATGAACATGATCGCAGGACACCTGCTTTTGGTTCTCTGTTTCACCGCAACACATTACTTTTTCTTATACTCTGACGGATTCTTCAAGATCTTCGGAGTAGGAACATTTACCTTCGGGTTTGTCTTCACTCTCTTTGAGATCTTGGTGGCATTCCTGCAGGCATACGTATTCACCCTGTTGACAACTGTTTACATTCAGCTGTCGTTAGCAGATGAACACTAGGAACAAACTGGGCTAACAAACCGTTAGTTCAAACCATGGAAGGAAAACAAAGTGCAGATTATTCAAGTAGCAGCAGACGTCGCAGTTCAGACATCACAGGTTGTAGGTAACCTCGGAGTTCTAGGCTACGGTCTAGCAGCGATTGGTCCTGGTATCGGTGTAGGACTAGTAGTTTCAAAGACTATTGAGTCAATTGCTCGTCAACCAGAACTTGCAGCAAGACTTCAGGTAACAATGTGGCTAGGTATCGCGTTTACCGAAGCACTAGCTCTTATCGGTCTTGCAACCCCATTCATCTTCGCAGTCTAAGGTTTCATAAATGACTATTGGAATTCACGAACTATTGATGCCGACGGTGTCAGCTAACCCACTCATACCTGCGGTAGCTGACATTGTTTGGTCTGCAGTTGTTTTCGCGATTCTGTTGGTCTTCTTCTGGCTCAAGGTACTGCCTAACTTCAAAAAGAACATCGATGCAAGAACTGAGGCGATCGAAGGTCGTCTAGCTCAAGCAGAGAAGGCTCAGGCTGAAGCAGCGGCAAAGACAGCAAACATCGAAGCTGAACAGGCTGAGGCTCGTGCCGAAGCTGCTCAGATTCGTGAGTCTGCTAGAGCCGAAGGTGCAGCAATCCTTGCTGAACTGAAGGAGCAGGCTTCATTAGAAGCAGCTCGTATGACAGAAACAGCAAAGAAGCAGATCGAGGCAGAACGTCAGTCCGCAATCATTTCATTGCGTGCTGAAGTTGGAGCATTAGCTCTAGACCTAGCTTCATCTGTAGTAGCTCAGAACCTTAAAGAAGACAAGAACGCTTCGAGCATCGTCTCAGGCTTCCTGGCAGATCTAGAGAAAGACAGCAAGAAGAACTAATGGCCTCCTCAACTCGTCAAGCACTAGCTCAAGCTAAAGCAGATGCATCTGCATACCTTGGGTCAGACTTGGCATTTGCGATTGACCTATTTGTAGTTGCCGATGCAATCTCGGGTAGCACCCAGTTGCGAGGCATCCTTTCAGATACTTCCACTGAAAGCGATGCTAAGAACGCGCTCATCGAGCGCGTATTCAACACAAAGGTCAGTGCAAACGCAATCGAGTTTTTGAAGAAAGTTTGTGCTCTTAGATTCTCAAGAAGCATGGACCTAGTTATTGTTCTTGAACAACTTGGTGTTCACGCAGCAGCTGCTACAGCTTCGAAGACTAACGTTTTGGACGATGTTCAGAGCGAACTGTTTAGCTTCCAGCAGGTAGTTGCAAGCGACAGAGATCTTCAGTTTGCTTTGAGCAACAAGAGTGCACCTAATGAAACAAAGCTTGCTTTGGTTCAGGCACTTATTGGTTCAAAAGCTAATGCTGTAACTCTTGCTCTAATCAACCAGGCTGTTGGTTCAGCCCGCGGTCGTCGAGTTGCAATTGTGATTGACCAGTTTGCTAAGCAGATTGCTGCATACGGTGACTCACTAGTTGCAACAGTCACAGTTTCCAAAGAACTAGAACAAAGCCAGATTGAACGTTTACGTACAACACTGGCTGGCACTTATGGTCAGCAAATTAGCCTGAACATCGAAATCGATCCTTCGATTATCGGTGGAATGGTTGTTCAAATTGCTGGTGAAATAATCGACGGAAGCGTAAGCACCCGTCTGCAAAACCTAAAGCTGCAGTTGGTAAAGGCCTCCAGCAGCATCAACCGAAGCTAACGCTTCAGAAGTAGAGGAACAAGATGGCAGATCTAAGCATCAGTCCGAATGAGATTCGCGACGCGCTGAAGGACTTTGCTAAGTCTTACGAGCCAGCTCAGGCTAGCCGTACCGAGATTGGTCACGTAATCGATGCCGGTGACGGTATTGCTCACGTTGAAGGCTTGCCAAGTGTCATGGCTAACGAACTTCTAAAGTTCGAAGACGGCACTTTGGGTCTAGCTCAGAACCTAGACGAGCGTGAGATCGGTGTGATCATCCTTGGTGAATTCACTCACATCGTTGAGGGTATGAAGGTAGAGCGCACAGGCGAGATTCTTTCTGTTCCAGTAGGCGATGACTTCCTAGGTCGCGTTGTAAACCCAGTAGGTGAGCCAATCGATGGCAAGGGAGAGATCAAGTCTTCTGCTCGTCGTGCTCTAGAGCTTCAAGCTCCTGGTGTTATGGCCCGTAAGTCAGTTCACGAGCCTCTACAAACAGGTATCAAGGCTATCGACGCGATGATTCCTATCGGTCGTGGACAGCGTCAGCTAATCATTGGTGACCGTCAGACTGGTAAGACCGCTATTGCTATCGACGCGATCATTAACCAGAAGGCTAACTGGGAATCAGGGGACCCAAAGAAGCAGGTTCGTTGTATTTATGTTGCTGTTGGTCAAAAGGGTTCAACAATTGCATCTGTAAAGGGAGCTCTAGAAGCTGCTGGAGCGATGGAGTACACAACTATCGTTGCATCTCCTGCATCTGACCCAGCTGGTTTCAAGTACCTAGCTCCATACACCGGTTCTGCAATTGGTCAGCACTGGATGTATGACGGCAAGCACGTCCTAATCATTTTTGATGACCTATCAAAGCAGGCTGAGGCTTACCGTTCGATTTCCCTTTTGCTTCGTCGTCCACCAGGCCGTGAAGCATACCCAGGTGACGTCTTCTACTTACACTCACGTCTACTAGAGCGTTGTGCAAAGCTGAACGATGAACTGGGTGCTGGTTCTATGACTGGACTTCCAATCATTGAGACCAAGGCAAACGACGTTTCTGCATACATTCCAACCAACGTAATTTCGATTACCGATGGTCAGATCTTCTTGCAGTCAGACTTGTTCAACGCTAACCAGAGACCAGCTATTGACGTAGGTATCTCTGTTTCTCGTGTTGGTGGTGCGGCTCAGGTTAAGGGAATCAAGAAGGTTTCTGGAACATTAAAGCTAGAGCTAGCTCAGTACCGTTCCCTAGAAGCATTCGCGATGTTCGCAAGCGACCTAGATGCTGCTTCACGTCAGCAACTTGCTCGTGGTGCACGTCTGATGCAGCTTCTAAAGCAGCCTCAGTATTCTCCATACCCAGTTGAAGAGCAGACAGTTTCTATCTGGGCTGGTACAACAGGCAAGCTTGATGAAGTTCCAGTAGAGGACATCTTGAGATTCGAAAGCGAATTGCTTGATTATCTTCGTCGCAACTCACAGGTTCTAACAACCATCCGCGAGACAAACGATCTAAAGGATGACACTGTTGCAGCTCTAGAAGCAGA
>Ga0079300_10001229_pt1 | contig 10115 bp, 10 predicted proteins | sample Wag4_2014_7_11_FD_74799 | JGI IMG/M metagenome (GOLD analysis project Ga0079300, IMG submission 74799) | Fresh water microbial communities from Ohio, USA - Utica-2 Time Series HT 2014_7_11 | ecosystem: Environmental > Aquatic > Freshwater > Water tank | place: USA: Ohio | collected 2014-07-11
ATCGAAGGCCTTGACGAAACAGCTGAGATTTTGATTCCCAAGGCAAAATAAGGAATGAACAACGCGGTACTGATTCAGATTGCCAAAACGCATTTGCTCACCCGCAAAAAGCAAAGTGCTATCGCCAGTTTAGGAGTAACCTTTGGCATTGGGACCTTCATTGTATTGGTGAGCTTCATGACCGGATTGAACGGATTGCTCGATGGACTGATTCTGAATCGCACCCCACACATCCGTATCTACAACGAGGTTCAACCCAGCGAAAAACAACCAATACAGCTACATCCAGATTTTAAGCGGGCGGTACACATGGTTCACTCCATCAAGCCCAAACAAGAGAAAGCAAGTGTATACAACAATCAGCCATTGATGAACTTGCTCAAAAAGAACTCCTTGGTCATGGGTGTAACGCCTCAGGTTAGCGCAAGAATTTTCTACCAATCGGGATCGGTGTTGTTAAACGGAAACGCGATCGGCATCAACGCGATCGAAGAAGATCGCTTGTTCAATTTCAAACAGTATATTGTTGATGGTTTGCCGCTTGACCTAGCCAACAACGAAAATGGCATCGTATTGGGTATGGGTGTGGCAAAGAAACTCAGTGTTGGCATTGGCGATCGCATACAAATTCTTAGCAGCACCGGTGCCACTTACCGATTAAAGGTGGTAGGATTCTTTCAAAGTGGATTGGCCGATATCGACAAATTGCAGAGCTATGTAAACATAAAAATGGCTCAACGCATTGCGGGCGAAGGAAATAATTACATCACCGACATCAGTGTGAAACTGTTCGACATTGAAAAAGCCAAGGGCCTTTCCGATGAAATTGCTCAAACCTATGGGGTGAACAGTATCGACGTGAAAGCCGCCAACGCACAATTTGAAACGGGCAACACCATCAGAAACATCATTACTTATGCGGTATCGATTACGTTGTTGATTGTGGCGGGTTTTGGCATTTACAACATTTTGAACATGGTGATTTACGAGAAGATGAACGACATCGCCATTTTGAAAGCCACTGGTTTCTCAGGGTCAGATGTGAAGCGTATTTTCATTTACCAAGCGATGTTCATAGGCATTGTGGGCGGTATAATTGGTTTGGGTATGGGTGGCATTTTGAGTTTTTTGATTAGCAAAGCGCCTTTTGAAACCGAGGCCATTCCAACGGTGAAGACCTTCCCTGTGAATTTTCAACCCTTCTTTTATGTAATCGGCGCCGTTTTTGCCATTGTGACCACCTTTTTTGCGGGGTATTTGCCTGCGCGAAAAGCCAGTAAAATTGACCCGGTTGAAATCATCCGTGGACAGTAACATACAAATCCCAACAGCGCATCATGAATCGAATCAAACCCATTCTTCGCACCGAAAACATCAACAAATACTTTGTTGATCCGGTAAAAGTGCAGGTATTGAAGCAAGTAAATATCGAAGTGAACAAAGGTGAATTTGTTTCTATTATGGGCAAATCGGGCTGCGGAAAAAGTACGCTGCTGTACATTTTGAGCACCATGGATACCGCGTATGAGGGGAATCTATTTCTGGGCGATCGCCTATTGACCGGATTAAATGGCGCAGCACTGTCTGAGGTTCGAAACCAACACATTGGCTTTGTATTCCAGTTTCATTATCTGTTACCTGAGTTTACTGTGCTGCAAAATGTGATGATGCCTGGATTGAAATTGGCCAGAAAATCCAAAGATGAGGTTGAGCACGATGCCATGAAAAAGTTGGCATTGTTGGGGGTAGACGACCAAGCCTTGAAAAAAGCGACGCAGATATCGGGCGGACAAAAACAGCGGGTAGCCATTGCGCGGGCGTTGATTAACGACCCCACGATCATTATGGGCGATGAACCCACGGGCAACCTGGATAGCAAAAACGCAGTCATTGTATTTGATATTTTCAAAGAATTAACCCATGAACTTGGCACTTCTCTGCTGATTGTAACCCATGATCCCGATTTCGCGAAGAAAACCGATCGTATCATTGAAATGGCAGACGGCGCTGTTATTTGAGAATTATTTTTCGTATATTTGCACTCCTTAAAAAGGTCGGATGGCCGAGTGGCTAGGCACGGGTCTGCAAAACCCTTTACAGCGGTTCGAATCCGCTTCCGACCTCCAAAGCAAGCCCCCTCGTTTGAAACGAGGGGGCTTTTTTATGTCGTTATGGATTGATTATCAACTGCTCTTTCAGGAAAACCCCTCCAGCTTCAAACTCCACCTGATAGGTTTTGGTTTGGTTGGCATCGTAAAGCGGCAAGGCAAAAACACTCTCGCCTTTGGGCAATCCGTCCGGAAATTCGTGTCTCAGTAACAATTTGCTGGACTCATCGCGCAGGGTTAATGTACACGGCCCTTCCTCTGCCATCTGGATGATGAAATAAACTTTCCCGTTCTCGGTATTGGTAAACGCTTGAAAATGAATTCGTCCGTTGTTGCCTTGCTCAACCCATTGGGCCTCTTTGAGCGATAGTTTCCGTGCAGGATCGCGGAATTCGTTGTTGCGTTTCCAATACACCGCATAGGCATAGGCTTCGGCCTTGCTTTCATTGGCATCGTTATCGAAAAACACATTGGGCGCCGTGGTAGAAAATCCGCCCACCAGATGGCCGAGGAGTTGTGAATCGCCTTGCAAGGATTCCAGATCGATCACTTCAGTTCCTTCCATCCGCGGAACCGTATTCGCCGGTATAAATTCGGTGCCGGCCCCTACCCCTTTGGGCAGTTGAATGGGCAAAGCATATTCGCTGTACTCATTGGTCGCCGTGCGTTCAATCACCGATACCGTGGATACCACAGGCACATCTGGGTCTTGGGTTAACAGGCCCGAATCATTGAAATAATACTGGGCGATGCCCCCAAAAAATAGAAAAAACTGCGCATCCACTTTATAGGAATAGAACGATGTGTGGGCGCTGTGATATTGGTTTAGCAGCTGATTGAATTGGGGCACGGGTTTAATGGTATTGGAATCTGCATTTATCTCCAGCAAATTGGTATAGGGAATGTTTGCGCGTTCTTGAAACACCCCTGAAAACACCATTAGGTCTTTGCGTATATGGGGAAAGGGTGAATCATTGGCCGCGTCAACATGATGGAGGGATTGCATCACATTCACATCCCGGCGGCGGAATTGACTGTCGGTAAGCGATGAGTGCCAGACGACAAACTCTTTTGTTGGCGTTGATTTTTTGCGGCTTTTGCGCTTTTTGCGAGATGTAACGGTTTGCTGAACCAGTTGAAAACGACGCACTCCATGGTGGTATTCCTGTTCAAATCCAGGTCCGTTTTGCGGTCCCATGGGATTGTACAAGCCATCGAAACGATGTCCGCCCACCAAATAAAACCTGCCTGTTGGCATGCGGTGAGGAAAATAGTCAACTTGGTAAAACATCGCGCCGCCGGTGAGTGCAAATTGGGGATCGGTCCATTGTTCAAAGGCGGATGAAAGTTTAGCCAACGGGAACGGTTTCTGTTTGATTTGGTCTTTGCGCGAATTGAGCTCGGATTGTTTGGCGAATTCGCTGCTGAGCTTGGCCAAATCCACCTTTGTGAGGTAGGGAAAGGTGCGATGCGCTTCGGGGTCTGTATATTTTGATGGTGGTGTAAACAGGGCTTTGTCTTGCCTACAGGGCAATCCGTAACCTCCCACGAGGAAGAGAAATTTCTCTTCTTGATGGAACAACATATTGGTAGAAGCCAATTGCGATTGGAGTGAGGGGTTTAGGTTTTGGATGGGCATTGAATCTACGGTTCGGGATTCCGGATCAACACACCAGATATAGCGATTGGCGTGGGCGGAATCGAAGGCCCGGAACGGCTGCCTTCGATGGAGCCCGTCGCGGCGGCCACCGAACAAATACCATTTCCCTTGATATTGGGCCGCCGCAAATGAATGCAAACTCGGCAAAGCCGGCATATCTAAGCGCTGAATCATCAAAGAAAAGGGCTGGGTTTGGGCCAGCGAGGGTTCAGTGCTCAACGCAAAAATGAACCACATCGCCCCCACACACCAATTTTTTGTCCTCAATGAAAATTTCAGCACTCGCATGATTGAACAAAGGTAGCATCGACCCGGAAAATATTGGGTGACATTGATCATTCAGCCAATAAGTTTGTCGTATTTTCGCTTCATGGCAACCGCAAGCACCAAATACCTCGGACAATTACGCTGTAGCAACATTCATTTGCAGAGCGGGACGGAAATTTTCACCGATGCACCCACCGATAACAAAGGGATGGGATCGGCCTTCTCTCCCACCGATTTGTGTGCGTTGAGTTTGACCACTTGCATCATCACCACCTTGGGTATTTATGCACAAACAAAAGGGTTCGAAATCACCTATATGACCGCTGAAACCACCAAGCACATGGCATCGGATCCACGCAGAATCTCCAAAATCAGCAGCCACATCAATATTGTATTGCCCACCGGCCTGCCCGAAAATATCCAAGAAATCTTGATTCGCGTGGCAAATACTTGTCCGGTCGCCCGCAGCCTTCATCCCGATATCGAAAAGGATTTGGTGATTACTTTCACCTAAGCGCAAACCATTCAACGCATCACCAAAATGGCCAAGCCCAACAGCGATAGTTGTAGGGCAAACATCACTACACCAAAACGGAGTCCGCGACTGCCCGCTTGCAGCAACTTCTTGAAACTTACCTTGAGTCCGATCGCCGACATCGCAATCGTCAAGATCACTTTGCCAACGTATTCTACGTCTTTGAGGGCGGGCTTGGGGACATCCACCACACTCACAACAAAGGTCACGATGATGAATCCAATGAGGTACCAGGGCAAATTAAAATATCGTTTCCAACTGCCTTCGGCGTTGCGTTGGGTGAGATAGGTCATGAAGATCAATCCCGGGGTTAGCAGCGCTACACGGGCCAATTTAACGGTAATGGCCACATCTCCAGCCGATTTTCCGATGGCAAAGCCGGCGCCTGCCACGTTTCCAACCGAATGCAGCGAACCACCCACCAAATAACCAATGGCCGAAGAAGCTACATCGCTGCTGGGCCAATCAATTTGCAACAAAGCCCAAGGCAAAACCAGCATCCCCAAGGTGCCCAAAAGGTTTACCACTGCCATGGCGATGGCTACATCCTCTTTGTTTTGTTTTTGGAGCGATGGCGCCAGGGCGGCGATGGCACTGGAACCGCAAATGGCCGTACCGAAACCCACCAAGATACCCGTGTTACCCGGACAGTTGAATCGCTTAGAGAGAAAAAACGACAGAAAAAGCACCGCAAAAACCACCAACGCAACCCCCACAAAAGGTTGAACGCCCAAAGCCGCGATATCGGTGTAATTGATGCCCACCGCAAGGAACAAAATGGATAGTTCCAACATTTTGGAACTGGTATAATTGATACCCGGTTCCAATGCTACGGGGAGTTTCAGCAAATTGCCAAGGAGCATTCCCAAAAGCAAGGCAATGAGGATTCCGTTGAAGGCCGGCGGCATAAATTTTTCCAACAACACAGACAGCAAACCCACAAAAATAGAAAAGAGAATCCCCTTGTACATGATCGCAAAAATGCGGCAAAAAATCCAACCCGTATGTGCTTCGGGTTACATTATCCGATAATTAATTCCTGCGCAATTCCACAGTTACATCCATGCGCGCAGCAGCAGTAAGGCCGACATCAAGACCAATATTGGACCAAAAACCTGTTTAAACTTTTCATTGCTGAGGCGGTGAAACACCCATTTATCGAAAAGAAAGTACATTGCCAGTGCCAAAAGAACGAGGTACGATACGGTTGATTTGGAGGTTGGCACCATCCGTAGAGATGGATAGAGCGAAATTAATTGTACAGCAACCAACGATCCATAACAGATGGCGATGGTTGCCCGTGATTGGTGTTTATTGGGGTATTTCGTGACTACGAAGGATGAAAGTAATGGACCACCAAGGTTTGTTAATCCATGAAGGAGTCCGGTTGCGAACAAATAAAGGGCTTGGTTGTGCATCCATCGCTCCACGAGTTTGGGAAAGGCATTGAAATAAAATCCGATGGCCACAAATAGCATGTAGGCGGCAATACACACAGGGAGCATCGACCACACCGTGATCGACCTGAGCAGAAACGAACCCAGGGCAACTGACGGCAATGCAAAAAGGACAAATTTCCAAACGAATGTCCATTGCACATGCTTCCAACCTCTGGCGATTTGCAACAGCGATATACATAGCGATATCGGCAGCAGCAAAGAAAGTAACGACATCATTGGATAGCCAAGCAATAGCAACAAGGGCGTACCCAAAAACAGCACCCCTAACCCAAACAACGACTGCATCGCAGCGGCCAAAACCACCACCATCGCAAGGAGCCAGGGGGAATCGGTGCTAATTAGTGTCAAGATCGTCATGGATAACTGTTTGGGTTGAGCAAATTAACTCATCTCTTTCAGATCGCAAGGAATCTCAATGTTAATTCTGTTACCTTTCACCGATGAACCCATTTTTCGCCAAGTTCATTTTTTACGTACTACTGAAACATTTTTCGGCTGTCCTGAACCGCTACTGAAACTTTTGCTGAAACAACATGCAATTTGCTGAAACACAATAAAACAAAGAAACCGTTGCAGGACAACGGTTTCGAAGGAAATGAAACAATCTGAGATTGTATCGGGTCAAAAAGATAATGAACCTATTTTAATTTGCAATTTAATTAGCGCAACAATGCCTTGTCTATTTTATAAAAGCAATAAGGTTTTTGCAATTGCCTCTTTTAAGTCCTTCTTTACTTTTGTTTGTATTGCAAATTCATCCCATTTACCAACAGCTTCGTGCACCTGATTTATGATTGCATCCGCTTTTTTGATGTTCATTTTTTTTGCTACTTGCAACAAATCGTTTCGCGTAATGTTCTGACGTTTGCCATTGATGCTCATTGAATGTTGACTTACCCATGTACTATCAGGGCGATATGAGTGGCAGACATCAAATGCAGGGGCTAATTTCCATTGGCCCGTTTTTTCCATGATAAAAGAAAAGTTCTTTGTATGGTCATCACAATTTCGTGCCATTACATTAAATACCATCCTGCGGTAAAGTTGTTCTGCATCGGTATAGGGTAATAACATGCTTCGCATGGTTTCGAATAACTGTTCGTAACTGAACGAATTAATTTCATTAAAATCATAGTGAGCAATAGCACAAAAACTTTGAACATGAATTTTACCTTTCCCATGCTCTCTATCAAAACGTTTTGTCATAAAATGCGCTCTGTCATTTTCCTCAAGTAAGCGGCATTCAGTCATTTCAATTGCAGCTTCTTTAGCCATTAAATAGTAAGCCATTTCTACTCGTCCATAACCTGATGAAGAACCGATCTGCTGATCCGTAACACCGTCAAACTTCAATAGCCATTGGGTAAATCCTTTCGGAGCATCTGCCTGACCTGAACGTATTTCTTTTGTATCGGCATTGAAAGCAATAACAGCCTTTGCTCTTGCCCCACCAGCTGAAGTACCAATTTTCAAGATGTCGCTCAATGCCTTTGCTTCATCAGTAGATAAGTTAGCGTTAAATTGTTGTCTTCCTGAAAGTATCTCTTGAGCAATTCGAATCAAACTGCTCAGCTCAATTTTAGTTGCTCCATTATTGGCTTTGGGTAAAACTGGTTCAAATTCCAAAGCACCCATTCCACGTGCTCCAATAAAACATAATAACTCAACTGGGTTCATACTATCCGCAGGACGACCATTACTTGCCAACCAAGCGTTAATTAAGCTGCTTCCATACTTATCTGGTAGTACATCTGCTAAAAGACCAGGTAAGCCTTTAAATGTAGTTGTATTTCTTAATTCCGGAAAGGAAAATACTTGTTTTTCTGCACCACTAACGGGCATTTTCAAAGGAGATAAATCCCATTGATTAGCAAGAAAGGAAGGTTCGTATTCAAATGAAGCCCAACCACTATTTGCATCCCATGCAATTGCTCCAACTCGTTTATTCCAAATATTGATGTATGCTGTTGTTATCATTACCAATCACTTTTAGGTTTTTTATTTTGACTGTCTTTTTTAGTGCTTGCTCTTTGGCGTTTATTCTGTTCCAACTTGGCAAGTTGTAAGGGGCTAAATTGTTGCTTTATTTCAAAATGCTCAAAGATTTGAAGCTGCTGTAGTGCTCTCAAAATTTGTATAAAAGAAAGCAATGTTCCTCCTGCACCTTTTTCAATTTGCACCATTGTGGAACGATTAATTCCTGCCGCAGTAGCAACTTGTTGTTGTGTTTTATTTTGCTGCAATCTCGTTTGTTTAACAAATTCACCCAGTTGTTCAAGCATTGCAGGATCGCTCATTGCGTGCCAATATTTGATACTTTTTTCCATCATTCAGCCTATTAATACTATATAATGTTAACTAAACCCAACATTAGTGTTTAACTAAAATGTAGGCATATTCCACCACAAACATACATAAAATTATCCAATGTTGGCAAAAAGCAACATTTAAATGTTACAAAAATAAGAAACAAGAGCGTATACAACATTAATGAGGATGCTCATCTTCGTTTTGCTCATATTTTGTGGAATAATCAGACAAACGACCCTAGATGGGGGCACGACAGACTAAAATTGCCCCCCTACTTATGCCTCAGTTAAATATGTAAACTTCTGAGTTAAACATGGACCAAATTGATTGTTTTGATGGGGTCAATTTACCCCGACGAAGTGGGGTGAATTTGCTCCGACGAACAGGGGACAATTTCAGCGTTTTTTTCAGTCTATTAGCGTCTACTTGCTTGGTTTCTTTTTGGGCTTCAAAAAAAAGAAACCCACATGGAAACCAAAACTATAGACAAACGTAGACTTTAATAGAATTAGAAGACCATAAAAAAAGTGTGTAAATCAATGACTTACACACTTTTCGAACAGTTACGAACTGTATCAAGCGGAGAGAGAGGAAAATGAACCTCAAGACCCCAGTATGCAATTTTACTCGACTTACGTACTTATTTAGCCAAAGGGGTCACCAGTAGGAAACCAAGTCAAAAGTTGGGGGACTTGACTCTTTCTTAAGCCTCCCTTTGGACAATACAAATGTAATGAACACAGCGGATTTCTAGTTGCACTTTTTACACAACTAATTAACTTAGAGCAAATAAAGACAGCCAAGACATTTCGCAGGATGACAAATGGCTTATGGATCTTGCAAAAAGACTAGTATTACACAAGACCCTTTTGGATTCGAAACCTGGGACCTATTAAAAAAAGGTGGACATTCCCCACCCTATTTTGATTCTACATGTGCGGTCAATATAACCTGCTTTTACAGTTAGACTTTAAGGAAAGACATCGTAAATATCTTTACGGTGGACAAATCTCGCAAAAGTAACTTTATTTCCTTCGACAAAAACGCCGACACGGTAATCTGTAATTCTCACGCGGTAGGCGGACTTGTGACCTTTTAATTTTTTGGTTTGATGAATCTCGTTAATACTTTTCGCAGACTCCACACTCACAATTAATTTTGCAAGATTATTCTTGACAGATTTCAAACTAATCTTATCAAGATCTTTATTGAACTTATCTAAAAACTCTACTTCCATTAAGACTTCAGTTTTGCCATGATTGTTTCACGACTAACTTTCTTTGACTTATTTACAGACTTCATCAACTTAGAAAGACCTAAGTCTTCTAAATCTTCTGCAGACATTGTTGCAGAAGAAATACCGAGTTTTTTTAAAAGGTCAGACAAAAACCTGTATTCGGTCTGGCTTTTGGCGGTAATAACGATTCCTTTCATAAAACAAATATACAAAAAAATCGGCACTAGTGGAATAATCGGGCAAACCAACCCCTCTCCGTCGGACTCAAATTGACCTTGCAAAACGACGGAAATTGGATTAGACCCTTGTGGATTCGAAACCTGGGAGCTAGTCAATTCACATCCGGCATACGGGGAGGGGTCAATTAGTCATATTATTCCAAGTTATCGGAATACCTGCAATATTCACTTTTTGCATATTCCTCCGAACTAGTTGTTGCGTTTTTTACAGCAACTGAGTCTCTGTAAAATTCACCACTTATGAATAATTTTTTATCGTTTATCAATAATTATTCATATATTCGCTGCAATAAGCTACA
>Ga0079300_10001237_pt1 | contig 10091 bp, 10 predicted proteins | sample Wag4_2014_7_11_FD_74799 | JGI IMG/M metagenome (GOLD analysis project Ga0079300, IMG submission 74799) | Fresh water microbial communities from Ohio, USA - Utica-2 Time Series HT 2014_7_11 | ecosystem: Environmental > Aquatic > Freshwater > Water tank | place: USA: Ohio | collected 2014-07-11
GTCGATCTCTCCCTTTCGGAGACGGTCGCTGGAGACCCCGGAGACCTCCGCAAGCAGGCGCATGGCCAGCTGCTCAGCCGACATTTCGAGGGAGAAGAAGGCGACGACGCCGCCGGAAACCGTGCGCTTGGTGCCGTCGGGCTGCGGTTCCCAGGCATAGTGCCGAGCCATATGAAAGGCGATGTTGGCCGCCAGCGAGGTCTTTCCCATCGAGGGACGTGCCGCGAGGATCACCAGGTCGGAGGGATGCAGTCCGCCAATCTTCTGGTCGAGGTCGATCAGGCCGGTCGAGACGCCGGCGAGGCCACCATCGCGCCGGTGTGCCTCGGCCGCCATCTCCAGGGCGCCGCCCAGGGCGTCGACGAAGGGGATGAAGCCCTGGGACGTTCCCCCGGTCTCCGCCAGCGTGTAGAGGCTCACCTCCGCCGCCTCGATCTGGTCCATCGCCGACTGTGCGTCCTCGGGGGACTGCGCCCGGACGGTGATCTCCCCGCCGATCCGGATCAGATCCCGGCGGAGGGCCAGATCGTAGATGGCGCGGGCGTAGTCCGGAGCGTTGGCGGCCGGCGGGGCGCGGTCAATGAGGTCGGCGAAGTAGCGGACGCCGCCAAGGGCCTCAAAGGCTGGGTCCCGGCTGAACTGCTCTGCCAGCAGGATGGGCTCGGCTAGCTGACCCTTTCGGATCTGGGTCTGGACCGCTGCGAAGAGCCGCTGATGGAAGGGCTCGTAGAAGTGCCGGGCCTCAAGGTTGTCGCCCAGGCGCTCGAAGGCCCCATTGTCGTAGAGCAGTGCGCCCAGCAGGGCCTGCTCCGCCTCCACGTTGGCCGGAGGGTGGGGCAGGTCCACGTCGTTGTGGGGAGAGATCAGGTCGAGAGCTGATGCGAGTGCCATCCCTTTAGGAGATCGCCTCGCAGGGGCTGGGGTCAAGGCGTCACCCGCCTCGATGCACAGGATATCGCAGCCTGTGGAAAAGGGCCGCCGGGTCCGGTGAGACCGGACCCGGCGCCTCTTCTTACCAGCTGTAGCTCAGGCGGGCGTAGACATAGCGCCCGTTGAAGCCAAAGGGCGAGAAACCTGGGAAGCCGATCGGTCCGTTGGTGTTGACCGTCACCGGGGTCCGGTTCGGATACTCGTCCAGAGCGTTGGTCACGCCCAGGGCCAGGCCGAGGCCGGCCTGGCTGTTCCAGCGGGCTTCAACGTCCATGAGGACGTGCTCACCAACCGGGTAGTCAAGGGCGGCGTTATTGTTCGGAACCAGAACGTCACCGTAGCGGGTCAGCTTGCCGGAGACACCAAAGTCGCCCCGGGTCCAGTCGGCGTTCAAGACATACTTGGAGGCGGGAGTGCCCTCCTCGAAGGTCAGGCGGTTGGCACGGTCGAACAGGGGCGGGGGCACCGGGAGGTTGTCCAGGACCGAGGTCTTGGGCACAGCCGTCACGCTGGTTTCGTTGTAGTTGGCGGCACCGGTAAGATCGAGCTGGCCGAGGTTGTCCAAGTCCCAGCGATAGCGGGCGACGATGTCGAGGCCCGTGGTCTCGGTGTCCACGCCGTTGATGAAGAAGCGGGCAGCACCGAGCTGGGCGTTGGTCCCGGGCGGGTTGATCAGGCCGCAGATGGCCTGGGCCGTGGGTGTCCCCGACGGGTTGCACTGGATGTTCTCGGAGAGGACGATCCGGTTGTTGATATCGATGCGGTAGGCGTCGACAGTCGCCTCGAAGGCACCGGTCCGGAAGACTAGGCCCAGGGAGTAGTTCACCGAGTCTTCGGGCTCCAGGGCCTTGCCGCCCAGCGACTTGGCCACGGCGCTGGTCGCCGGGAAGGTCCCGACTTCCACCGGCGTGCTGACCCCATTGACCGAAAGGAAGTTCGTCGATGTCGCGGTGAAATACTGCTGCTGCAGGGCCGGGGCCCGGAAGCCGGTGGCCACCGTGCCGCGAACGGCGATCATCTCGTTGAAGTCGTAGCGGCCCGAGATCTTGCCGGTCGTCTTCGATCCGAAGTCCGAATAGTTCTCGTAGCGCACCGCGATGTCGACCCCAAAGGCGTCCGTCACCGGCAGGTCAAGGTCGGCATAGACCGACTGGGAGTTCCGGTCCTTGTCCACTTCGTTGCCGGGCTGGAAGCCAGGGAAGCCCTGGGCACCAGCCGCCTTTCCGGCCACCCCGCCAAACACCCACGAGGCGCGGTCGCCCTGGGTGATCTGGTAATGCTCGCGCCGGTACTCCGCGCCAAGGGCGAGGTTGGCGGGCTTGGCGAGGCCGAAGTCTAGGGGCCGACGGCCGCCGATCTGGGCGACCAGCTGGTCATACTGCATCTTGCCGGCGTCGAAGTCGGTGGGAGAACCCACGCCCATGGAGGCGTTGACGGAGTCCCGGACACCGTACTGGACCTCATTGGAGCCATAGACCAGGCCCGCATCGATCTCGAAGCCACCCAGGGTCCCGCGAACGCCGCCGGCGGCGGTATAGTCGTTGATATCCGTGGTGATGAGGGGCAGGAAGCCGATCGGCCAGACCGCCGGCACGTTATTGGGGTTGTTGGCCAGCCTCGGGTTCGCGGCGCTGTCCGTCTTGCGCTTTTGGTAACCGCCGAAGCCATAGAGCGCCCAGTCGTCGTTGAGCGGCTTGCCGGCGTTGGCGTAGACCGTGATCTGGTCGACCTGGGGATCGCCGAAGCGCGAGGTGACCTTGGTGGGCGTGACCCGCGGATCGAGGTCGCCCCGGCTGGTCGGGTTCCGGAACAGGTACTCACCGCTGACCGTCACGAAGCCGTCCGAGCCGAGCTTGAGTCCCTGCCAGCCCGACAGGGCGAAGGTCGGCCCGTCATTCTTGTTGCGGCCCTTGAGGTCCCGGGCGGTGCGGACGCGGGTGTCGTAGACGCCGTAGGTCATGGAGGCCGAGCCGCCTTCATCCGCCTCGCGGAGGCGCATGTTGATCACGCCGGCGATGGCGTCCGAGCCGTACTGGGCTGAGGCACCGTCGCGAAGGACTTCAATCCGGTCGACGGCCACAGTCGGAATGGCGTTCAGGTCGACGGCGGCCGAGCCGCGGCCGATCGAGCCGTTGACGTTGACCAAGGCCGACGCGTGGCGGCGCATGCCGTTGATCAGGACCAAGGTCTGGTCCGGGGCGAGGCCGCGCAGGGTGGCGGGACGCACGCTGTCCGTACCGTCGGTGATGGCCGGGCGCGGGAAGGTGAGGGAGGGGGCGACGGCCGCCAGTGCAGCGGCCATCTCTGTCGTGCCCTGGCGGGTCAGGGCCTCTGTGGAGATGACGTCGACAGGTGCCAGGGTCTCGAGGCGCGTGCGGCCTTCGGTCCGGGTGCCGGTGACGACGAGTTCGTCGACTTCGCCGGCGGGGGCGGCGGCCTGGGCGGTGCCGGCCAGAAGCGAGACAGCGGACACGGCCGCAAACAGGAAGGCGCGAGAGTTCATGGGTATCTTCCGGGCAAAGACCGCGGGGGAAGCCCCGCAGCGTTGAATCTAGTGTGCGTCCGGCAGTTTACATGTCACTTAAATGTCACAAAAATATCTGTCGAGCTTGCACGCTTGGGCGCACAGAAAAGGGCGCGGAGCCTTTCGGTTCCGCGCCCCATTTGTCTTCGCAAAGGGCCGGTCAGCCCTCGTAATCGCCTTCCTGCTGGCCGGCGCCGCCTTCGAGCAGGTCATGGGCGGTCTCTTCGGCCGCAGCCCGCTCTTCCGCGAACTGGGACTCGATGATGTTCTCGCCCCGGGCCTGACGTATGGCTTCGTCCTCGGAGCGGGCGATGTTCAGGGTGATGGTCACGGTGACCTCAGCGTGCAGCTTCACCTTAACCTCGTGGAGGCCGAGGGTCTTGATGGGCTTGTCCAGCACCACCATCGAGCGCTCGACCTTGCCGCCACCTGCATTGATGATGTCGGAGACATCCCGTCCGCTGACCGAGCCGTAGAGCTGGCCGCTCTCGCCCGCCTGGCGGATGAGGATGTAGGCAGTGCCGTCCAGGGACTTCCCGGAATCGGAGGCCTGTTCCCGGGTGCGCTGGTTGCGTGCCTCGAGTTCGGCGCGCTGGGCTTCGAACACCTTCATGTTCGAGGCATTGGCGCGCAGGGCCTTACCCCGGGGGAGGAGGAAGTTGCGGGCGAAACCGTCCTTGACGGTGACCACGTCGCCGAGGGCGCCGCGGCCTTCGACCCGCTCCAGAAGAATAACCTTCATGTTCGGGTCTCCTTACTTCACGACGTAGGGCAGAAGGGCGAGGAAGCGGGCGCGCTTGATGGCGCGGGCCAGTTCACGCTGCTTCTTGGCCGACACGGCGGTGATGCGGGATGGCACAATCTTGCCGCGCTCGGAAATGTAGCGCTGCAGGAGCTTGACGTCCTTGTAGTCGATCTTCGGGGCGCCGGTGCCCGAGAACGGGCAGACCTTGCGGCGGCGGAAGAAGGGGCGGCGGGCGCTCGCGGCGGGCGCGGCGGCTTCGGTTTCGTCGGTCATGGGTTCGGCCTCCGGTCTCAGTACGCGTCTTCGCGACGGGGTTCGCGCTCGCGTTCGCGGTCGCGGCGGGCGAGGATCGGGGACAGCTCAAGATCGAGTTCCTCGACGCGGATGGTCATGAACCGCAGCACGTCCTCGTTGAGGGACAACTGCCTCTCCATTTCCTTCACGGCCGGGGCGGGCGAGTCGAGGGCAAGAAGAGAATAGTGACCCTTGCGGTTCTTCTTGATCCGGTAGGTCAGGTTGCGCAGGCCCCAGTACTCGATCTTGGCCACGGCACCGCCGTGTTCCTCGATGACCGCCTTGATCTGGTCGTTCAGGGCTTCGGCTTGCTGCGGCGAAATATCCTGCCGCGAAATGACGACGTGCTCGTAGAGCGCCATAGGTCTTTGTATCCCATCTGGAGGGCGGCGCGTCCTTCGGCGGGTAACCGGAGGATACGATGGATCCCGGGCTGGCGGACGGGGCTTTCCCGTCCCTTTGGCGCTCCAACCCGTGACCGCCTTCCGTTGAAGCCGCGGTCCTTAGAGGAAAGCGGGGCCGGGTGCAAGGAAGACGGGCGTCCTCCCGGGCTCCCGACCCCCCGCAAACTTCCTGGGCCTTACTTCCGCTTGCCGGCCTTCCAGGCCTTGACGGCGCCGAGGGTCTGTTCGACGTGGTCATTGGGGTTGAGGTTGTCGTAGCCGTGGATCACGGAACCATCGGGCGCGATCACGTAGGACACACGGCCCGAGAGGCCTGGCATCGACAGTCCGTTCCGGCTCAGGGGGGCGTCGTAGCGCTTGGCGATTGCAGCGCCCGGATCCGCCGCCACCGGGAACTTGCCACCGCAGCTTTCGGTGTCCTTGGAGAACTCGGCGAGCCGCTCGAGCTTGCCGGAGGTGACGCCGATCACGGTCGCCCCATTGGCCTTGAATTCATCCACAGCCTCGGAGAACAGGTGCGCTTCGACATTGCAGCCGGAGGTGTAGGCCGACGGGAAGAAGTACAGGACCACGGGCCCCTTCTTCAGGCCGTCGGCCAGCTTGTAGGTGAAGGCATTGCCAGCCAGGTAAGCGGGGGCGGTGAAGTCCGGGGCCTTGGTGCCATCCGCCAGTTTTGCGGCGGCGGGGGAGGCGGCGACAGCGATGGCAGCGACGGCGGTGGCGAGCAGGGCGTTACGACGCATCGAATTTTCTCCTGGGCGGTCGAAACGACTGCCAAAACGGTTAGGGTTGGTCTACTGCACGGCGGTCGACCGGTAGGTCCGGCCGGCGCGGAAATCAAGCTGACCTGGATATAGGATGACCAGCCCGCCATTGCGACCCGTTCTCGAGCAGATCGATCTTCCCGGTTTCCCCGGTCACTACAGGGGCAAGGTCCGCGAGAACTACGATCTGGCCGACGGTCGGCGGATCCTGATCGCAACCGACCGGCTCTCCGCCTTCGACCGGATCCTTGCGGCCATCCCCTACAAGGGCCAGGTGCTCACCCAGACCGCGCGCTACTGGTTTGAGAAGACCGCCGACATCTGCCCCAACCATGTCCTGGAGTATCCGGACCCGAACGTCGTGGTGGGACGCCGCCTGGACATCCTTCCCGTCGAGATCGTCGTGCGCGCCTTCCTTGCGGGAACCACGGGAACCTCCGTCCTCACCCTCTACAGCCAGGGGGCCCGGGACATGTACGGCGTGCAGCTTCCGGATGGCCTTCGCCCAAACCAGCGCCTGCCCAATGTAATCCTGACCCCGACCTCCAAGGCCTTCGACGGTGGCCATGACGAGCCCCTGAGCCCGTCAGAGATCCTGGGACAGGAGCTCCTCAGCCCTGCCCAGTGGGAGGAGGTGTCTGCGTGCGCCCTCTCGCTCTTTGAACGCGGCCAGGTCCTGGCGGCAGAACGCGGTCTGATCCTGGCGGATACAAAGTACGAGTTTGGCCTGGATCCGGAGGGGCGCATCCTTCTCGCCGATGAGATCCACACCCCGGACTCAAGCCGTTACTGGATGTCCGACAGCTATGAACAGCGCTTCGAGGCCGGGCAAAGACCCGACAGCTTCGACAAGGACTTTGTACGCAGCTGGGTGTCCGGGCGCTGTGATCCCTATGTCGACCCGATCCCGGACATTCCCCCCGAGATGATCGAGCAGACCTCCGATGTCTATGTCGACGCCTTCCAGCGAATTACCGGCCAGGCCTTCGACCCCCCGCCCCCCGGCCAGGACATCGTCGCGCGCATCCGTCGAAACCTCGCCGCATACGCTTCCTGATCCCTTTCCGACCAACTGGTTTTCCTGCCGGATACTGCCCGATGACCGAACAGCCCTTCTTCCTGCGTGATGGTGAAGCCTTCCTGCCCCAGGCTTCCGGACGGGGACCTTGGAACCCGGACTCCTTGCATGGGCGGGTGGTCATCGGCCTGATGGGACACGCCCTCGAAACGGCCTACGGGTCCGAGGACTTCATCCCTGCGCGCCTGACCGTCGACATGTATCGCCTGCCGAACTTCGACCCCATCGAGGTCAGGACTACGCTGGTCCGCGAAGGCGGGCGGATCCGGATGGCCGAAGCCGAGCTGCTGTCGGGCGGCAAGAGTTCAGCCAAGGCCTCCTGCCAGTTTCTGCGGCGGACGGAGAATGCCCCCGGCAAGACCTGGAGTCCCCGGGACTGGGATGCGCCCCACCCCGATTCCATACCGGATCCCGATCCGTCGAAGGCTCCCATGGGGCGCATGTGGGCCGTGAAGCCGATCAAGGGCGGGTTCGGCGCAGAGGGCGACCGGCAGGTCTGGATGCGAGAGGTGCGCGAGCTTGTCGGCGGCGTCGCCCTGACTCCGTTCCAGCGTGTGGCCGTCGCCGCAGACTTCGCCAGTCCTTTCGCCCACGCCTCGTCTGACCAAGGCCTCGGCTACATAAACACGGATGTCACGGTGTATCTGCACCGGCTACCCGCGTCGGAATGGATCGGCTTTCAGTCGGTCAACCACCAGGCCACCGACGGCGTCGCTGTGGGCGAATGCTGGCTACACGATTCCGAGGGCTCGATCGGTTTCGCAAGCTGCGCCGCCCTGGCCCAGAAGCGCACGCCCCGCTGACCGCCCTCAGGACCCCTTGAGCCCTCAGAACCCCTTGAGGTCGGGATCCAGGACCTGCCCGGCATCGAGGGGGACCCCGAAGGTGTTCAGGATCATTGAGACCTGTGTGTATTGGCCGACCGTGTAGACGAGGTCCATGCGCTGCTTCTCGGTGAAGTGGGCCGAAAGCGCCGCCCAGGTGGGGTCGCTGATGAACTTGTCGGTATGCAGTTCATCGGTGGCCCGGAGCAGGAGGCGGTCGCCCTCCGTCCAGTCGGCGGCGTCCGCACCCTGCTTGACCCGCGCGATCTCCGGGGCGGTGAGACCGTCCCGAAGTCCGATCTCCACGTGCTGGGTCCACTCGTATCCCGACTTGCAGAGGAACCCGACCCTCAGGATCACAAGCTCGCGCTGTCGCGGCGGGAGGTCGTTCCGCCGCGACAGGATGTAGTTGCCCCAGGCGAGGAACCCGCGCGCCGCCTTTGGCGTCCGCGCGAGTGTCCGGAAGATGTTCAGCACCCGGCCGGTCGCCGCCATGGGGGCTGTGAGTTCCTTCTGGTCGGCGTCCATCTCGGAGTCGGCCAGGGGGGCGATGCGGGGGGTGGAAAGTCTCATTTGGCCAACTCCGGGGTCAGGCGCGCAGGACGAAGGGGATCATCTGGGCCAGGAGCAGGAGCCCGAGTGCGACCAGCAGGAGCCGCCCCAGCAGCCGGTTTCGGCGGATGCGAGCCGCCTCGATGTCGGGATCAGGTGCAGACGGATCGGTCATTCTCGTGATTATCTCGTAGGTTCAACAAGGATTTTCACGTGGGCCTCAGGGTCCCCGAGGGTGACGAAAGCGTCCGCCACACCCTCCAGGCCGACCTTGCCGGTTACCACGCTGGACACATCGATGATCCCTTCCGAGATCTGCCTCAGGGTGTGGGCGAATTCCTCCGGCGTGTAGCCGAACACGAAGGTCAGTTCCATTTCCTTGGTGATGGCGATCGCCGGCTCGATCTTGTCGGTTTCCATGCACACCCCGGCCACGACGATCTGGCCACCAGCGGGTGCCGCCTCGATCAGGGTCTGCAGTATGCCCGGGGCACCGACACATTCGAACACCACCGGGCGACCGAAGGACTTGCCCATCATCCGTGCCATGGACTGGGCCGCGCGCTGAACCGGAACACCGTAGCTGTCCCATCGGGCGTGAGGACTCTCCGCGGAGGGATCGATCACCAGGTCGGCACCAAGCCGTTCCGCCGCCGCCCTGCGGCGGGGGGAATAGTCGGTGGCGATCACCGGCCCGTGCCCACGCGCCTTCAGGGCCGCGATGACCGCAAGGCCCACTGGGCCACAGCCCACGACCATGCAGACCGAATCGCGGTCGAGCCGGGCCTTGGCGACGGCGTGCTCGCCGACGGCAAAGGGCTCGGTCAGGGCCGCCTGGTCGGTGGGGAGGCCGTTCGGCACCTCCAGCACCATGGCCTCGGTCAGCAGCATGCGTTCGGCGAACCCGCCGGGGAGGCGATTTGAAAAGCCCAGGGACTCCATGCCGGTCTCTGTCAGGGTGACGGGGACCGAGACTACCCGGGCGCCGGCCCGGACTGTGCGGGTCGCGCCCGGGCCGTGATCCAGGACTTCGCCGCAGAACTCGTGGCCGAAGACCGTATCTGCAGTCGGATCGAAACCGCTCCCGAAACCGCCGTTCCCGCGGGTTGCGGTCTCGATCATGTGCTCCATGTGGTGAAGGGCGTGGAGGTCCGACCCACAGATGCCGCAAGCGAGGGTGCGGACCAGTAACTGGCCGGGTCCGGGGGTCAGGTCCGGGATGTCGTCGCAGACGAGCCGCTTGTTGCGACGAATGACGGCGCGCATGGTTCCCTCCCGAGGGCTATGGATTTCTGAGCCATAATGACGGCGCGGGGCAGTCCTGGCCAGAGCCGCCGCCCCTCATCTTGCCGGGGGCCAGCTTATCCCCTAACCCTCGCCCGTCGCCAGTATTGGGGAGGAGCGTCGGTCATGAGTCTCGCCTTTCTGTTTCCGGGCCAGGGCAGCCAGGCCGTTGGCATGGGTGCCGACCTTGCCGCCGCCTTTGCTTCGGCCCGCGAGGTCTTCGAGGAGGTCGACGAGGCCTTGGGCCAGAAGCTTTCCACCCTGATGCGGGAAGGTCCCGAGGACCAGCTCACCCTGACAGAGAACGCTCAGCCCGCTCTCATGGCCGTCAGCCTTGCAGTGATGCGGACCCTGGAGCGGGAATTCGGAATCGGTATCGACCGCGCTGCCTTCGTGGCCGGTCACTCCCTTGGCGAGTACTCGGCCCTCTGCGCGGCGGGTGCACTTTCCCTTCCCGACACCGCGCGTCTCCTGAAGCTCCGCGGCCAGGCCATGCAAAGGGCGGTCCCGGTGGGCGAGGGTGCCATGGCCTCCCTCATCGGCCCCAAGAGCGACCTGGCCCTCGCCGAGGCCGCCGCTGCCGCCGGCTCGGCGGTCGGCGTATGTGTCGTGGCAAATGACAACAATGCCGGAAACGTTGTGATTTCCGGCGCGAAGGCCGCGGTCGATCTGGCCATCGAGAAGGCCAAGGA
>Ga0079300_10001238_pt1 | contig 10086 bp, 5 predicted proteins | sample Wag4_2014_7_11_FD_74799 | JGI IMG/M metagenome (GOLD analysis project Ga0079300, IMG submission 74799) | Fresh water microbial communities from Ohio, USA - Utica-2 Time Series HT 2014_7_11 | ecosystem: Environmental > Aquatic > Freshwater > Water tank | place: USA: Ohio | collected 2014-07-11
GGAGCACACGGCGCCGCAGCCCGTCCGCCCAGTCGCGTACCACGCCGGCTGCGGCATCGTCGTCGAGAGCGACCCGCAGTCCGAGGTCGAGGAGACCCACGCGAAGTCACGCGCGATCGCACAACTGGCCGCGCGTTAAGTGCCTATAAACAAGGCTCTTGCAACTCGTCTGTCCTGCGCCCGCTCCGCCAAACGGACGTTTCCCGACACGTCCGTTTGCAAGGGTGCCGCTTGGGTGGCATATTCGTTCTGTAAGAGCGGATCCCTGTCCGCTGTGTCCTGTTCCCTTCCGTGCCTGCACGGCTGCGCCTGTCCCTCTCGCGCAGAGCCAACTTTCCTAGGAGCGAAAGATGAAGCGTTCTCTGCTTGTGACCGCGGTTGCGGCGTCCCTCGCGTCGGTCGCTGCCGCCGACAGCTACACCGATGCCTCGAACGATCTCTTCGACAACGGCTTCGACAATCTCGACATCACCGGCGTGTCGATGTCGGACGACGGCTCGAACCTCACGCTCGCGATCACCACCCGCGGCTTCCAGACCTGGACGAAGTACATGATGTACTTCAACACCACCGGAGCCGGAACGACCTCCAACGCGTGGGGCCGCCCGGTCAATCTGACCAGCAACATCGACTACTACGTCGGCTCGTGGGTCGACGCCCCCGCCGACAACGCCCAGTTCTGGTCGTGGGGAAGCGGCGCGTGGGGACAGACCGGCACCCTGACCAATGCGGTCTCGGGCAACACGGTCACCTTCACGTTCTCGATGGCGTCGCTCGGCCTCTCGGCCGGACAGACGATCTACTTCGACGTCGCCACCTCGGGCGGCGGCAACGACCCGGGCGTCGATCACCTGTCGCGCAGCGACCTCGCCACTTCGGGTTGGGGCGAGGCCTCGACTTCGGGCAGCTTCCTCGCGTACACCACGGTGCCGACTCCGGGCGCGATCGCGCTCCTCGGCCTCGCGGGTCTCGTGGGCCGTCGTCGCCGCTGAGTCAGACGAAGGTCGCGCGCGGCTTCGGTCGCGAGGACCATCGTGAATAAAACCAAGCACGCAGGGCGCCAGCGGAATGGCGCCCTGCGTGTCTTTTTGTCTGAGTGCTGCTTCGAGCCCGAGCGCGCAAGCGCGGAAGGGACAGGCATGTCGCCCGTCACGCCGCCTTGGTGCGCTGCGCCCCGGTGAGGCGGGCGATCGCGTGCACGATCTGCTCCGCGACCACGCGCTGGTGCGCGGGATTGAAGTCGAAGTCGAACGAGATGCCCGCGTAGATCCGGTGCGAGCTGTCCATGTGCGTGTGGACGACACGGGCCGTCGCGCAGATGGGGACAGGCATGATCGCGCCGAGCGTGAAGCGGAGCCAGAACATCCGGTGACGCGCCAGTGCCGCCGAGTCGTTGGACTCGACGAGGACGCCGAGACCTCCGCCACCGAGGTTCACGAGCGAGGCCTGGAAGCCTGGACCGACGGTGGGAAGCAGCTCCTCGCCGATCGCCGCGGGCGTCTCACCCGAGAGCGCCGCGCGGAACGCGAGTTCGCTCGCGCGCTCGGCCGGCATCGCCGACCGCGGCTCGAGCAGCGGCCACATCTCGACCTTCGGGGTGTTGATCTGGGCGACGTCGATGCGGGTGCTGCGGCGGAGGCAGCGCTCGACGTGATCCGGAAGGGACAGGCGGATGCCGCGGTGGGTGCGCGGGAACGGCGCGCGCGGCGTCCAGTTGCCGCGGACCTTCGCCCGGAACATCCAGCGGTTCTGGCCGATCGCGATCGCCGCGACAACCTCGGTTCCGACCGGGAGCTCGATGGCGCGGCCCAGCGCGAACGGGAGGTCGACCGCCATCTCGTCCGCAGTCAGGTCGAGGACGCGGACGCGCCAGACCAGGTCGGATGCGCCGAGGATCGCCTCGTCGCCACCGGGGTGGTCATGGGCGACGGCGAGCTCGATCGCGCCTTCGCGTGCGCGGAGCTGTTCGAGCGAACGGCGCCATTCGTTGGTACGGGATCTTGAGGCTGGCATGGGGTGCTCCGTCGTGCGGGCGGTGGGTGGATCGAGTGGTGCGTGTCGCACGCCCGATGCTTGCCTGTCCCGTACGCGCGCCACGTCAGCCGCTGGATGGGACAGGCATGCACGGAGCCTCGAGCTCCGCCTGCATGCCTGTCCATCGACCCGAAGTCAGCGGCGGTTGTGCCGAAGCGCCTCGCGCAGCGCCAGAACGTGCGAAAGGTGGGCCTTCGCCTCCGTGGCAGTCGGTCGCTGTCCACCGTATCGGACCTTGTAGAAGGCCGCGGCGATCGGCATCCATGCCTGTCCAATCGCGGGACGGCGCCGGTCGGAGGCGAGCCAGTCCGCGAAGGCCATCGGCGAGAGGTGCGCCGGCTTCTCGAGGCCGGCGCGGGCGAGCGCGCGCATCGCGTCGACATAGAACGCCGCGTCGCGCTCGAGCCGCGCCAGCTCGCTGGCGGGCAGGCGCTCGACCTGCAGCGCGCGCCGCAGCCGGCGCCGCCGCACCGTCGCGATCAGGAACGCGAGGCCCGCGGTGCCGATGCCGATGCCGATCACGGCGAACCAGAATCCGCCCGCGCGTCCGAGGCTCAGGCTGGTCGCGAGCGCCTTCGCCCACGCGAGCAGCGACTCGAGGCGCACGCTCATGCCCTCGCGCCAGCCCGACTGGACACGCTCCGCGAAGCTGCCCTGCGACGACGCGTCGTAGGACACGATGCTCGAGTTCCAGAGGAACTCCAGGCGGCCGTAGATCCAGCGGAAGCGGTCGGCGAAGGAGCGGTTGCGCTCCTGGATCTCGAACAGGCTCTCCTCCGGGGTCGCGTCGACGGCGGTCCACGCGTGCTTGCCTGTCCTGACCTCGACCCACGCGTGGGCGTTCGACTCGCGGACGATGTAGTGCTCCGCGCGCGCGTCGTACTCGAGCGCGATGAAGCCGGTCACGATGCGCGACTCGATGCCGAGGCTTCGGAGCATCGCGCACAGCGCGCTCGCGAAGTACTCGCAGTGGCCGCTGCGGTAGCGCGTGAGGAAGCTCACGATCGGATCCTCGCCCGGGATCCGCCCGAAGGCCGACAGATCGGTGGTGTAGGTGAAGTTCGACTTCATCCAGCTGGCGATCGCGCGGGCGATCTCGCGGTTGCGGGTCCAGACCTCCTCGGACGGCGCGCCCTCGGGCAGCTCGGGCGGGAGGTTGGCGGAGAGCGAGATGTCCTCGAGCAGCCGCCGCGCGATCGGCTCGATCTCGGCGACGGGGAAGCTGGCGCGGCGCGCCTCGGGCGAGGTGCGGGCGCCGTCGGAGAGGTCCTCGAGCGTCTCCGCGTCCGGGAGGGTCTGCGTGAGGAGCTCGTAGTACCACGACTGCCCGCCGCGGTCGGTCGAGATGTCGCGGAGGAGGAGCGTGCGCGGATCGAGTGCGACCGTGCGCGCCTCGCTGGTCGCGATGCCCACGGGCGCGTAGATCGAGAAGAGCACCTCGCTTGCGAGCGAGCGCATCTCGAAACGGGCGCGGTAGCGGGCGCGCGGCTCGGCGGTCGCCGTGGCGCCGCGCAGGAGCGAACTGAAGCCGCCGTCGGCCTTGGTCCGCTGCGTCGCCACGGCGGAGGATGCGCGGCGCGCGTACCAGCGCTGGTCCTCGAGGTCGTACGAGTCGAGCACCGCGCCGCGCAGGAGCAGTGGACGCGTCGACTCGACGGGTTCGCCGGACGCGTCCATCCACTGCAGCGTGAACAGCTCGCGGCGGCTCTCGGTGATGCGGTCGCCGCCGCGCAGGTCGATCTCCTCGTTGAAGCCGGTGACGCTTCCGGGGCCGCGGTCGCCGAGGCGCACCTCGGCGAAGCGCGGGAAGAGGAAGAACACCGGGATGCTCGCCGCGAACGCCGACAGCACCGCGATGGTCGCGAGGCCGCGGAACTGCGGCGATGCGCGGCGGCCATACGCGAGCTCGAGCGGAGGCGCGAATCCCCCGCTGTCGGCGCGCGCGCGGCGGGCGGCGTCGGCGCCCTTCGAGATCCTCCACAGCATCGCTGTCCACGCCGCGAGCGCCGCGTAGACGAGGACGAGCACGCCGAACGCGAGCGCGACGCTCTCGAGGCAGCCGGTCAGCACGAGCATGGTCGCGAGCGTGAACCGCTGGCGTTCCTCGCTGGCGCCGCGGCGCGCGAAGAGCTTGATCACGAGGAGCCACAGCAGGAAGCGTCCGAGCGTGCCCATCGCATCCTCGATGGTGCCGCGGACGACGAAGTCGAAGCCGGAGTATCCGAGGACCGCGACGGTCAGCAGGTTGGTCGCCCAGTCGGGGAGCGTGCGTCCGCGCGGGCCCTCGGTCACGTACCAGCTGAGCATCGCGAGCACGACGCCGAGGAAGAGCAGCGTGAAGTCGAGCTGCGAGATCGAGAACGCGACGATCGCGACGATCACCAGCAGGAAGCTCGCGATGCGGTACTGGCGGAGGAGCGTCATGCGGTGGCGCCCTCCCCTGCGGTGTCCGCGCTGCGTCGGGCGGTGGACTCGGCGCCGCCGCCGTCGTGCGCCTCGCGCGGCGCGGGCTCGTGCGCGTGATCGACGAGCGTGTCGAGCTGGCGCGCGGTGAAGTGCCAGGCGTCGGCGGGCGCGACCGCGAGGTCGGATCGGTCGGGGTGCACGACGACCACCGTGGCGCGCTCATCGCTCGCGGCGAGTCCGTTGCCCCTCGAGCGCGGCGCGTCGAGGTCGATGGCGGCGAGCGCGGACATGAGCTTCTCGCGGTGGAAATGGCCCTTGCGCAGCGAGACCGGAGGGATGTCGAAGCCCGCGATGCTGAGCGCGTACTCGTAGCCAAGGCGATCCGCGAGCGCGAGGAAGCTCGCGGCGAGCACGATCGCGCGTTCCTCGAGCGCGCGCGCGTCCTCGCCGGCGGTGGTGCGGATCGCGTCGGTCGGCGTGCGGAGATCGATCAGCACGCGCACGCGCGGAGGCACCGAGCGGCTGCGCTCGATGGTCGCGAGCCGACCGGTTCCCGCGAGGCGCTTCCACGCGATCGTGCGGATGCTGTCGCCCGGGCGGTACTCGCGCACGCCGAAGAAGTCGTCGGCGCCGCCCGATTCGGACGAGAGCCGGTGTCCGCCGTAGCCGCCCGACGTCACGCGGGAGAGGACCTCGGGGCGCAGCGTCGCGATCTCGGGATGGATGAGCACCTCGCCCGGCTGGTCGAACCGCAGCACCTTGCGCATCAGTCCGAACGGGAACGTCGTCGAGACCTCGAATTCGCTGAGGCGCAGGCGGCCGCGGCGCGTCGGACGGTAGACGGCCTCGCCGTGCAGCTGCTCGCGCGGACCGACGTGCAGGATCCACGCTGGACCCGCGAGTTCGAGCGCGAGCGGCTGGCGCGGCGCGCGTCCGCGGAGGAGGAGGCCGCTGCGCGGGGCCAGGCGGGCGGCGGGCGTGTTCCCAGTGACGGTGGCTTCGGGGGACGTGGTTGTGGCGGAGGAGGCGGCCTTCTCGGAGAGAGTGGCGCCGTCGGAGACGGTGGCTCTGCCGACGTTGGAGTCTTGGGCCGCGCCCCGCGCGCGAGGAGTCGCTGCGATGGTCGCGGTCGTCGCGGAGGGCACCGCGGCGGTCGATCGCGGCTCGAACATCCACTCGTCGACGCGCAGGTCGTAGGCGGGTAGGAAGCGCGAGGCGTTCGCGATCTCGTAGCGCACGAGCAGCGGCTCGCCCACGCGCCCGCGACGTGGCTCGATGCGCAGCGCGCGCACGGGCATCAGCATGAATCCCGAGACGATTCCCGAGGCGAGCATCGCCGCGAGCAGGAAGCTGAACACCCAGACCAGGAGGTTGTTCGGGCGCCCGCCGGCGGCGAGTCCCACCGCGACGATGACGAGGATGTAGACCGCGCCCGCCCGCGCCAGGCGGGTCCGTCGCTTCGGGCGTGGGAGCGATCCGGTCACGCGGTCATTGTGGCAGCGCGTCGGCGCGTGGGGAAGCGTCGGCAGAGCTCACGCGAGAAGTCGGGCGCTTTCGGGACCGACTTCGGGTAGTTCGGCGCGGAGCCCGACGATGCGCCAGTCACCGAGTTGGTCGAGCGAGAACGCGACGCGCTCGGGTTCGGCGCCCGCGCGGACGAGGATGCCGCGGCCGCCGTTGGCCTCGGCGTGCTCGACGGTGATCCAGACGTGCTCGCGTGTCCCCTCCGCGTCGCCCCGCGCGATCTTGGCGAGGAAGGCTGCGTCGGATGCGCCGGCGGCGGCGACGGTGGCGGTGGCGTGACGATGGAACGCATCACGGAACGCGCTCCAGGTGCGGCGCGCGACGCGCTCACGCACCAGGCTGACGCGCGGCGCGAGGTAGAGCCCCGCCTCGTTTCGGGACAGGCAAGCAAGCTCCTCGATCGGGCTGACCCAGACCTGGCGGAACGCCCCCCGCTTGCCGGCGGCGCAGATCGCGGCGCGTGGACCGGGCGGGAGGCCGCGGCGATCGCCCGCGTCGCCGGGAACGCCGGGGGCGAGTGTTTCCGCAGCCTCCAGGGCGGGAACGAGGGCGACGCGCAGCCCCGGCCCCGCCTCGAATGGGACACCCGCGTGCGGGAGTTCGAGTCCCGCCGTGGAGCCGTCACGGCCGAGAAGGCGCGCGGCCAGCGCGTCGACGAGTTCGAGCCCGGCGCGGACATGCGCGACCGGAACCTCGAGGAGCTCGAGTTCGGGCAGGCCGGCGCGGGCGAGGCCGACGGTGGCGATCCAGTACGGGCCGTTCGTGCGGTCGCGGGCGACGAGTTCGACGCGGTAGAGGTGGCGTTCGTCGATGAGCTCGCCGGGAGCGTGCATGCCTGTCCCAAGCAGCAGCTCGTCGATCTCGGCGCGGCCCCAGGCGACTCCGAGGCTGGGGTCGAACACGAGTCGGGTTCGGGCGGCGCCGGCGCGCGCGACCGTTGCGGCCAGTGCAATTGCGTCGTCGACGGCGCGGGACTGCTCGAGGAGGGTCTCGATGAAGATCACCCAGCGCGCGTCGCTGGCCTTTCCGTCGGGCAAGGCGCCCTCGATGGCGTGCTCGCACCAGAGCATGGCGCGCGCGCCGCGGTTCGGCAGGCTGAACGAGAACGCCCACGCGACGCGGTCATCCTCGATCGGAACCGGTTCGACGTTCTGCGGCGCGAGCCCGAACGACTCGCCGGCGGCGGTGAACGCGGCTCCCGGATCGGGAAGCTCGTCGCCAGTCACGAACGCGAGGTACGAGATCGGCGCGGGCTCCGCGACCGCCCACGCGGGCTCCGCGGGCAGGCCGATCTGGATTGGCATGTGCTCGCGGGTCGACGGGGTGGGGCGCGACATGGGACAGGCATGATACGGCGTGGGCTGCAGCGGTCGGCCGATGCATGCGGCCGATGCTTGCCTGTCCCCTTCGCGGCCGATGCATGCCTGTCCCTTCACCGCGCCTACTCGAACTGCGGCTGGAACAGGCGCGGCAGCGCCAGCGGGAACTCGCGGAGGGCGCGGCGGCCGTCCTCGAGCAGCGGGTCGGTGCCCTGCTCGCCACCGAGCAGCGACTCGCAGGCGGCGAAGGCGCGCTCGTCGGCATCGATGGCACGGGAGCGCAGCAGCCAGCCCGTGGCTCCGGAGCGGGCGAGTTCGTTCCAGCGGTCGGGCGAGTTGAAATCGCCTCCGCCGGTCCAGCCGCCCCGCCAGCGCAGGAGTGCGTTCAGCGACGCCTCGCGGCGTTCATCGGCCTGGTCGAGCAGTTCCGCGACCACCGCGCGGATGTCGTCGGTCTCCGACCTCTCCGCCGCGCTCATGCCCGAACCGGCGGCGAACCGGTCGAGCCGGAGGAACGCAGGCGCGCGCGACGGCGCCGCGGCGGGCTCGGCAAGCTCGCGGAGCCGAGCGAGGTACGCGCGTGCCGTGGGCTCGCCGAGGGCGGCGCGCAGGTCGTCCGCGAGCCGGAAGCGCAGCGTCACCGCGTCGACGCCGCCGACGCGGGGACGCCACGGCTCCTCCGTCTCGAACCGCAGCCCCGCAGCGCGGCTGAGCTCGGCCTGCAGGAGGATCCCGAGCAGCGCGCGGACGTTGCCCTCGAGCACGGCGCGCGCGTCGCGCTGGGCCGCCATCAGCTCGGCACCGCGCGCGAACACGACCGACTCGGCGATGGCCCGCTGCGACTCGTCCGCGCCCATGCTGCGGACGACCTCGAACGGATTGACGAGCGCGACCGACGTGAGCCCGCCGACGCCCTCGGCCTCGCGGGTGTCGGGATCGGCGCCGATCTCGGAGAGCAGCGCAAGCTCGAGGCGCGCGATCGCGACGCGCTCGTCGTCGACCGAGACCGCCGCGGCACGCGCGATCTCAGCGAGGATGCGCTCGTTCGCGGCGCGGTCGAGCGTGCGCACGCGCTCGATCCTGGCGCGGAACGACGCCATGAAACCACGGAGCAGCGCGGGCGCCTCGTCGGGCGAACCGCGCAACCCGCGGAGTTCCGCGCCGATCTGCTCGGGAACATCGTCGGTCTGCGCGCGGAGCTCGCTGCGCAGCTCGTCCGCGAGCCGGTCCACGCCCGTCATCGCCGACGCGGGAATCCGCACGCGCGCGCAGAGCGCCTGAAGCACGTCGCGGCGCAGCGGCGCGCCGAGCAGGAGCGCTTCCCAGCGGTCGCGTCCGGGGAAGCCGCGGTCGACGGCGGGTTGCTGCGCGGCGCGCTCGGCCTGTTCGCGCGCGTACGCCGCCGCGATCGCGTCGGCCGCCTGCGCGGGCGTGCGCGTCCCGTCGGTCACGGAGAACGTCGCGAGCTCCGCGCGCACCGAGGCGTTCGGCAGGTCGGAAAGGGTCTTGTCGACGAACTCGCGCATCGGCCCGACGAGCGCGACCAGCTGCTGATAGGCCTCCTGCCGCGCCTGCTTCGAGCCGGATCGCAGGCGAGGGCGGAGCTCGGCGTCGCGGCGGAGCACCTCCTCGTGGAGCGCATCGAACCGCTCGAGCTGCGCGGGCTCGATGCCGGGCTTGCGCGCAAGCAGTCCGCGGCCGATCTGCCAGAACGCGCGCAGCGATGGCGCGCTCCGGACGCCCGCGTGCAGGAACGCGTCGAGTCGCGAGAGGTAGTCGGCGCGGCGCGCGTCGTCCGCGATCGCGGCGCCGACATCGGATCCGCGGCGGAGCAGCTCGAGCCGGAAGCGCTCGAGCGCACGCACCTCCACGATCGTGCGCTGCTTCATCGCGGCCTCGCGCGCCGCGGTGCGCGAAGCCTCGTCATCGGATTCCGCGCTGGCGCCGGCGCCAGGCACCGCGACCGCATCGAATGCCTCGCAGCAGTCGATGAACGCCTCGGCGATGGCGCGCGTGGCGTCGTCGGCGTCCGTCGCGAGCAGGATGTACGCATCGGTCGCCGCAGCGACGAGAGCCGGATCCGGCGTTCCGCGTCCGTTCAACGCGAGCACCTCGAGCGGGCCGGGGAACGTCTCGCCGGGCTCGCGCAGCGGCGCGCACGCACGGCGGAAGATCGCGCGCGCGCGCAGGAGTCCGATGAACGGACCCGCCTCGCGAGGCAACGCGCGCTCGAGCTCGACGACGAGCGCCAGTTCGCGTTCCGCGAGCTCGCGCGAGATCTGCTGGAACCGACCCCACTGCACGCGCGCCGTGCGCGCGTTGGGAAACCTCCCCTGCACGCGCGCGAGCGAGATGTCGGCGGCGAACGGCTCCCAGCGTTGCGCGACCAGCGCGTCGAGTCCGCGGTCGTACTCGGCGTACTTCGCGTCGATGGCCTTCCACCACGACGGATCGAATCCGGGGCACCAGGCCGCTGTCTCGCGCAGCTCGCCGAACCGGACGGGCGTGCCGATGCGGTCGAACCGCGTCGGCGACGGCGCGCAGCCGACGGCGATCAGCGCGAGCAGAAGCGCCGCGGAAAGCGCGGACACCCGCGCGCGCGCCTGCGCGAGGGCGACGCGGACGGAAGACGCAAGGCTGCGGACGCGCTCCATGCGCGCAGCGTACAGCGTCCCTCGCCGCGGCAGCACGGGGACGATGCTCGGGGACGGGCTCGGGGACGATGCTCGGTCACGCGCCGCGAGACGGCCGCAGCGGAGCGCGTCCGCTCGGCGTCGCACGCCGGCGCACGCGCGCACACAGA
>Ga0079300_10001240_pt1 | contig 10083 bp, 9 predicted proteins | sample Wag4_2014_7_11_FD_74799 | JGI IMG/M metagenome (GOLD analysis project Ga0079300, IMG submission 74799) | Fresh water microbial communities from Ohio, USA - Utica-2 Time Series HT 2014_7_11 | ecosystem: Environmental > Aquatic > Freshwater > Water tank | place: USA: Ohio | collected 2014-07-11
CGCGGCCTGTCAGTCGATGAGCTCAAGGCCTTTCTGCAGGAGCAGATGCGCAACGCCTACGACATCAAGGAGGCTCAGATAGACCAGATGAATCCTGGTCTGATGCGCCAGGCGGAGCGCTTCTTCATTCTTCAGCAGATTGACACCCTCTGGCGTGAGCATCTACAGGCGATGGATGCGCTGCGGGAGTCGGTTGGTCTGAGGGGCTACGGTCAGAAGGATCCGCTGATTGAATACAAGAACGAGGGTTACGACATGTTCCTGGAAATGATGACCCAGATGCGCCGGAACGTGATCTATTCAATGTTCATGTTCCAGCCTGCTCCTGCCCCCCAGGGGGCTGCGGCCTGATCTCCCGGCCACTCCGGGCTTCCTGCCGATCAGCTCAGCGGGTGGAGCCCGGGTTATCGCCGAGAAATTCCAGGATTTCCCGGTCGCGCAGGTTCTGAGCTTCGCCGCGGCAGGGTTCCAGCAGTGGCCTGCCTGCGGCCAGCTCCCGCAGGCAGGCCTGGGTCCGTGCCAGCTCTCCCTCCAGAGCATCAATCCGCTCCATCAGGTTGCGGATCACCTGGGCTTCCGTGTCCGGCAGGGCGGAATGGGCCAGCGGATCGACCCTGACCCCGCTCTGGTGCACCACCCGCCCCGGGATGCCGACCACGGTGCAGTCCGGTGCCACATCGCGCAGCACCACGGATCCCGCGCCGATGCGGGTGTTCGCGCCCACGCTGATTGCCCCCAGCACCTTGGCGCCAGCCCCGACCACCACGTTTTCGCCGAGTGTGGGGTGTCGCTTGCCGTGGGCCTTGCCGGTGCCGCCCAGAGTGACCCCCTGGTAGAGCAGGCACTGGTCTCCAACCACGGCGGTCTCGCCGATCACCACCCCCATGCCGTGGTCGATGAACACCCCGTGGCCGATGCGGGCCCCCGGGTGGATTTCGATGCCGGTGAGCAGCCGGCTCAGCTGGCTGAGCAGGCGCGGCAGGATCGGCAGCCCGAGGCGCCACAGCAGGTGGCTGAAGCGGTGCAGGATCAGGGCGTGCAGCCCCGGATAGCACAACAGGATTTCCAGGGCACCGCGTGCAGCGGGGTCCCGTTCCTGGATGATCGCCAGATCGGCCCGGATTGCCTTCAGCATCCAGGCATCCTGCCGGAGCCTGGGTGGGTTTGACCGAGGGGCCCTCCGTCGTGCATGATTGTCCAAGCGGCAGTCGTTGCCGTCCCCACCTGATTCCTCAGCTCGCCAGGATCGCCATTCCTGGATTCTGCTGTTCGGGTATGCGGATGTAGCTCAGTGGTAGAGCATCTCCTTGCCAAGGAGAGGGTCGAGAGTTCGAATCTCTTCATCCGCTTGTAGTCAACAAGGAAGCCCTTTTCGGTTGTTGGAACTGGAAGGATTCTGTTTTTGGCGTTCTCCATGGTTTGTTTTCCAGATCGCAGCTGCTTGCTGATCCGGTCCTGATGTCCCGTCTCCTGTTCGGCGGCCTGGCACCTGCGAATCTGCTGCAGAGCCTTGGGTTGTGCAGGCTGAGCGCTGCGCTGCGGCGTGCGTCTCGGCCCAGAGTGGATCACCAACGCCAGCCGGTTCAGGCGGCGAACAGCCCGATCTCCTTGCGCAGCTGATCGATCGTGGCTTCGCCTAGATAGCTGTGGGCGCAGTGCACGACAGGGAGGCGCATCAACTGGGCGCGGTTCTGGCGCAGGCTCTGTTCCACCAGTGGCAGGCTGGGCCGATCGCACAGCACGTGGCTGGCGGCCCGCAGCAGGGCCAGCAGGCGGCTGCCGGTGTCGGGGTTGGCGGTCATCACCAGCAGTTCATTGCCGCGCAGGCTGTGGAGGATCACCTCCGCTGCCCGCAGGATGCCCGGGCTGATGCTCACCAGGCCCACACAGCTGCCGGCCCTCAGTTCCTTGAGCAGATCGAGTTCGTGGCGGAAGTCGTTGAGATCCACCGGCACCGCCCTCACCCCGTGTCGCTTGGCAATCTCCTCCACCGGCTGCAGGAAGTAGCGGCTGGTCACCACAGTGCCGTTGTTGGACTGCTCCAGGACCGTTTCCAGCTCTTCCATCGGCACCACCTCCACCGGCACCTCCAGGTTGGGGGTCAGTTCCTCGGCGATCAGGTGGGAGGCGCCCAGGTCCTCCCGTGGGGTGCTCACCAGCACGCGGGCGCCGCAACGCAGGCGCCAGTCGATCTCGCGGGTCAGCAGGTCGCGGGCCTGCTGGAGGGTGCAGCCCGCCAGCAGCAGGCCGTCGATGCTCTGACGCACTTCCCGGTCGATATCCGGCAGGGTGCGACTGCGGGGGCCAGGCACGGGCTTGACCTCCCGCGGTTTCTGCCGGTCGCGCACGTAGATCCCGGAGCCGGCCATGGCTTCCACGACGCCGTCGTTTTCCAGCTGGCGGTAGACCTTGCTGATCGTGTTGCGGTGCAGCCCCGTCTGCATGGCCAGCTGGCGTGTGCTGGGCAGCCGGTGGCCGGGCGGGTAGTGGCGAGCTGCGATCGCGAAGCAGATCTGGTTGTAGAGCTGGGTCGACGCCGGGATGTCGCTTTCCTGCTGGATGTGGAATCGCACGCCGGAGTGGGCCAGATAAGCTGCCGGCCCACCATAAGGAGCATCGGCGGCGGGGACAATCCCCCCTTTGGCATAGGTGCCTGTGCCGGTTTCAGGCAGTGGGTCGGCCAGACTCGGCCGGACGCATTCACGGCGCTGCCGGTTCCGGCTGATGGTTCCTTCTTCGCCGGTGCAGGGCCGCTGGCAGACCCTGATCGCTCCGGAGGGCCTGGAGCTGCGCTGCTGGTGGGCGACACCGGTCGCTCGGGTGCCCGAGGCTGCCGTGCTGGTGCTGCCGGAGGTGTTCGGGGTGAATGAGTGGGTGTGCAGTGTGGCCGACCGCCTCGCCGCCTCTGGCTATGCAGCCCTGGCCCTGCCTGTGTTCGCGCGCACGGCACCGGGGCTCGCGCTGGCTTACGACGAGGCGGGGCTCCTGGCGGGACGCCTGCACCGCGATGCCGTCTGTGCCCGGTCGTTCCTTGCTGATGTCACCTGCGCCATCTCCTGGCTGCAGAGCCGGCCCGGCCTGGAGGACCGTGCTGTGGGCTGCGTGGGCTTCTGTTTCGGGGGGCACCTGGCGCTGCTGGCCGCCAGCTTGCCCCAGGTGGGCGCCACCTGTGATTTCTACGGGGCGCGGGTCTCCAGTTTTCGGCCGGGAGGCGGCGAACCGACCCTGGCGCTGTTGCCCTCGGTCACCGGTGATCTGCTGTGCATCGCCGGTGATGCCGATCCGCTGATGCCGCCCGAGGAGCTGGCGGCGATTGAGGCGGCCCTGGCGGCTTCAGCGCCATCCGCTCTCGGGCGCATGCGCCGGCAGCTGGTGTTCCCTGGCGCCGGCCACGGCTTCATGTGCGAATCGCGAGCCGATTACAGGGCCGAGGCGGCCGCTCGCGGCTGGGAGGCACTGCTGAACCTGTTCGCCAATGCTCTGACCAGGGGCGATTAGGGCGGGGACTGGCCCCTGATCTCCCCCGGCCGTCAGAGAGAGACTCAGTCGCTGCCGCCGGATGGTGCCGCTGCGGGTGTGGCGGCAGGGACGACGGGCGTGGTGACCGGGGTGGGGGCCGCCGGTTTGCTGCGGCCGCCGCTGGTGCTTGGCCCTTTGGCGGTGAGGGCCGTCTTGCGCGGGCTGAGGAACATGATCATGTTGCGGCCCTCGCGCTTGGGGGGTTGCTGAATCTCGGCAGCGTCCTCCAGGTCCTTGGCCATCCGCATCAGCAACACCTCGGCCAGGGCCGTGTGCTGAATCTCCCTGCCTCGGAAGATCACCGTGCACTTCACTTTGTCGCCAGACTTCAGGAATCGAGAGGCCTGACCGATTCGCACATCGTAGTCGTGCTGATCGATCTTATAGCGCATCTTAACTTCTTTGACTTCGGTCTGATGTGATTTTTTCTTCGCCTCTTTGGCCTTTTTCTCCTGCTCAAATTTGTATTTTCCGTAATCCATGATCCGACAGACCGGTGGATCGGCCTTCTCGCTCACCAGTACCAGATCAAGCTCCCGGTCCTTGGCCACCTCCAGCGCCGCTTCCCTGGTGATCACACCGAGCTGGCTGCCGTCTGCATCCACCACCCTCAGCTGGGGATAGGCGATGCGCTCGTTGATGTTGGGCAGCTCACGTACGGGAGCTCGGCGGTCAAAACGGGGACGGGGAGGCATTCAGTCGGGGGTGATGGGAACGGGGGTAAGGGGTTGAAAGGGGCGCCGGATGGCGCGCAGCAGGCCGGTTCAAGGCCTGGCCACCCTTCACCCTAGAACGCGCTCGACCGCCTGCAAGGCCTCCTTGAGTTGCATGGCTGTGTCGGCGGCCTGGAGCCACTGCGGTCTGTGGCGCCGCCGGAACCAGGTGCGTTGGCGTTTGGCGAACTGACGGGTGCGCTGGCTGGTGAGGTCGATCGCTGCGGCTTCGCTCAGTTCGCCGCTGAGAACCCGCTGTGCTTCGGCGTAGCCGATCGTGGTCAGCAGCGGCAGATCTGCTCCGTAGCGTGCGATCAGCAGGGCCGTTTCCTCCAGCAGTCCAGCGGAGTAGAGCTGTTGGGTGCGCCGGCTGATGCGGGTTGGCAGGTCGGCTGGATCGAGCCCCAGCTCCAGCAGCCGCCAGGGTGGCGGTGTGGCCCTTTGCTGGCTGGAGAACGACCTGCCGGTGGCGTAAAAAACCTCCAGGGCGCGCTGGGTGCGCACGGCGTCGGCCGCTGCGATCCGGCCTGCAGCGGTCGGGTCGCACTGGTGCAGCAGCTGGTGGCAGAACGGCTGGCCCAGCCTGCTGAACTGCTGCCGCAGCTGGGGCTGGGGTGGCACGGCCGGTGGTTCCAGTCCCTGGGTGAGGGCCTGGAGGTACAGGCCGCTGCCTCCTGCCAGCAGGGCCAGGGGGCCGGACTGCCGAGGCCTGGCCAGTTCGGCTTCGATCAGAGGTGCGGCAACGGCCCGGAACTCCTGCAGATTGAGCGGCTGGTCGGGAGTGCGCAGGTCGAGCAGTTCGTGCCGTACCAGGGACTGCTGAGCCGCGGTGGGTTTGGCGGTGCCCACGTCCATGTCGCGGTAGAGCTGGCGCGAATCCACATTCAGCACGGCCAGGTCGAGGGTCTGGGCCAGCCCGATCGCCAGATCGGTCTTGCCACTGGCCGTCGGGCCGAGCAGCACGATCAGCAGCGGTTGCGCCGCCGGCAGGACCCGGGAGGAGGAGGAGGCCATCTCCCCACCCTGCCAGCGGCTGGGCAAGCGGTTCAGCGGTGGTAGATTGGTTCCCTGGAAAGGCTTTTCAACGCTTTTCGTTCCCATTGCCCAGCCCTTGCCCGGGATTGTCCACAGCCTGCCGCCGCTCACGCGAGCCGGTTCACCAGTTCTGGTGATCGACTCGAGCAGCTGCGGCCGTGGCTGATCACCGGGGAGCCCCTTCCGCATGAGCGAAGCCACCAAAGTTCAGGCCGCCTACGGAGCCGAGCAGATCCAGGTGCTGGAAGGCCTGGAGCCGGTCCGCAAACGGCCCGGGATGTACATCGGCACCACAGGGCCCAGGGGTCTGCACCATCTTGTCTACGAGGTGGTCGACAACTCGGTTGATGAGGCGCTGGCCGGTCACTGTGACCGGATTCTGGTGGTCCTCGATGGCGAGGGGGCCTGCAGTGTCACCGACAACGGCCGCGGCATTCCCACCGATATCCACCCCCGCACGGGCAAGAGTGCCCTGGAGACGGTGCTGACCGTGCTGCATGCCGGTGGCAAGTTCGGATCCGGCGGTTACAAGGTGTCCGGCGGATTGCATGGTGTGGGCGTTTCCGTCGTCAACGCCCTCTCCGAGTGGGTGGAGGTGACGGTGCATCGCCAGGAGCAGGAGCACCGCCAGCGCTTTGAGCGGGGTGTTCCGATCGGCAGTCTGCTGTCCACACCCTCGGCAGATCCTGCCCGTACCGGTACGAGCGTGCGTTTCAAGCCGGACATTGAGATTTTCAGCGGGGGGATCGAATTCGATTACCAAACCCTGGCGGCCCGGCTGAGGGAGCTTGCCTATCTCAACGGAGGCGTGCGCATCGTCTTTCGCGATGAGCGTCCCGCGTCATGCAACGAAGCCGGTGAACCTCACGAGGAGACCTACTTCTACGAAGGGGGAATCAAGGAGTATGTGGCTTATATGAATGCCGAAAAGGACCCTCTCCATCCCGACATCATCTACGTGAATGCCGATCGCGAAGGCGTTCAGGTGGAGGCGGCGTTGCAATGGTGTGTTGATGCCTATTCAGACAGCATCCTCGGCTTCGCCAATAACATCCGCACGGTCGACGGTGGCACGCACATCGAGGGCCTGAAGACAGTTCTCACCCGCACGCTCAATACCTTCGCCCGCAAGCGCGGCAAACGCAAGGATACCGATGCCAATCTGGCCGGTGAGAACATCCGTGAGGGCCTCACAGCAGTTCTTTCTGTCAAGGTGCCTGAGCCTGAATTCGAGGGCCAGACCAAGACCAAGCTCGGCAATACAGAGGTGAGAGGTATTGTCGATACATTGGTGGGAGAAGCCCTCAGCGAGTTCCTGGAATTCAATCCCGGAGTGATCGATCTGATCCTCGAGAAAGCAATTCAGGCGTTCAATGCAGCTGAAGCGGCCCGCCGTGCCCGTGAGCTGGTGCGGCGCAAGAGTGTGCTGGAAAGTTCCACGTTGCCGGGCAAGCTGGCGGATTGCTCCTCCCGCGATCCAGGGGAGTCTGAAATTTATATCGTGGAGGGTGATTCTGCTGGCGGCTCAGCCAAGCAGGGGCGTGATCGTCGGTTTCAGGCGATTCTGCCATTGCGCGGAAAAATTCTGAATATTGAGAAAACTGATGATGCAAAAATCTATAAAAATTCCGAGATACAGGCTCTGATTACAGCCCTAGGTCTTGGCATCAAAGGCGAAGATTTTGATGAAAAGAATCTGCGTTACCATCGCATTGTAATTATGACTGATGCCGATGTGGATGGCGCTCACATCCGTACTCTGCTACTCACATTTTTCTATCGCTATCAAAGGGCAATTGTTGATGGAGGCTACATTTACATAGCCTGCCCCCCGCTCTACAAAGTAGAACGTGGCAAGAATCATGCATATTGCTATAATGAGACCGACCTTAAAAAGACCATTGAAGGCTTTGGCGAAAAAGCCAACTACACAATTCAGCGCTTCAAGGGTCTAGGCGAAATGATGCCCCAGCAGCTCTGGGAAACAACAATGGATCCATCCACGCGCACCATGAAGCGGGTGGAAATTGAAGATGCGGCTGAAGCCGATCGCATCTTCACGATTCTGATGGGGGACAAGGTGGCGCCTCGTCGTGAGTTCATCGAAACCCACAGTGCCGAGCTTGACCTGGCCCAGCTCGATATCTGATGCGGTCTGGCTCCTGGGGCCCATGGCGATTTGCTGCCCTGCTCGGTTTTGCGCTGGTGGCACCAGCAGGTCTGCCTGCGGGTGGGGCTGAGCGCCGTCAGCCGGAGGTGCGTCGCCGCCAGAGCAGCCGTGAACCCCTGCTCTCGAACGGACGTCAGCTGCTGCGCGCGGCTCCCCGCCACCAGGCTCCGGTGATCAGTCGGGCTGATCTGGGTGCGCCTCTGCGGGTGCTGCGGAATTGGGATGAGCCCGATGGTCGACGCTGGCTGCAGGTGGAGTTGCTGAGCTCCACCGGTATGCGCCGGGGCTGGCTATCGGGCTGATGGCAATCGGGGCTCAGGCTGCCAGAGCCGCCTCGATGGCGCTCCTGAGTTCGGAGCTGTCCGGTTCCACCGTGCTCTTGAAGCGGGCCAGCACGGTCCCGTCTTTGGCCACGAGGAACTTTTCGAAGTTCCAGGCCACCGGGCCGGTCGGTTCACTCTGGGTGAGGCTGATGTAAGGCTCTTCCGCCATGGTCACCTTGTCGAGCAGGGGGAAGCTGGCGCCATAGGTGCTGGAGCAGAACTGCTGGATCTCGGCGAGGCTGCCGGGTTCCTGGGCGCCGAAGTCGTTGCAGGGGAAACCGAGCACCGTGAATCCCTGGTCGCCGTAGGTCTCCTGCAGGGTCTGTAGACCGGCGTACTGGCGGGTGAAGCCGCAGCGGCTGGCCACGTTCACCAGCAGCAGCACCTGACCTGCCCACTCCCCCAGGCGTTTCGGCGTTCCCTGGGCATCTCTCACCATCACGTCGCTGATGTTCACGGCCATGGCGGAATTGGGGATGGGGAGACCGGGACCTTAGCGATGCTGCGCCGCAGACCGCCACGCCCATAAACTCAAGGCGCCGTGGCAGCTGGCGATGGGCGAGGCAAGCGGCGTGGGGAGCAATGGGTTCGCCGGCGGAGCGGGGACCGCTCTAATGGTGCCTGAGGTGGTGGCCCGTCAGCTCGAAGCCTTGTTGGAGGCCGGCAACTACGACGGCGCCAAGCTGCTGCTCCGGCCGGTGCAGGAGGTGGACGCCGCCGAAGCGATCGGCAGCCTGCCCCGCACCCTGCAGGCGCTGGCCTTCCGGCTGCTGCCCAAGGATGAGGCGATCGCCGTCTACGAGTATCTCGATCCGGCGGTGCAGCAGAGCCTGCTGGAGCGCCTGCGCAGCGGCGAGGTGCTGGAGCTGGTGGAGGAGATGTCGCCCGACGACCGGGTGCGTCTGTTCGATGAACTGCCGGCCAAGGTGGTGCGCCGCCTGCTGGCTGAGCTCAGTCCGGCGGAGCGCCGTGTCACCGCCCAGCTGCTCGGCTACGCGCCGGAGACGGCCGGTCGCCTGATGACGACTGAGTTCATCGATCTCAAGGAATTCCACAGCGCCGCCCAGGCCCTGGAGATCGTGCGCCGCCGGGCCCGCGACACCGAAACGATTTATGCCCTGTATGTGACCGACGGATCACGCCATCTCACCGGCATCCTGTCGCTGCGTGACCTGGTGATCGCCGATCCCAACGAGCGGATCGGCGATGTGATGACCCGCGATGTGATCAATGTGAGCACCGATACGGATCAGGAGGAGGTGGCCAGGGCGATTCAGCGCTACGACTTTCTGGCGGTGCCGGTGGTCGATCGGGAGCAGCGGCTGGTCGGGATCGTCACCGTCGATGACGTGATCGACGTGATCGAGCAGGAAGCCACCCGCGACCTCTACGCCGCCGGTGCCGTGCAGGCTGGCGATGAGGACGACTACTTCCAGAGCAACCTGTTCACCGTTGCCCGCCGCCGGGTGGTGTGGCTGCTGGTGCTGCTGCTCGCCAACAGCGGCACGGCTGCCGTGATCGCGGCCATGGATGGGGTGCTGCAGAAGGTGGTGGTGCTGGCGGCATTCATCCCGCTGCTGATCGGCACCGGTGGCAATGTCGGCGCCCAGAGCTCCACGGTGGTGATCCGTGGCCTCAGCACCCAGCGGATTCAGTCGCTCGGGCCATGGGCGGCCATCTGGCGGGAAGCGGTGGCGGGGGCCCTGCTCGGGCTGCTGATGATGCTGGTGGTGATCCCCTGGGCCGCCTATGTGAGCGGCGGCAACTGGCTGGTGGCCTGGGCCGCTGGCCTCAGCCTGGTGGGGATCACCACCCTGGCCGCCACGGCGGGTGCAGCTCTGCCGCTGCTGTTTGACCGGCTCAAGCTCGATCCGGCCTTGATGTCCGCCCCGTTCATTGCCACCGCCACCGATGTGGTGGGTGTGTTCATCTACCTCCAGACCGCCAGCTGGCTGCTGGGGCGTCAGGGCTGAGGCGGAGCCTGCCGGCAGCCGCGGCCGGGATCCGACTTTTCTGAGAGCGCGTTCACACTTCTTCAGGGTAGGCTTTACATGTCTTCACGGATAGAGCCGTGGCTGTGGCTGAAGCTGTTGTACCCGCCGGCGTTGTCGCTGGCGAGCCGGATCTGGGCCCTGCTGAGCTGAGCGGTGTCCCCGCCCGGGGTGCGGTTGTGATCCGATCCGGTGCCGCCGAGGGCGCTGTGAGCACCGACCTGGTGCGCAGCTACCTGCGGGACATCGGCCGGGTGCCGCTGCTGACGCACGAGCAGGAGATCACGCTGGGGCGTCAGGTGCAGGAGCTGGTGGCGATCGAGGAGCTGGAG
>Ga0079300_10001248_pt1 | contig 10068 bp, 8 predicted proteins | sample Wag4_2014_7_11_FD_74799 | JGI IMG/M metagenome (GOLD analysis project Ga0079300, IMG submission 74799) | Fresh water microbial communities from Ohio, USA - Utica-2 Time Series HT 2014_7_11 | ecosystem: Environmental > Aquatic > Freshwater > Water tank | place: USA: Ohio | collected 2014-07-11
CTCCAGGAGCTGCCGGGCTGCTGTGCCATCGACCTGCAGCCCGACGACGTGCTCTGCGTGGAGACTCCCGGAGGCGGAGGTTTCGGCCCGCCCCCTGCGGCGGCCGCAATGGTCCCCGGCGACCCGCTCACCAGGCACCAGCCATGAGCCGCTCCCGCCGTCTCCGCCCGTGCCCTCCCGCGCCGGCCCTGCTGGCCCTGCTGCTCACCCTGCCGCCGCCGCCCGGCGCCGCCAATCCGTTGCAGGAGGGCAGCCAGCGTGCGCAGCCGGAGTGGTCGGCCGGCGGCATGGTGGCCAGCCAGGAGCGTCTGGCCTCCGAGGCGGGCGCGGCGGTGCTGCGGCAGGGGGGCAATGCGGTGGATGGGGCGGTGGCCACGGCCTTCGCCCTGGCCGTGACCCTGCCCCAGGCCGGCAACCTGGGCGGTGGCGGTTTCGCCGTGCTCTGGTTGCCGGGCCCATCCCCCGCCCGCCGGCGGGGCTGTTTTCCCCAGTCTCCGGCGAGGGGCAGCGATGCGGAGCTGGCGATCGGTCGCGGCGTCGCCGTGGCGGTGAACTTCCGCGAAACGGCACCCCTGGCTGCCACGCCGGCGATGTTTCTGGGGGCCGATGGCCAGGTCGACCGCCAGCGCGCCACCCGCAGCCTGCTCAGCACCGCCGTGCCCGGCACGCCCGCCGGTCTGCTGCTGGTTCAGCGCTGCTACGGCCGCCTGCCCCTGGCCCGGGTGATGGCGCCGGCGATCCGGCTGGCCGAGCAGGGCTTTGCGGTGGGTCCGGAACTGAGCCGCTCCCTGCGCCAGGCGGCGCCCCTGCTGCAGGCCGATCCCACCTCGCGCCAGCTGTTCTTCCGGTCGCCTTCCCGCCCAGGCGATGAGCCCCGGCTCTATCGGCCCGGCGAGGTGCTGCGCCAGCGTGAGCTGGCGGGGAGTCTGCGTCGCATCGCCCGGGGCGGTGAGGCCGGCTTCTACCGGGGGCCCAGCGCTGAGGCCCTCGTGGCGCTGATGGAGCAGCGAGGCGGCCTGATCCGCCAGGCCGATCTCGCGGCCTACAGGGCTCAGCTGGTGCGGCCCCTGCGGGGGGAATTCCGCGGCAGCACCGTGCTGGGCATGCCGCCGCCGAGCAGTGGCGGCGTCACCCTGCTGCAGCTGCTGCGGATTCTCGAGCCCCTGCCCCTGGAGCGCTGGGGGCTGAACAGCGCCGCCGCCATCCACGCCCTGGTGGAGGCGATGAACCTGGCCTATCGCGATCGCAACCGCTGGCTGGGGGATCCCGACCAGGTGGCCATGCCCCTGGAGCGGCTGCTCAGCCCGGGCTACGCCAGCGAGTTGCGCCGCCAGCTCGATCTGAATCGGCACCGTCCCGCCGCGGCTCTCGCGCCGCCCACGGCTCCCCGCCGGGAGGGGCCCAACACCACCCACCTTTCAGTGGCCGACCGCGACGGCGGGCTGGTGGGCCTCACCACCACCCTCAACTTCGCCTATGGCAATGGCGTGAGCGTGCCTGGGGCAGGCTTTCTGCTCAACAACGAGATGGACGACTTCACCGCCAGCCCCGGCCAGCCCAATGCCTATGGCCTCGTGCAGGGGGAGGCCAATGCCATCGCCCCCGGTAAGCGGCCGCTCAGCTCCATGAGCCCCACCCTGGTGTTCCGCTCCGACGGCACGCCCTGGCTGGCCACAGGCAGCCCCGGCGGCAGCCGCATCATCACCACCGTGCTCCAGGTGCTGCTGGGCCGGCTGGTGCACGGGCTCAACCTGGCCTCTGCCGTGGCCAGTCCGCGGGTGCACAGCCAGCTCTGGCCTGACCGGATCAGTCATGAGGAGGGCATCAGCCCCGACACCCTCGACCTGCTGCGTCGCCGCGGCCACCAGCTGGAGCTGGCGCCGGCCATGGGCTCGGCCAGCAGTGTGGAGGTGCTGCCCTCCAACGGTGCCGGCGGGGGAGGCAGCCTGGGGGTGGCGGATCCCCGGCGGCTGGGAGCGGCCGCCGTGGCCGAGCCCTTCAGCGGGCCGGAGCAGCCGGGGCCGTGATCAGGTTCAGGGCCGAGAAGGCCAGGCCGATGCCGAACAGGAGGCCGATCGCCCAGAGGCTGTCGGTCGGCCACTGGGCGATCAGCAGGCCGCCCAGCACCGCTGTGACGATGCCGTCCAGCAGCACCAGGCCGCGGGCCTGGCCCCCGCTGGCGGCCGCGGCCGCCAGCTCCATCACCCCCTCAAAGGCCAGCAGGAAGCCCACGAACAGGGTGAGGCTCACCTCGCTCTCGATCGGGAAGGCCAGCACCCAGATGCCTCCCCCCAGATAGAGCAGGCCGGAGAGCAGGCGGAAGAGCTTGCCCTTGAGATCGCTCTCGCCGGTGAGGCGCAGCACCTGGGAGACGCCGGCGATCACCGCAGAAGCCCCGACCGCAATCGTGAGAAGGGTGGCCGAAGCGAACGGCAGCGCGATGGAAAGGCCGGCCGCCGCCAGCAGGGCGATCGCCGTGAGCCAGCGCAGGGAGGGGGAGGCGGGAACCGACACCGGCATCAGTCACTACCGCCAAAGCTAGGTGTTCCCCACCCACACATGCCGCTTGGGTTGAGCCCACCGGATCAGCAATCGCTGATCCTCGGCAGGGCGTGCGTGGCGAAAGATCACAACTGCATGCCGGGCGCCTTCCTGTTTCTCAAGGTTGAGGCGAATCCGGTTCCGCGCCCGATGTTTGAGCTGCTGCCGCCGCTCAACGATCACAATCTCCCCTGGATGGACACGATCCATCCGATCGTGGTGCACTTCGTGATCGCCATGGCTGTGATCACCGTTCTGTTCGATCTGATCGGCAGCCTGGCCCGCCGTCCCGGTCTGTTTGAGGTGAGCTTCTGGAATCTGCTGGTGGCCACGGCGGCCATCTTTGTGGCGATCATCTTCGGGCAGGTGGAGGCGGGCCTTGCCGAGCCCTACGGAGCCGCCAGCGAGATTCTCAACCTGCACAGCACGATCGGCTGGTCGCTGGCGGGGGTGCTCGCGGTGCTCACGGCCTGGCGCTACGTGATCCGCAGCAAGGACCCCACCCGCCTGCCGGTGGCCTTTCTCGGCGCCGGTGGCCTGCTTGTGGTGCTGGTGGCAGTGCAGGTGACCCTGGGCAATCAGCTGATCTGGACCTATGGCCTCCACACCGTGCCGGTGGTGGAAGCGATCCGTGCGGGGCTGGTGTGATGGTCACCGGAACGCCTTCTCCGCATCTGGCTCTGTTGCTGGCGGAGTCGCCGATCGAGCAGCTTGCCCGCTCCTACGGCCCCAACGGTCTGCCCTACGCCCTGCCGATTCATCCGAATCTGGTGCACTTCACGATCGGTCTGTTCGTGATTGCGATCACCTTCGATCTGGCGGGTGCGCTGTTCCCGCTGGAGAAGCGGATCTTCCGCTTTCTGCAGCTGCCTGTCACCCGGGCAGGCCTGCACGACGTGGGCTGGTTCAACCTCCTGGCCTGCGCGGCCATCACGTTCTTCACGGTGGCGGCCGGCTTTTACGAGATGCTGCTGGCCCGACCGATCAGCGGGGTGCGCAGCAGCATCGGCCTGGGCAGCGCCACCACGATGCTCTGGCATGGCGTGGGCGGGGTGGCCATCCTCCTGGTGATCGTGGCGATGACCGTGTGGCGGGGCTACCAGCGCTTTTCCTGGCGCCGTGATCTGGGCCGCCAGGTGCAGTGGAGCTACCTGCTCACCGGGCTGGTGCTGTTCGGCGTGATCGGTCTGCACGGCACCCTCGGCGCCGAGCTGGCAGCTGAATTCGGTGTGCACATCACAGCCGACCAGCTGCTGGCGGCCGGCGCCAACCTGCGCGAGGCCCTGCCATGACCACGAGCTCACCCCGTCGTTTTCCGATCGCCGGACTGTTCCTGATCGCCGGGGCCGTCGCTCTCGACGCCTGGGCCGGCGTGGCCGTCGCCCGCCTCTCTCAGCATTGGCTGCCGGTGCAGGCCTCCAGTGCCGCCCCGCTGGTGGATGGGTTGTTCGCCCTCGAGAGCGGCATCGGCACCTTCATTTTCCTCGGCTGCTGCAGCGTGATCCTCTGGACGCTGCTCTTTAACCGGGCACCCAAGTACGACCTCCGAAACGGTGATCCGATCGAGGGCAACCTGCGCCTCGAGGTCACCTGGACCCTGATCCCCCTCGTGCTGGTGATGGCGATCGCCTGGCACACCATTCAGGTGAATCGCACCCTCGCCACCCTGGGCGGCAAGCTGCGCACCACCGGCGGTCACGACCACGGTGCCGAACTCGTGGCTCAGCTGCCCGCTGGCCGCTCGGAGCCCCTGGCGCCGGTGGGCCCGATCGATGTGATCGCTCGCCAGTGGTCGTGGGAGTTCGACTACCCCAATGGCGTGCGCAGCACCGAGCTTCACCTGCCGGTGAACCGCCAGGCCGAGTTCCGGCTGATCTCCCTGGATGTGCTGCACGGCTTCTATGTTCCGGCCTTCCGTCTCAAGCAGGACATCATTCCCGGCAGCGAGATCACCTACCGCCTCACCCCCACCCGCGAGGGGCGCTACCGGTTGCGCGATTCCCAGTTCAGCGGCGGTTACTTCTCCACAAACCAGACCGATGTGGTGGTGGAAAGTGAGCAGGACTACAGGAGCTGGCTCAGGGAGGCGGCCCTCCTGCCCCTGCAGGAGGCGCCCAATCCCGCCGATTCCCTCTACCAGCGCCGCCAGGAACGGGGAGACCGGGGCTGGGCAGTGGTTCCGCCGGCTCCGCCCCCCCGGGTGAACGTGAGCGCCGATCCGGCCGCCCTCCACGACGCCTGAACCCTGGACTCCAGAGCCACTCCCCCTTCGCTCCCCTTCTCCCAGCCCGATGGCTTCCTCCTCCGGCCTTCCCTTCGACCCGAGGGTGCTCAAGGCGCCCCACCCGGTGCCCGGGGCGCCGGATAACTGGAAGCGTTTCTTCAGCTTCAACACTGATGCCAAGGTGATCGGCATTCAGTACATCGTAACGTCGCTGTTCTTCCTGCTGGTGGGTGGGCTGCTGGCGATGATCATGCGCGGTGAGCTGATCACCCCCCCGGCTGATCTGGTGGATCCCAGTGTGTACAACGGGCTCTACACGATGCACGGAACAGTGATGCTTTTCCTGTTCTTGTTCCCGATCCTCAATGGCTTCAACAATCTGCTGATCCCGCCGATGATCGGCGCCCCGGACATGGCCTTCCCGCGCCTGAACGCGGTGGCCTTCTGGTTGGTGCCGGTGTTCGGGGTGATCCTGATGTCGAGCTTCCTGATCCCGGGCGGCCCTTCGGCATCCGGCTGGTGGGCCTATCCGCCGGTGAGCCTGCAGAACCCCCTCGGCCACTTCATCAACGGCCAGTTCCTCTGGATCCTGGCCGTGGCCCTCTCGGGGGTGAGCTCGATCATGGGCGCGGTGAACTTCTGCACCACGATCCTGCGCATGCGGGCGCCGGGGATGAGCTTCTTCCGCATGCCGATCTTCTGCTGGACAGCCCTGGCTGCTCAGACGATTCAGCTGGTGGGTCTGCCGGTGCTCACCGGAGGGGCGCTGATGCTGCTGTTCGATCTGAGCTTCGGCACCAGCTTCTTCCGGCCCGAGGGTGGCGGTGACCCGATGCTTTACCAGCATTTCTTCTGGTTCTATTCCCACCCGGCGGTGTATGTGATGGTGCTGCCGGTGTTCGGAATTTTCTCGGAACTCTTCCCGGTATATGCCCGCAAGCCGCTGTTCGGTTACGAGGTGGTGGCCATCGCCTCGTTCGGCATCACCGTGCTCAGCCTGATCGTGTGGGTGCACCACATGTTTTACAGCGGTACCCCCCAGTGGATGCGCAATCTGTTCATGGTCACCACCATGCTGATCGCCGTTCCGACCGGCATCAAGGTTTTTGCCTGGATCGCAACCCTCTGGCGTGGTCGGCTGCGGTTGAGCACGCCGATGCTGTTCTGCCTGGGCGGGCTGGTGAACTTCATTTTCGCTGGCATCACCGGTGTGATGCTCGCCACGGTGCCGATCGATATCCATGTTGGTAATACCTATTTTGTTGTCGGTCATTTTCACTACGTGATCTTCAATACCATCACCTTCGGGGTGTTTGCTGGTGTTTATCATTGGTTCCCTAAATTCACTGGGCGAATGTATTACGAAGGCCTCGGTAAACTGCACTTCGCCCTCACCTTTGTGGGCAGTGCCCTCAACTTCCTGCCCATGCACTGGGCCGGCCTGATGGGGATGCCGCGGCGGGTGGCCTCCTACGACCCGGAATTCGCCCTGGCCAACGTGCTGGCCAGTCTCGGCGCCTTTCTGGTGGGGGTGGCCTCCATTCCCTTCATCCTCAACATGGTGAGCTCCTGGGCTCGCGGCCCGAGGGCGCCGGCCAACCCCTGGCAGGCCATCGGCCTGGAATGGCTGCTGCCCTCACCGCCGCCTGCGGAGAACTTCGAAGGCGACATCCCCACTGTGATCAGCGGCCCCTACGGCTACGGTCTCGATCGCCCGCTGGTGGAGAACGAAGCCCACTACATCGCCCGTGCCCAGGAGGACTGATCCGATGAGTACCTCACCTCTGCTCAGCTCCAGTCCCGCTCCCACCGAACCAGGCCACGGCGGCCATGGCCATGCCCATGGCGGCCATAACCTCACCGGTATGGTGATCTTTCTGCTGTCGGAAAGCGTTATTTTTCTGGCCTTCTTCGCCGGTTATGCCGTGCTGAAGAGTTCCTCCCCGGTGTGGCTGCCCGAGGGGGTGGAAGGCCTGGAAGTGCGCGAACCCCTGGTCAATACGGTGATCCTGGTGAGCAGCAGCTTCGTGGCCTATTTCGCCGAGCGGGCGCTGCGGCGTCACAACCTCTGGGCCTTCCGGGCCCTGTGGGGGCTCACGATGGCGATGGGTGCCTACTTCGTGTTCGGTCAGGCGGTGGAGTGGGCCGGTCTGCCGTTTTCCTTGCAGAGCGGAATCTATGGCGGCAGCTTTTATCTGCTCACCGGCTTCCACGGCCTGCATGTGATCACCGGAGTGCTGCTGATGGCATTGATGCTGTTCCGCTCTTTCCTGCCGGGTAACTACAACAACGGTGATGCCGGCGTCACGATGGTGTCGTTGTTCTGGCACTTTGTGGATGTGATCTGGATCATCCTGTTTGTGCTCATCTATGTGTGGCAACGCTCATGATCATCGACGACACGCTCTATGACGTGGTGGTGATCGGCAGCGGCGCTGCCGGCGGCACCCTGGCGGCCGAACTTGCCGAGTGTGGACGCCGCGTGCTGGTGCTGGAGCGCGGCCATCGGCTGCCGCTTCCGGATCAGAACCTGGCCGATATCGACCTCTTCCGCACACAGCGGTACCACCCTGAGCAGCCGTGGTTCGGCAGTGACGGCGATCCCTTCAACCCCCAGATGGTGTATGCCCGCGGCGGCAACACCAAGATCTGGGCGGCGGTGCTGGAACGGCTGCGGGAGGCGGAATTCGAGGGGGTGGCGATGCAGGAGGGCCGCTCCCCCGACTGGGGGCTGCGCTATCGCGATCTGGCCCCCTACTACGACAAGGCCGAGGCGCTCTACCGCGTGCACGGCGTGGCCGGTGCAGACCCCACCGCACCACTGCCCGGTGATGGCTATCCCTTCGCTCCCCGGGCGGTGGAGCCGGTGCTGGAAGCCCTGCGCACCGACCTGCAGCGCCACGGACTGCACCCCTACAGCCTTCCCCTGAGCTGGAGTGAGAGTGCCACGGACCCGAGCGGCGACGCCGAGCTGTTCGGCGTCGACCGGGCCCTGGCGCCGGAGAGGCCGGGAGCCATCCCAGCGGTGCTGCGCAGTGGCGCCGTGGTGGAAGCCCTGCATGTGAACGCATCAGGCCGGGAGGTGAAGGGAGTGGAGGCGCGCATCGGTGACGCCCGCTGGCTGTTCCAGGGCCGGCAGGTGGTGCTGGCGGCCGGTGCCATCAACAGCGCCGCCATCCTGCTGCGTTCCGGTCTGGCCAACGGCTCCGACCAGGTGGGCCGCAATCTGATGAAGCCCCAGCTCACGGCCATCCTGCAGAGGGCCAGCGCTCCGAACTCTGGGCGTTACTCCCCTGCCCTGGGCCTCACCGACTACTACTGGGGTGACCGGAACGTCAGCTACGCCCTCGGCTCCATCCGCAACGGCGGCGGTGTGCTGCAGGATCCCCTGTTCGCCGAGTCGCCGCCCCTGCTTTCGCTGGTGAGTCGCCTGCTGCCCGACGGTGCCCTGGAGTGGCTGGCCGACCGTTCCATCACCTGGTGGGCGATGAGCGCCGTGCTGCCCGATCCCGATAATCGCGTCACGGTGCGGGGTGAGCGCATCGATGTGGCTTACATCGCCAACAACCGCGAGGCCCACGACCGGCTCGTGTACCGCTGGCTCGACACCATCCAGACCGTTGAAGCCGATCCGCTCACCCGGGTGGTGCAGAGGGCGCCGATCTATCCCCGCGGCGAAGCGCCGCTGAGCGTGATGGGCTTCGCCTGCGGAACCTGCCGGATGGGCGGCGATCCATCCAGCTCGGTGGTTGATCTGCAGGGCCGCTGCCATGAGCTGGCCAACCTCTGGATCGCGGATGCCAGCGTGTTCCCCAGCTGCCCGGCGGTGGGCCCCGGCCTCACCGTGATCGCCAATGCGCTGCGGGTCGGCGACCATCTGCAGGCAGCGCTGCGATGACCACCGGCCCCACCGAGCTCATCTCCGAAGCCCGTCGCATGGCTGAGCGCGACTGCGGCCACGCGGCCTGGAGTCTCTGGGGCAGTTACCTGCCGGAGCGGCAGTGGGGCACCGTGAGGGAGGACTATTCCGCTGATGGGGATGCCTGGCGCTCCTTTCCCCATGATCATGCCCGCTCCCGCGTGTATCGCTGGGGTGAGGACGGCCTCCTCGGCATCTGTGATGAGCAGTGCAGGCTCTGTTTCTCCCTGACCCTCTGGAATGGCCAGGACCCGATTCTCAAGGAACGCCCCTTCGGTCTCGGGAATCCAGAGGGGAATCATGGAGAGGATCTCAAGGATTACTACTTCCATCTCGCCAATACACCCACCCACAGTTTCATGCGGGGGTTGTACAAGTATCCCCAGACCCGCTTCCCCTACGAGCAGCTGCTGGAGGAAAACGCGCGCCGCAGTCGTGATCAGCCTGAATACGAGCTGGTCGATACTGGCATTTTCCAGGAGGGGCGCTATTTCGATGTGTTCATCGAGTACGCCAAGGCGACTCCCACCGATCTGCTGATCCGCATCCGGGCGGTCAACCGCGGGCCTGATGCGGCGCCGCTTACCCTGTTGCCCACCCTGTGGCTGCGCAACACCTGGAGCTGGGGCTATCCCGATGCATCCGCCCAGCCGATCCGCCTCGTGGGCGATCGACTGATCACACCGGCTCTGCCCGATCTTGAGTCTTATGAGCTGCTGCTGAATGGCCCTGCACAGTGGCTGTTCACCGACAATGAAACCAACACGGAGCGTCTTTACGGTCAACCCAACCGCTCACCTTTTCAGAAGGATGGGTTTCACCGCCACCTGATCGATGCTGAGCAGGGAGCCATCAACCCCGAAGCGGAGGGCACCAAGGCGGCGGCTCTGCTGCGGTGCACGCTCCAGCCCGGGGAGACCTGGACGGTGGATCTGCGCCTGCGTGCTCACGCATCCTGTGGTGAGCCAGCGTTCGGCACCGGTTTCGATGCCCTGTTCGCTGCCCGCGAGCAGGAGTGGCAGGGGTACATGGAGCACTGCCTGCCAGGTCTGTCGCCGGAGGATCGGCTGATTCACAACAGTGCCCTGGCCGGATTGCTGTGGTGCAAGAAGTACTACGGCTGGAGTGTGCTGCGCTGGCTGGAGGGGGACCCCACCCAGCCAGCGCCGCCGCCGGAGCGTCTGCACAGCGAGACGGCCCGCTGGAGCCGGCTGCACGCTCACGATGTGATCGCCATGCCGGATGCCTGGGAGTACCCCTACTTCTGCCAGTGGGACCTGATGTTCCACGCCGTTTCATTCGCGATCGTCGATCCGGCCATCGCCAAGCAGCAGTCGATGCTGCTGCGCTCCCCCCACTACACCGCCCCCAACGCCCAGACGCC
>Ga0079300_10001254_pt1 | contig 10028 bp, 8 predicted proteins | sample Wag4_2014_7_11_FD_74799 | JGI IMG/M metagenome (GOLD analysis project Ga0079300, IMG submission 74799) | Fresh water microbial communities from Ohio, USA - Utica-2 Time Series HT 2014_7_11 | ecosystem: Environmental > Aquatic > Freshwater > Water tank | place: USA: Ohio | collected 2014-07-11
ACGATAAAGGCAGGAAAATCCACTACATCAATTTTCCAGACAGCTTCCATTCCTAAATCTTCAAAGTCCAAGACCTCAACCTTTTTGATGCAATCTTGCGCAAGGCGAGCAGCTGGTCCGCCAATGGATCCTAAGTAGAAACCACCATGCTTGGCACAGGCATCAGTGACCGCCTTTGAGCGATTACCTTTTGCAAGCATCACATGTGAACCACCGCGGGCTTGGAAGTAATCAACATATGAATCCATGCGCCCCGCGGTAGTTGGACCGAAAGAACCGGAGGCATATCCAGCAGGAGTCTTGGCAGGTCCTGCATAGTAAACGGCGTGATTCTTCATGTAGTCAGGAATAGCTTTGCCATCATCAATCATCGCCTTGATGCGAGCATGTGCTAAATCGCGGGCAACCACAATTGTTCCAGTCAGCGAAACTCGAGTCTTAACTGGATACTTTGAAAGTTCGGCACGGATTGCATCCATCGGTTGATTGAGATCAATCTTTACAACGTTCTCATCAAGATGAGTATCCGTGGTCTCTGGCATGTAATGAACAGGGTCGGTCTCAAGTTGTTCAAGGAAGATGCCATCTTTTGTGATCTTTGCCTTGGCTTGGCGATCTGCCGAACATGAAACAGCTATAGCAATTGGTAGAGAAGCGCCATGGCGAGGTAGGCGTATCACGCGAACATCGTGGCAGAAGTACTTGCCGCCAAATTGTGCGCCAATCCCAAGTGTGCGAGTAAGTGCGAGAACATCTTTTTCTAGCTCTAAATCACGGAAACCGTGGCCGGTTGCAGCGTCTCCGCTAGTTGGAAGTGAATCAAGATAGTGAGTTGAAGCCAACTTTGCAGTCTTCACAGTGTGCTCAGCACTTGTTCCACCAATAACTATCGCTAGGTGATATGGCGGACATGCTGCTGTTCCTATTGAACGAAGCTTCTCATCAAGCCAATTGATAAAAGATGCCGGATTAAGCACGGCCTTTGTCTCTTGGTAAAGGAAAGATTTATTGGCGCTTCCGCCGCCCTTTGCAATGAAGAGGAAGTTGTACTCATCTTGATGCTCACTATCTGCATAAATCTCAATCTGAGCTGGCAAATTATTGCCAGTGTTCTTCTCTTCCCACGTAGTGACAGGGGCCATCTGCGAATATCGCAGATTCAGTTTTGTATAGGCGTCATAAACTCCTTGCGCTATAGCAACTTCATCTTTGGTTTCGGTCAATACAAATTGACCTTTCTTGCCCATGACAAGTGCGGTGCCTGTGTCTTGGCACATTGGCAGAACTCCACCAGCTGCGATATTGGCATTCTTCAAAAGGTCGAGAGCAACGAAGCGATCGTTAGCTGAGGCTTCCGGATCTTGCAGAATATTCGCAAGCTGCTGTAGATGCTCTGGTCGCAAATAGTGATTGATATCGTGGATAGCGACTTCAGTTAAGTGGGAGATAGCTTTTGCATCGACATGTAAGAACTCTTTATCTCCCAGCTTTACAACGCTGACACCCTCGCTACCAATCTTGCGATATTTAGTATTGTCTTCACCCAGTGGTAATAAATCTGAATATGAGAAAGTCGGAGACATCTCTATGACTCCTTCTTGGCAGCTGCAAGTTTTGCTTTGGCACCATCGAGCCACTCTTGGCAGATCTTTGCTAGCTCTTCACCGCGTTCCCATAGCTTGAGTGATTCCTCCAAAGTGGCGCTGCCATCTTCTAGGGATTCAACAATTTCAGCGAGCTCATCACGAGCTGCTTCGTAACCCAATTTTCCGGCGGAAGGTTTCTTTTCATCCATGTGCCAAATCTACTCCTAGCCCAGAGTAGAAAGTTGAGAAGAAATTATGAGGTAACTGTGGCGCTGGTCTCGCCCTTAGCGACCTTAATCGCAAGCAGATCGCCCTTTGATAGCTGCTTAGGGTCGCGAATCACATCGCCCTTCGCATTGCGCACGACTGAGTATCCGCGGTCAAGGGTCGATTGTGGCGATAGCGATCGCAAATGGGCGGTTATCGCCTTTAGCTCTTTGCGCTCGGCATCGATTGTGGCAGCAAAGCTTCGGGTTGATCTCTGGCGTAAATCTTTCAACTCTTCATAAAGCAAGGTGATGAAAGCACCCGGATCTTTCATCACTGGCCGCGAACGTAATTGTGCAATCAGATTACTTTCAAAATCGATACGTGCAGTGAGCGCTCTGGTGGCTCGATCGCGTAACTTTTCTATAGTGGCAATCTCTTCAGCAATATCTGGAACAACTCTTTTAGCAGCATCGGTTGGGGTAGATGCGCGATAGTCAGCAACAAGATCAAGTAAAGGCGAATCTTTCTCGTGACCAATTGCGCTAACAATTGGAGTCTCACATGATGCGGCGAGGCGAATCAAGGACTCATCACTAAAGGGAAGTAAATCTTCAAAAGATCCGCCACCTCGAGTGATGATGATGACATCAACTTTTGGATCTGCCTCTAGCTCTCTCAAAGCTGCAGAGACCTCAACGACCGCTGCAGCACCTTGCACAGTAACTTCGCGAATCTCAAATTCAACTGCAGGCCAACGACGTCGGGCATTTTCAACAACATCTTTCTCGGCATCGGTATTGCGCCCGCAGATGAGTCCCACTTTGCGAGGTAATAAAGGGAGTGAAACTTTTCGATCAATCGAGAAGAGCCCCTCATTTGCCAAGAGAGATTTAAGAGCCTCAAGTCGTGCCAGTAATTCACCGACGCCCACCTGGCGAATCTCTTTTGCGGCCATCGAGAGCGTTCCGCTCTTTGTATACCAAGATGGTTTGGCGTAGATAACAACGCGAGCATTAGCTGGTAGTGGTTTAACCGCTGCGATAACGCTCTTATGGCACATCACCGAGATACTCATATCTGCACTGGTATCGCGCAGGCGCATAAAGGCCATCATTCCGCTACGTTCATTAAGCTCTGCGATCTCGCCCTCAATCCAGATAGGTCCAAGACGGTCGACATACTCTTTGATTGCTTCAGTGACCACGCGCACTGGCGCGGGAGATTCACTTGAAGTTTCGAACATGGGGCAAGGCTAATAGACTGTGGCCATGGGTAAGAGAGTTTTAATCGCTGCGCCGCGTGGATATTGTGCTGGCGTCGATCGCGCCATTGTCACTGTAGAGAAGGCGCTAGAGCTCTACGGTGCCCCCCTCTATGTTCGTAAAGAGATTGTTCACAACAAGCACGTCGTTGCGACTCTCGAACAACGCGGCGTTATTTTTGTTAATGAAACCGATGAGGTTCCTGAAGGAAAGACAGTTGTCTTTTCTGCTCACGGAGTCTCACCCGCAGTTCATGCTGATGCAGCAGCGCGTGGGCTCAAGACAATCGATGCAACCTGTCCGTTGGTAACCAAAGTTCACAATGAGGTCAAGCGATTTGCAACTGATGAGACTGAAATTCTTCTTATCGGCCACGCTGGACATGAAGAAGTTGAAGGAACTGCTGGCGAAGCTCCAGGCAAAGTAATCGTTGTTGATGGCCTTGATGGTGCGCGTAATGTGCAACCAACCCCAGGAAAGAAACTCGTCTGGCTCACACAGACAACTTTGAGCGTTGATGAAACTATGCAATCTGTAGAAATTCTGCGCGAGCGTTTCCCTGAGATTGCCAGCCCTCCTTCTGATGACATTTGTTACGCAACCCAGAACCGCCAAGAAGCTATTCGGGCAATTGCTGCTCAGTCAGATCTCGTACTCGTAGTTGGTTCCACTAATTCTTCAAACTCTGTACGCCTTGTTGAGGTGGCACTTGAATACGGCGCCAAGGCTGCCTACCTCGTTGATTATGCAGATGAGGCAAAAGATGAATGGCTGACTGGTGTTGAGACCATTGGCGTCACAAGTGGTGCATCTGTTCCTGAAATTCTCGTAACAGATTTACTCAAGTGGCTTGAACTCCATGGCTTCCATGATCAGCAAGAAGTTGAGGCAAAGAAAGAGTCACTTACCTTTGCTCTCCCACAAGAGCTGCGTTCAGAACTTAAGTCTGCGAGCAAGTAATTGGCGGAGTCGGCAAACCTGCAACACATAATCTTGCAGGGGGAGCCAATTGCAGTAAAGGTATATCAGGCTGATACCTATAAAGCAGATGCCATCTTGGTTCACGGCTTTACTGGAAGTAAAGAAGATTTTGATTTCATCGCCCCGCTGCTAGCCGATCGCGGATATCGCGTGACAACCTTTGATAATCGCGGCCAATATCAATCTCCACATAGCCTTCGTGAAGATGCCTACACATCTGCTTCAATCGCCCGCGACATTATCGAACTCGTGGAAACCTTCAAGATGAATAAGCCACACCTCTTTGGACATTCACTCGGCGGAGTGATTGCACAAGTTACTGCGGCAACTGCGCCAAATACTTTCGCTTCATTAACTTTAATGTGTTCGGGCCCAAAACCTGGCCCCAATACAAGCGATTTACAATCTATGCTCGAGCACTTTCCAGGTCACACGATGGAGAGCGTCTGGGATAAATATATGAGTCCGGAATATGTAGGCCATCCGCGGATAGATCTAATGAAGAGTCGTTGGTTAGCGAGTGATCTACGCTCAGTGCTTACTCATGCAAAAATCTTGGCAACATTTGCCTCACGGACAAAAGAAATTGCCGCTACTGGGATTGCAGCTCACGTGATTTATGGTGACGGCGATGACCGTTGGCCGCTTGAAATGCAAGATCAGATGGCAGAAGAGTTATCTGCACCAGTAACGGTTATTAAAGATGCCGGACACTGCCCTAACGAAGATCAGCCAGAGGCAACTGCCAAAGCAATTGCTGACTTCTGGGATCTACATTAAGCCTTAGCGGTAGATCTCGCCTTTGAAGGGCGACTCTTCGCTTTCTCATTGAGAAATTGGAACCATCCATAGATTGAAGCAATCAATAAATATGGAGCTACGCTGGCAAGGGATGCGATGAAATCAACCCCAAGGCGAGAGATGCTTAAGCCGACGCTAAGAATTGTGTAAGTAAGAGTTGTTGCCGCATATGCAAGAGGCGGGGTGACAGCTGAGACATAACGGGTTCCGGGGCGACCGTAAGCAATGCCGCCGTAGGTGACTGCAATTAAAACGATGCCAGAGAGAAAACCAGCGCCATTGCGAATAGTGAGTTCAAGGAAGGTAAAGAGTGCGATAAAGAAAGTTTGCAGAACAACAACGCCTTCTTTCTTAAGCCCAGGACCTGTGATGGTGGGCAACTTCTTTCGCTCGCTCATTGCTGCTCCTCGATAACTTCGACATCGATGTAATCATCTTCGCCCTCGATATCAGCGTTGCTGAGATCACGGACATCCGATGGGGCATCAGGATAATCGATAGCGAGCTTCTCTTTATCACCCGCAACACCCAATTTATTGATACGTATCGCAGGCGATAGAACGGTCTTTTGAGCTGTTGGAATCAAATCGTCATATGCCTTCGAGACACCATTGACCGCCTTACCGACAGCGATAATTTTTGTATGCAAAAGGGTGAGATTCTTTAGAAACGTTCCCGCAATCTTGGTGATGTCATCTGCGCTCTCGGCTAACTTATTACGAGAGAAGATATGTCCAACTGCACGCAAGAGAGCCATCATTGAAGTTGGTGTAGCGATTGTGACCCCGACTTTAAATGCTTTCTCCAGCAATTGCTGATCAATACGCAGGGCTTCAGCGAGTAAGGTCTCGAAAGGAAGGAAGAGAATAACAGAGTCAGGTGAGCCCTGCGATTTGTGATAGCCACGTTTTGAGAGAGCATCGATATGTTTGAGAAGATCTTTGGTATGCATAATTAAATGTTCATCGCGTTCATCTTGATCTTCGGTAGCGAAAGCATCGAGAAATCTATCGAATGGAAATTTTGAGTCGATAAAAAGGCGAGCGCCTCCCGGCATCTTTACTGTGACATCAGGAATGCCAGATGAGTCAGAATCAGTAGTTGAACGTTGTGCATCGTATTCGATTCCTTCTCGTAACCCAGCTTGCTCAAGTAAGAGTTCAAGTTGTGCTTCGCCGAATTTTCCGCGGGTCTGTGAATTTGAAAGCGCCCCTGCAATTTTGCGCGTCTCATCAAAGAGAGAAGAACTTGCGCTACGCATCTCATTAATTGTGCTCTTTAATTCGGCCTCTGATTGGATTCTCTTCTCAGCAGCATCCTGCGCTTGCACTCGCATACGCTCGACCGTTGTGCGCATCTCTTCCATCTGGGTTGCAATCTTTGCTTGGCTTTCATTTTTACTCTCAGCATCTTTCAATCGCTCTTCGCTCTTTTCAAGGAGAGCTTTGAGGGCTGCGAGATCAGCAGAAGATCCACCGCTATGTGCGCGAGCGAAACGGGCGCCGATTATTAGGCCGATAGAGATACCAACTAATAGGAGAAGGGCTGTAACGAGTGAGTTAGATGGTGTGTTCAACATGGGGTTATCGTCGCAGGCAGGGCAGACAAATTCGTGAATTTCACTTATCCACAGGGCAGACCGTAGGCTCACTCACTATGAGCCTCTCTATTGGAATCGTTGGCCTGCCGAATGTCGGAAAATCGACCCTCTTCAATGCGCTGACAAAAAACAATGTCTTAGCAGCCAACTATCCCTTCGCCACAATCGAACCCAATGTCGGTGTAGTCGGTGTTCCTGATGCTCGCTTGGCACAGCTGGCCACAATCTTTAATTCAGAGAAATTACTTCCTGCCGCACTCTCATTTGTAGATATCGCAGGAATCGTCAAGGGAGCATCTGAAGGTGCGGGCCTTGGCAATAAGTTCCTCGCCAATATTCGCGAGACTGATGCAATCTGCCAAGTTATCCGCGTCTTTACCGATGGCGATGTTGTGCACGTTGATGGACGCGTTGATCCATCAAGTGATATCGAGACGATTAATACTGAACTCGCGCTCGCCGATTTACAGACAATTGAAAAAGCAATTCCGCGCCTTGAGAAAGAGGCACGGACAGATAAGTCAAAGAGCGCAGTCCTTGAAGCGGTGAAAGCTGCTGAGGCACACCTGCAATCTGGAAAGCCGCTATCTACTTCAAAGGTGGATCTTGCACTTATTCATGATCTACATCTTCTTACTGCAAAGCCTTTCCTCTATGTCTTTAATGTTGATGCTGCCGAACTTGGCGATGCTGAACTACGTGCAAAGTTATCCGCTCTCGTCGCACCTGCAGAGGCAATCTTTTTAGATGCAAAAACCGAGGCAGAGCTTGCAGAGTTAAGTGATGAAGATGCGATGGAGCTTCTTGAAGCGGTTGGTATGACAGAACCAGGACTTGCAACACTTGCTCGCGTTGGTTTTGACACCTTGGGACTGCAAACATATTTAACAGCTGGTCCTAAAGAGGCACGTGCTTGGACAATTCATAAAGGTGATACCGCGCCAATGGCAGCCGGTGTAATCCATACAGATTTTCAAAAGGGATTCATTAAGGCAGAAATTGTTTCATTTAATGATCTCATTGCAGCAGGTTCAATGGCTGAAGCTAAATCACAAGGAAAAGTACGGATGGAAGGCAAGGACTACGTCATGCATGATGGCGATGTCGTTGAATTCCGCTTCAATGTGTAGGCCCCAATGATTTTTAGCGCAAGTTGGGCAAAAGTCCAGCAAATAATCACCTGGTGTTCATCTTGAGCGCGCATTCTAGAGACGTGAAAAGTGGAGAAAACTCCTATATCGACCGCGACTTGAGCTGGCTCGATTTTAATACTCGCGTACTTGAGCTCGCGGAGAATCAAGATCTACCTTTGCTTGAGCGTGTGAAGTTTTTAGCTATCTACTCATCCAATCTTGATGAGTTCTTTATGGTTCGTGTTGCCAGCCTAAAGCGCAAAATTGAATATGGAAGTAACGAGCGCTTGATTTCTGGAATGACTCCGCGTGAGCTTCTTTCAGTAATACATCAGAAGGTGCGCGAGTTACAAGAAAGAGTTCTTTTCTTGTTAGAGAAAGATCTCAAACCAACTCTTGCGGCGCAAGGAATCAAAAGAGTGCGTTGGGATTCACTCTCAGAATCCGAAAAGGCACCGCTCACAGAGCTGTTCATCAAAGAAATTTTTCCGGTACTTACCCCATTGGGTTCAGACCCAACTCACCCATTCCCACACATCTCTGGCTTATCACTCAATCTAGGCATAATCGGGCGCACTGCAGAAAATGGCGAAGAGCAATTTGTGCGTGTTAAGGTCCCATCAAATGTCTCGCGCATGGTTCGAATCAACGAAATTGATAATTCATACATTTTGATTGAAGATCTCATTGCAGAACACCTTCATATTCTTCTTCCAGGGGCAAAAATCGAAGAGATTTACTTCTTTAGAGTTACCCGAAACCAAGATTTAGAATTTGATGAAGATGACGCAGAAGATTTATTAGAGACTCTCGAGGAAGAACTTTCCCGTCGTAAGTTTGGCTCTGCTGTTCGTCTAGAAGTAGAAAGTGGGGTTGCTACTCGCCTATTGGACAAGCTAGTCGAAGAGCTAGAGATATCCACCTCTGAGGTGTTCACTCAGAACCCTCCACTTGATCTCACCTTCCTTTTCGAGATGTACGCACTTGATTTTCCAGCTTTAAAGGATGCACCGCTACGTTCGGTCCGACCACAAACCCTGGATGAGATTGATCGCCATGATGCGGATGCCTTTTTTGCTGCAATTCGAGAAGGTGAAATTTTGTTGCACCATCCTTACCAAACCTTTACATCGACAGTTACCCGCTTTGTTGAGCTCGCAGCACAAGATCCGAAAGTTCTCGCAATTAAGCAGACGCTCTATCGCACATCGGGTGATTCACCGATCATGCAATCACTCATTGAAGCTGCAAAATCGGGAAAACAGGTATTGGCAGTTATCGAACTCCGTGCCCGTTTCGATGAGCAAGCCAACGTTCGCTGGGCTAAGAAACTTGAAGATGCAGGTGCACACGTTGTCTATGGAGTGTTGGGACTAAAGACTCATGCTAAAGCGAGCTTAGTTGTCCGCAAAGATGAGGGCGGCCTCAACGTTTACTCACATATTGGCACTGGTAATTACAACCCGAAGACTGCGCGAATTTATGACGATCTAGGCATCCTTAGTGCAGATCAAAATCTCGGGCAGGATTTACTCAAACTCTTTAATCAATTGAGTGGCGTTCTTTCACAGTCTGAGTTCTCGCGCCTCATTGTGGCCCCACAGGGCATCAGGAATAGTCTCACCGAGAAGATTGCTCGCGAGAAGGCCAACCACTTAGAAGGCAAACCTTCACGCATCCGCTGGAAAGTGAACTCGCTCGTCGATAACCAAATAATTAGCGCTCTCTATGAAGCCGCCCAAGCTGGGGTACCTATCGAGTTAATTGTGCGTGGCACTTGTTCGCTTCGATTTAGCAAGGTCGCAAAATTTGAGAATGTTCGAATCAGATCAATTCTTGGACGCTTCCTTGAGCATTCCCGAATTTACAATTTCCATAATGGTGGTGTACCTGAATTCTTTATTGGAAGTGCCGACATAATGGAGCGTAACCTCGATAGACGTGTCGAAGCGTTAGTCCGTATTGATAATCCCGAGCATCATTTACAACTATCTGAGATTCTAGATTTATCAGTTTCAGAGCGATTCCGTGCTTGGACAATGAACCGTGACGATAAGTGGGATTACACCAAGATCGATTCAGAAGGAAAGGCACTGGAAGATTTCCAGGAGCACTTCATCGAAAGGTATAAAAAATGATAAGAGCTGCTGGAGCAATAATCTGGCGTGAAAATTCACCGCTTGAGGTAGAAGTTCTTGTTATTCACCGCCCTCAGTACGACGATTGGTCTTTCCCAAAAGGGAAGGTCGATGACAATGAATCTTCAATCGGTGCCGCTTATCGCGAAGTAAAAGAAGAGACTGGAGTTGACGCGATCTTTGGACAATATCTAGGTACTACTTCTTACAAGGTAGAAGATAACAAGAAGAAGGTTAAGTACTGGATGGCTAAAGCCAAGCCGAATTCAGCACCATTTGTTCCTAATCCAGAGGTGGATAAAATCGAATGGGTTGAT
>Ga0079300_10001265_pt1 | contig 10001 bp, 18 predicted proteins | sample Wag4_2014_7_11_FD_74799 | JGI IMG/M metagenome (GOLD analysis project Ga0079300, IMG submission 74799) | Fresh water microbial communities from Ohio, USA - Utica-2 Time Series HT 2014_7_11 | ecosystem: Environmental > Aquatic > Freshwater > Water tank | place: USA: Ohio | collected 2014-07-11
CAAGCCCTAATCTGGATTGTTATTAGAGGGAGCAGTCAGTGATTGACAAACTAGAGAGAGTATGGGATAATGGTAAGTAATGGACCAACTTACAATTCTTTTATGGCTAATTATAATGATGCTACTTTTTTCTATGACTAGGCGTTAGGCCTTCACTCACTCACCCGCCAAAAAATCGGGCACCCCGCCGTTGCCAAATTGTTATAAACTTTTTAAGAAGATAACAAAAAATGCCCCAGAAATGTCGGTGGCTTATGCTAAGATAAAGTTATGAAATTAGATAGAACTAACGAGGCAAGACGCAAGGCAGAGAGCCAAGCGTTGTTTCAGCTTATGCTAAAGGCCCCTCACTTAGTAGCAACCCAAAAGAAATACAAAGGAAGCCGTCAGTCTAACAAGGCTAAGGCAATAAAGGAGAGCGAATGATTTTTCCAGGCTTGATTCACTATGTATGCGAAGATTGTAATAAATTTGTTCACTCTAATACAGTCTACGGCTATGACCTCAAGAATGTCTGTGGTAGATGTTATGCTATTCACGCTGGACACCCCTCAACAAGAAAGTTGGTAAAGTAATGCCAAAGTATGATGTAAAGGTAAAGCTATCTGGTAATGACGGTAATGCGTTTGCCGTAATGGGAACTGTAAAGTCTGCCCTCAAAAAAGCTGGAGCTAGCAAGGAAGAGTTAGACCAATACCTAACAGATTCAATGTCTGGCGACTATGACAACTTGCTAAGAGTTGCTATGGATTGGGTAGTGGTAAAGTAATGTTAGGACAACTAAGCATACACTTTTGCGACACCTGTAATGAGTTTGGTATGGTGTCGGTAGTAGATGGTAAACTGATGGTTCAGTATTGTGATTGTGAAGTAGAAACCGTAGAAGGAGAATAACAATGGGAAGAATGCAAGCAATGGAATTAGCAGGGTCAGAAATGTCCTTGGAACAACAAATAGCAATTCACTTTAGTGGCAACTGTTATCCACCAATTCCTAGCAAGATGATACCTGTTGCAGTTGCAGCTATTGACGCCTATCACGAAGAAGACTTTGCTAGAGTAATTCAGTTGCCAGAAGGCGTTGAGTTTAGAAATGGTGAGAATTGGGTATTCGCCTCACAAGCTATTGAGTCTCTACACCTTGACGCTTGGTTGTCAGAAATCTTTTGGACAGAAGACGAAGAAGACGAAGAGTAAATAAAATTGGCTTAGCTGCCCCCAGAAATGGGGCACCCGATTTTTTGATCCGTGTCAAGCTTATTTTCTTTAAGAATTATAACAATTTTCCCCCAAAATCGTTATAAAGAAAATACCCTAAAAGGGTTGATAATGTCGGTGGCATACGCTACAATGGAGTTATCAACAAAAGTTGGTAATCAAATAAATAGAAAGAAGCAGAAAATGGAAAACACTCTAACTGTTGGCTCACAGTTCACAACCGCCAAGTCAAAGGTATCTGGCGTTATTCAGGAAGTCGTTGAGAACAAGAACGGCTCGTTTCGTGTCCGTCTTGATGTAAATGGCGAACCACGCTGGACTACTGTAAAGAAGTAGTCTAACTATTTTGTTAGTGGCGTAGGACTACATAAAAGGTATAAGCCAGAGTTCTTATAGGACTTACCTGCCACTTTCACAAATGTCAGACCCTAATGGTAAAATAGTAAAGTAAACAAAACCCCAATCAAGAAAAGGAAACCAAGAACTATGGCAAGAACCCTGTCAGTAAAAATCCCAACAAGCAAACTAATAGCAGACATTGAGGCAAGTATTGCCAAGATTGACGAAGATGTTGAGGCGTATGCTGGATTGCGTAAGCAGTATGAGCTAGATGTCAAAAAGTATCAAGATGACCTAGTTGCTCACGCTATCAAGGCACTATCAGAGCCAAGCAACATTGGAACAGAATACGGAAGTCTTGTTCGTCTTAGCACAAATCACTATCGTAATGATGTGTCTGTTGAGTTTGACCCAGAGGGACTAGGCTTTCCAAAGAAACCAGAAGAGCCAGTCAGACCAAACGACAAAACTCATTTTGGTAGAGAATACATCTCTCGTAAGGAATTGCTAGAGCGTAATCTCCGTATCCTAAAGATGACAACCCAAGAGGAAGTTTCGGCAAGTTCTTATTCTGCCGTTATTGACCTTATCTAAATAACTTGGCAAAAACCATAAATTGGATTTATCCAAAAATTGGTAGCCCCACCTGAGCAAGTGGCTAAAAGGCTTACCTAAGTTTCCTACACGCCTCTATTGGTGAGGCATACAGGAATAACAACCTGAGCAAGTTGTAAAACTGCTTCCACTCCCCTCCCAAAGCTGAAGGATCTTGTATCCACAAATACTGCGAGGGGGAAAAAGTGGGGCACCCGAAAATTGACCATTGTAAATGTCGGTGGGTCCCTGTACAATAGAAACAAGATAACGAAAGGAAAATAAATGTCTTATGACACAATAAGAAACGTTGGATACGTATCCTATGACGGAAACTATGGAGCGGAAGCGGACCTGCTTATGTTTGATAGCAGTGCCCTTACCTTGCAGCAATGGGAAACCCTAGGTGAGCTAGGCGACAACTCCAGGTATGAGTATGTTGAAGCAGTATTCAACAACAAAGACCTAACCCAGTGGGAGGGCTAATGTTTGATACTCTAGACACCTATCTAATCGATGAATTCACGGATGAAGCTAAAGGTATTGCATTCGACACATGTCACAAAATTTACATCCTAATGGATAACGAACAGGTTGACCTTATGCGTGAGTATGGCTATGGTGATGCAAATGACCCAGACAGTCTACTGACGTCGTACCAGCTGACACCAAGAGAGATGAGCAACAAGGTCGTTGAGTGGTTCCATGGCTCGTGTGGCCTAAGATTTATCAGTGCCGTTTATTCTGATGAGCGTGGCTTTGTAGACGTCGTCAGTCAGTTTGAAGGCAATGGGTATGACGAAGATGAGGATGAAGAATTGTAGTGCATTCCCTTACTTCCTTTCTGGAATGTACTACCGTCCTGGCTATGACGTAAAACTGGCCACCAATTTTGAGCACCCCGATTTTGGATCAAATGTCAAGTCTGGCCCAATTAAGAACACCAAAAAATGTTTCCCAAAATAGCTTGACAAATGTCGGTGGTTGCCTGTAAAATAGTCCTATCTAATAAAACACTAAAAGAAAGGCAACAAATGGCACATTTGCTAGAATCAGTAAACGGAGAAACCGCTTTTGCTTCCCTTCGTCAGCCAGCTTGGCACGGATTGGGAACAGTCTTCAATGAGGAAGTATCCACAGCAGAAATGCTAAAGAAAGCTAAGCTAAACAACTGGAATGTTTGCTTGGAAGATGTAGAGATTCCAACTGGTATGGATTCCGACAAGGGCTATTCGTTCGTAGTTCGTGATAACCCATTTATTGACGGCAACAAAGATGTTCTTGGTGTTGTTGGTGAGCGTTATGTTCCATTACAGAATGAAGACTTGTTTGATTTCGCAGACAACATTCTGGACGCTGGTGGTCGTTGGGAAACAGCAGGTTCAATCAAGGGTGGCAGAATTGTTTTTGGTTCCCTTGCTCTTGAGCGTGAAACTATCCTAGACCCTAACGGCGTGTCTGATAAGGTAAACACTTATCTTCTTGTAAACACTAGCCACGACGGCTCTATCGCTATTCAAGCAAGTATCACACCAGTTCGTGTTGTATGTGCTAACACTCTAAACCTAGCGTTGGGCAATCGTGGTCGTGGTGGTTCTGTCAAGCAGTCCTTCAAGATTCGCCATACACAAACCGCAAGCGGTAAGGTTCAAGCAGCTCGTGAGGCTCTAGGTTTGGCTAATGCTTATCTAGATGAGTTTGACAAAATGGCAAACGAGATGATTCAGAACGAAGTTAGCAAAACTAAGTTTGATGAAATTGTTTTGGCATTGTATCCAAAGCCTGAAAAAGATTCAAAGGGAGCTATCAAGAAGTGGGAAAACAAGTTGGACATCATCAACGGAATCTATGTTGGTTCAACTAACGACACAATTACTGGAACGGCTTGGGGTGTTGCTAACGCTCTCACCGAAAGGCTAGACTGGTATCGTTCGGCTAGAGGTGGAAACAACGAATCCATTCTTGCTTCCGCTTCTGGGTTTGACCCAATGATAAACGCAGAGAAGAACAGAATCTTCAAGGCGGTTCAGCTGGCAACAGTCTAAAAACAAAAGTCCTGGGTATGACTAAAACTGCCCACCACACCAAAAAATCGGGCACCCCGTTTTGATCAATAACTAGATATATACTCACAAAAAAGTAATTAAGAAGATCGAAAATAATTTCCCAGAATCTATTGATAATGTCGGTGGTTAGGTGTAGAATGATACTACCGAAAAGAAAGGAACCCCAATGGGAACCAGAAACCTAACAGTAGTAAAGAATCTAGAAGGCGAAACCAAGATTGCTCTATACGGACAATGGGACGGATACCCAAGCTATTCAGGTATCAAGGCTCTAGAGTTTCTAAGAGATAAAGTAAACAGGGATAACCTATTAGTAGAGCTACAGCTTGTAGAGTTTATTAGTGAAGAAGAGTGTGATGAGCTGTATGAGGCTAGTGGCTCTGCTACAGATTGGGAGAATAAAACTTTCCTAACCGCATACCCTGGACTTCACAGAGATACAGGTGTTGGTATTTTGTCAGTAGTTGCTAATGCTATGTATCCTGTCAAGACTATTGACAATTCAGATTTTGCGAAAGACACTCTATTTTGTGAGGGTGTCTATGAGGTAGACTTTTCTACTAATAAGTTTATTACTACCTATGACGGCAAGACAGTTGGTTTTGACCTTGATACCCTGCCAACAGATGAAGAATACCTAACAGCTATGGGGGTAGAGGTTCTTGTTTGATAATCTAGATACTAAATACCTAACAGGCGACATAGCAACAGATGTTCAGTTTATCAAGGATAACCTAAGTCTTGATGATGAGCAGTTTTTCAAGAGACAGATACACCTAATAATGTCAGAGGGTAATGCTAGAATAGAATCCCTAACCAATGAAGAGCTAGACCAAATAGAAGGAATGTTTGAATGATGAAACTAACAAGCACAGACCTAAAGACTTGGCAGGTAGAGTATTCAGCTGCTTACTGGGTAGAAGCTACAAGTGAAGATGAAGCTATCGAAAAGGCTATGGAACAACACGCTGATTTGCCTGACGGTAGTTGGGAAGCTATGATTGACCCCTATGACAGCAACAACTTCAATACCCTTGGAGAAAAGTGATTCTTCAATGTCCCAGACATGAAGGCAACTTTGATTGCACACCCTTTTGCAATATCTGTGAAGGGGAACAAGAATATGATACCGAGGAGTTTGGATTAGTAGATGAATAAATCAGAACATACATGCGTACCGTTTCTTGAGGGAGACGACTGGTGTCTATGCGGTAATGACTTGACAGTTCTTACTGTAGAAGGTGGATGGGAATAATGGAACACGAATGCTATGGATACATAGACCTATTCAACATAAGCAATAACAAGAACATCAAGTGTCACGAGTGTGGCAAGGAGCTGGGAACCTAACCAGATCCCCCGAAAGGGGGTGCCCCATTTTGCATGACTAACAGGACGGGTAGTGTCCAAAAACTAATTAAGAACCTTTGAAAAAATTTCCCAGAATGTTCTTGACTTTGTCAGTGGTTAGCCCTATAATAGACTAGTAAACCCCAAAGGAGAAAAATGCCCCTATACAAAATACAAAGAGAATACACCAACTGGGAAGAAATTACAGTTGAAGCTGATTCAAAAGAACATGCACAAGAGCTTGCAGAAGACGATGAGACATGGGACGGAGCCTATGATGTAAACTCATACAACTACACAGGTGAGATTTGGGTAGGTGAAGACTAATGGCCAAGAAATGCTTTCATTATAACTGGGGAGGGTATTGTGCCCTTTGCGGTAAGCAAATGTATAACAAAGGATTAGGCGTAGACCTATACAAAGGAAAGAGAGTATAATGCACGTATTGCAATATATAACTGTACAAACAGAGACTAGCGATGAAGCATTTCGCACAGTCAAAGAAGGACTTGAGGCAGAGCTAGGACATTACGATTGGTCAACCAATGCTTGGTTTGACTGGTTTGTGGCTGGTGGTGGTAGGTTTGTAGAGGGGAACCCCTATGAAGAATCTACTGCTCAGATTATCTCATACGACGAATCCCCAGATGAATATAGAACTATGATTGATAACATGGTTAGTAATCGTATGGATGAGTTCAATGCCTACCGAAAACATTTTGAGGAAAAGGGTGTTGACATCAATGCTAAGTTAGATAACTATAATGGGGTTATGAACTATGACTTTGAGCTATACCCCCTAAAGAAAATGATTGACATGATTCAGGGCGAATGGGACATGAACTCATACTTTTATGACATGCACCACGCCAGCACCAATCCTGAACATATGTATAAAAGCATTGACTTAGGAAACAAAAACTGGTATGCTGTTCCTGTGGACTTCCATTTCTAAGAGAGAGAGCAAAATGACAGACACAACCCCAGAGCTAGTTGGTAGCAAGTATAGTCGCCAAGTTATAAATGATGTTTGCGAAGCAAGAAAGTTTCCGCTACTAAACGACAAACAGTGGAAACTTCTTATTGAGTGGTGTGAAGATGTCGAGCTTGACGATGTTTCAGATGAGGTTAGCCATTTCCTAGAAAACCTTGACTCTATTGAGGCTGACACAGATGACTATGAGCAAGTCTATCTTCGTATTCACGGCAAACCCTATTCGGAAAGGAGAAGCAAATGATAATGAGTGAGCTAATGGAAACCATTCTAAAGGTATTGCCTAACGCAGTATTTGGAGAAGAGCAAGCCAACGGAGAGATTCTAATCGCAACTGGATTAGTAGAGACCAAAGACGGAACCCTAGCAGAATTGGACGACTAATGTCATACACAGAATATCAAGGCTGGAGCGAATGGGAAAAGAAGTTCAAGCCTATCAAGAATCAATTCAGAGACCCCCAACACGAAGAGATTGCTTTTGAGACTTATGGTGAAGAGTGGGAGTTTATTCAAGCCCAAGACCCTAGATATGTTTGGACTAATATTCAGGGGGATATGTCTGACCTGATTGTTGCAGGCAGAGCCTTTGTAAATAGACTACAATACTATGTCACTGAAGTCCCTTGGGACAATGAGGACGACTATGTCTTGCTATCAGTAGAGACAGAGTGTGAATGCTATGATGAAGACAGAGAAGACAATGATGGAGAATTTGGCGACGCCAATTGTCTAGAATGCGACGGATACGGATTGGTGACTAAGTATGTTGGCGAGTAGGAACAAGAACGTAGATAAAGAGAAATACGTCTACGACCTAAACATCTTCAAGAGAGAGTTACTCAACGGGGATGGTGAGTATGAACACATGGGTCCCTGGTATATCCACATCTATGAGTATACTGGTAGTACTGTAGAGGAGGTTACAGAGCCTATTGAGTTAACAGCTGAAGAAGCGAGTAACCTGATCGACAACGACCCATACTTCCAAGACCACGAACCAGACCTGTGGTATGGCCTAGATGGATTCATGTTTGAAAAGTGGGACGCAATGTCCGATAATTTAAAGATGATATTTGAAACCCTACCCAAGTACAAAGATGATACTTTGTTTTAGGATTGGTGGGTTGAGAACACTCCCTACCATGGCATGTAGCTGAGGGGTTGGCTCATGCAACGGGGGAGAGCACAGTTATTGGGTATTGTGCTTTCCCCTTATTTTTGATACAATAGGACAATAGGAGAATAATGTCAAGAAGGCTTCCAACAAAGACTAAGGAAGAAAAGATAGCAGACCAAATTGCTAATCTCACATCAGACCATAGGCTAGACCTAGATGAGGTGGGTAGGCAGGTTGCCCGTATGATTCCAAGAACAAGCTATAACAGATTACTAATCATAGCAGAAGCAGCGGAGTTTGAGTTAGAAAACTCTATGACTAGACACACTCACGAACCACTATTTTAGGATACAAGATGACACCATTTGAAACACAAGCACAGATACTGGGAGACCTATGGATGGACTATAGGGAGGATGCAGAGTTCAAAGACTTCATCGAATACAATGACCTAGGACTACCTCTGGCGTATGCAATTGCCAGCGGGATAGTGGATCCATCTGTCTTAGCAAAACAATACATAGAAGAAACATTCGGACTACTGCTTGGAGCTTTGAAGATAGAAGAAGACTCAGGCTTTGAAAGTCTAGATGACATGTTTGGTGGACTTATCTAATTACTGATTAGCTAGCGGGTTCACGCCTGCTAGCTTTTTGGGGTACCAAATTCTTTATCCCCTATGTCCAAATATCCATATGTAAAATAGTATTAAGAACCTTCTTAAAAAAATCGCCAAAAGTTTGTATCCAAATAGCAAATATCAAATACCTATTTCCAAATAGACATTAAGAACCCTTTATAAAAAATCGCCAGAAGTTTTTATGTATTTGCTACTATGTATAATGATCATGTATCTTCTAAATACCCTGGCCTAGATGTCTATTTATCTTATTAAGAAGGATAAAATATTTTTCCCAAATTGAGGGGTATAATAATACTATGAGTCCTAGAGGTTTCTATCAAAAAGAGTATATCTCTCCATACTTCACATCAAGTGAGTATTTGAAATCAGATCAATATCAAGAAGAGTTGAAGACTATGGCTAAGATAGATAAGGTATTTGCTAGTCTTATCAAATACCCTGGACAAATCGCAAAGCGATTCTATATTTGGATCCTGCTAAAGGCGGGGTATCTAAAAGACATACACCATTCCTCCTAGTATAATACATACAAATATCTCTTGAGGGATATAGGCAAATAAGGCATATGTTTTAACAAATTAGATAAACATTATTTGATATTTGTAAAAAAAATGCCTATATTTTTACACGTTTTTTATATGTGTAAACCTACAAAAATTATAACAATTTGATAACATATTTGGATATGAGGATTTGACAATTTGGTCAAAGTGTGGTATAGGGGGATATCCGCTAAGAAAAGATTAAGAACGCCCTCTATACAGGCATTCCATTACACATATCCAAATTCCAATATCCACATACTAAGATATACAAACATCATTAGTAAGATATATTATCCACAGATGTGTATAACATGTGTATAAACCTGTGTATAATTTGGGGGTATTTAGTTCAAGCAGATGTGGGGTTGGGTTCTATTTTGTTGCATATGGAGCATACCCAAATAGGCTTTTCATCCACTATCAGAATCATGGCTGTATCGCAACATATGCGTTCTTGATAGGATCTCAGCATATGCCTAGTATATCAGAATATATCCTTATACGTGTATTTGTTATACTAGGGATTAAGAAGGTCTCTTCTGATACCCCGAAATTTATAAGGCCCTGTATAATAATAGTATGATCCCTAAGATAATATGGCAAACCCATGAGTCTCCGTATGAGGATCTTCCTGAGCTATATAAGGCCAATTCCCAAACCTATAAAGACTTGGATGGTTGGGAGTATAGATATCACTCAAACGCAGATAGAGAAGCTTTTATAGCAGAACATTTTCCAGACTATTTATTTTTATACCAATACATAGGTCCAGGCATGCATAGAGCTGATTTCTGGAGATATCTGGTTTTATATAAATATGGTGGATTCTATGCTGACATGGATAGCAGACTTTACTATAATGAAACCGATCATTTTGCTAAAACAATTAATGATCCAAATGCTACCTTTAATGTGGTCACAGCTGGAACCACACCATTCAACAATTGGCTTATCCTGTGCTCTAAAGAAAACCCAATAATGAAAGATGTAGTTGACGCTATGGTCTCTAAATGTAACGAATTTTATCACCAAGGCTACGAAATTTTCCCCTACCCAAGTTGGCTTGAAGCTACTGGACCAGAGTTCTATTCAGGCATTATCAACAAACACATAGAGAATATAAGCTATATGTAT
>Ga0079300_10001268_pt1 | contig 9991 bp, 6 predicted proteins | sample Wag4_2014_7_11_FD_74799 | JGI IMG/M metagenome (GOLD analysis project Ga0079300, IMG submission 74799) | Fresh water microbial communities from Ohio, USA - Utica-2 Time Series HT 2014_7_11 | ecosystem: Environmental > Aquatic > Freshwater > Water tank | place: USA: Ohio | collected 2014-07-11
AATGTACAAAGATGCCCAGAGAATGGGCGTATTTGGCTAGTGGAAGGTTGAAGCCGGGATTGTCAACGAATACGACTTTGTCGGGGCGGTGGCTTAAGATGTCTTCGCGGGCTTGATGCATGAACCGGCGAATGGTGCCCAGGTTTTTAAGGACTTCAATCAGTCCCATGACGTTTCGGTCGCGGTAGTGGGAGAGCAGGGTGGCACCAGCGGCTTGCATGAGGTCGCCACCCCAGCAAACGATTTCGGTATCGGGCTCAGATTCTTTGATTTTGCGAATCATGACCGAGGCGTGTTGGTCGCCACTGGCTTCCCCGGCAAAGAAAAAGAGCTTTTTAGACATCAAAAATGGGGTTTAGAATCCTTCGGCGATGCGTACCAGAGCGATGGTGGCCATAATCATGGTGCCAATCATCCAGCCGCGGGCCCAAAAAATATGTTTATCTTGTTTCATCAGAAGGAAGAAAATTCCCACATCGGCAACTACGCCTACTTGAAATGCGGTATTGTATGCTTGGCTCAGGCTTTTAATGGCTTTGAGAAAATTAATGGGTTGGATTCCTTGGAAATGAGCAATGGGAATGCCCACCAAAAGGGGTACAATTAGGGCTGCTATGATTCCAACCAGAATGTGAGTAACGTTGGGTTTCAGGGGTTGATTATTCATGAGTTTGTAGATTCCATTGGTTGATGAGGGAAATACGCTGATGATCTGTGAGGTCAAACATGGTGGGCACCACTGATACATAGTCGTTGTTCAAGGCCCACTGATCGGTGTCTTCGCCTTTGTCCATGTTTACAAATTGACCGGTCATCCAATAGTACGTGCGTCCAAAAGGATCTTGTCGGGCGTCAAAGTCTTCCTTCCATTTGGCTTGAGCTTGACGGCAAACTTTGATGCCTTTGATTTTATTGCCTTCTTTGGGGACAGGGATATTGACATTCAATAAGGTTCCGTAGGGTAAACCTCTTTTGAGTGTTTCGTGGGCAATTTGTTTGATGTAGGGTTTGATGGATTCGAAATCGGCTTCCCAGCGGTAATCGCACAGGGAAAATCCGATGGCGGGCATTCCATCGATGGCGGCTTCTACAGCTGCTGACATGGTACCTGAGTAAATGACGTTGATGGAGGCGTTTGAGCCGTGGTTGATGCCTGATACCATGAGGTTGGGTTTGCGTCCATCAAGTACCTTATCAATGGCGAGTTTCACGCAATCTACGGGAGTTCCAGAGCATTGGAAGGCACGAACCCCTTCATACATGTGCACTTCGGTGAGGCGAATGGTTTGGTTGATGGTGATGGCATGTCCCATAGCACTTTGGGGTTTATCTGGAGCAACCACAATGACTTCGCCGAGTTCTTTCATGACTGAAATGAGGGCTTGAATTCCGGGAGCGGTGATACCGTCGTCGTTGCTGATGAGAATGAGGGGTTTGTTTGAATTGGAGTCAGACATCCCTCAAAAATACAAAAAAAGGCCGCCACTCGAAAGTGACGGCCTCGTATTAAACGTTTAAGTTTATGTTAGAATAAGTAACGAACTCCCAATTGCATACCCCATGTAGTAGAGGTGCTAACAACGTCGCGTGTAGTAGCGGTTGGTAACACACCATTTACTGAGTTAAATTGGTAAGTTCCATCGGTATTGCTTCTTAGAACAGCACCATTGTTTACGGTTAGGGCTTGAGCAATTCCCCAAGAAGAATTGATCATGTTACCAATGTTCAATATGTTGGCGCTCAACTGCAATTTGTGGTCAGTTTTACCAATTTTTTGAGCAATATCTTGGTAGATTGCCAAGTCAAAACGGTGCAACCAAGGCAATTTAGCAGCATAACGGTCAGCGAATTGACCTACATTATTGCTCAAATAGGCATCTTGTGCTACATAAGCATCCCAAGCCGCAGCTTGTTCTTCCGCAGTGATAGTTTTACCTGAAGCGGTATAGTCTTTAAATGTGATATCAGCTGATTTATGAATAAAAATCAAATCGTTACCATTAATACCATCGTTGTTAATATCGGTAGAATAAGTATAGTTAAAACGACCAGCGTTAAATCCAGCATAAGTTAAAGAAACGGTGGTAGCAAAACGTTTAGCATATTCAAACTTGTATGACAATCCACCAACAACACGATGTGGGGTTGAATATTGAGAGAATGACATGTAAGGAGTATTTTGGTTATCGCCCAAATTTTGACCAATATTTGCATTACCTTGGAAGGCAGACGCTGCTTGAGAACCTGGGTTCGCGGTGATGTCGCGAGTGTTGTTGATTGAGTAGCTCAAGAAGGTGTTGAAACCATTTTTGAAGGTCTTGCTCAAAGTAGCTGCAAAGCTCAAGCCACTACCTTGGTTGGTATTAGCCAATACAATAGCATTACGAACGGTTCCGGTGTATGTACGAGCAGCAGATTTGGTGTAACCGGCTCTTTCCCATTCTGTTCCTTGGAAAAGCATAGTATCTGACGGTTTCATGTTAGCATCATACTGGTAGATGTCTCTAACTGATTTAGTATAAATGATGTCAGCGGTGAAATCAATGTCTCCTGGAAGTTTGAAATCAACACCTAAGCTAGTTCTCCAAACTTGTGGGAAATTAAAGTTAGGGTCTACCAATGCGTAAGATCCACCGGTAGCAGGAAGAGCTCCAGGTTGTGTGGGGAATTGATCAAGGTAGGCGGTTGGATCAGCCTCGAATTGAGTAATACCATATTTGTCGAGGTCTGCTTTTTTGGTAATTTCTAGAGTAGACTGCAAACCGTAGGCATTTGTTGGTTGGTTGGTGTACCAAACGAAAGGCAAACGGCCGGTGAAGATACCTGTTCCGCCGCGAACTACAAGACTCTTATCACCTTTTACATCGTAGTTGAAACCAACGCGAGGCGATATCAAAGGAGTGGCAGTAGGCCATTTAGAAGGATCGTAAGAATAATTTTCTCCTTCAGGATTTTTGAAAACAGGAGCATTTGCATCACGGTATTTATCAAATCCAGCATTAGCAAGCGGTTCTGTAAAATATATAGGAAGGTCAAGACGTAATCCACCGATTAATTTAAAGTTTTTATTCAAGCGATATTCGTCTTGAACATAAGCTGCTGCTTGTCCAAATCCTAATTCAGCAACAGGGTTTAGCTCGTTATTATATCCATATGTAACGGCATAAACCGAAGGTTGCATGTTATTCAGGAATTGGCTCAACGAATCGTAACGGTAGTAAGAAGAGCCGTAACGCATAAAGCTGTTACCAACATACATGTAATCAAAGGCTAGACCAGCGGTTAAAGTGTGATTTTTGGAATTGTATGTAAAGTTGTCAATAAAAGAGTAGGTATTGTTGGTTACTTTGTTGTTCCAGGAGAATAATTCATATCCAAAAGCTATGTATTGGTCTTTATCTTTACGAATATCTACAAAGGGAAACGGAGTAGAGTTAGAACCGCGAGCGTCAACCACTTGAGTACCGGTTACCAATAATTGATTTGACATTTTGCTGTTCAGGTTGCTTTTTAGTTCAAGGGACAAAGAACCAACAGTATTGGTGAAATTGTACAATGAATTTTCGTAACTCATGGCGTTACTAGACCATCGATTAGATGCAGCACGGGGATTAGGCCCGGAGTTACCATTTGTGGTTTGATCATTGGTATTGATTACGTAGTTGTATCGAGCACTCAATTTGTGTTTAGCGCTGATGTTCCAGTCAATACGTCCTAAAAATTTGGTATTTGCAGTAGCATAGTTCCCAAGATCTTGATAGTTACCGGTTTCGTAATTATAATTGTCTTTTAAGTGCTTACGAACCAAGTCTAAATCTGCTTTGGTGACACGAGAAAGGTTTGGATTGGATGGGTCAGAGTTCGCGTCAGTAGCTTCCCAAAGCAAACCTGGAAAGGAGCGACTTTCTTGTTCAAAGTTAACGAAGTAGAAAACTTTATCTTTTTTGATTGCACCACCCAAACGGAATCCAAAAATATTGGCTGTAGATGCAGGAATATTAGTGATTTCAGTTTCGCCTACTTTAGCACCGTTCATTTTTTCATTTCTGAAGAAGGTATAGATAGAACCTTCGGTTTTGTTAGAACCACTGCGGGTGATAGCATTTACGCCGGCACCGGTAAAGTTACTTTGGCGAACATCGTAGGGAGAGACATTCACTTGAATAGCTTCAATTGCATCTAAAGAGATGGGTTGAGCATCTCCTCCTGGAAGGTTATTAGAGCTTAATCCAAAATTATTGTTAAAATTAGCTCCGTCAATGGTGATGTTGTTAAAACGCCCATCACGCCCGTTAAAGCTGTTATTTCCACCGGCTTGAGGCGTAAATTTGGTGAAATCATTGATCGAACGGTTAATGGTAGGCATAGAGTTCAACTGCTTTGAAGACAAGTTGAAGTTCGCACCAGATTTTGTACCGCTGTTTCTTGAAGTGATGACAGCAACTTCACCAATTTTTTCAAGAGCGGTAGCCAAATCAAGATCCAATTTGTAGTTTTCACCCAAAATCAAGTACACGTTTTCCACGGTAACTGTTTTTTGGCCAGGGGCAGAAACAGTTACGGTGTAAGGTCCACCAGCTTGTAGGTTGAAAATGTCAAAAGAACCTCCTTGACGAGTTTGAGTCTCGTAAACGGCATTGGTTGTTGTTAAAACCGCTTTTACAGAAGCGTTGTCAACAGCATTTCCACCGGCGAGAATGGTTCCCCCGATAGACGATGTTGTAACCTGGGCAAATGAAACTGCCGCGGACAAGGCTACTAACATCCAAAGTGCTAATTTTTTCATAAGATTTAAAAAATAGTTTGTTTGGTATTTGAGTTACAAAAGAACATCGTTTCGGTGTTTCAATTGTTAACAAATTGTAAAGAAACTGATTGTTGAATTTTAAAGTGTCAAAGTGTACCTTTGACGCTAACACAGATTTTTGAGTTTGAGAGTCTTATTTTTCTTAGTTGCTTGGTTTTCAGTGACCTTGAGCGCGCAATTTGTAGAGATTGAAGCGAAGACTAAGTTACCAATAGGTGATTTGCTTAGGCGTGCAAACTCAGAATTAAATCCGTTAATAGATGGTGAAGACATTTTAATGTCTGAGGCTGATTATGTAGTAATAGGTGATACTTTTTTTCTAAATCCGCATGGCACGCATTATTTATTCGCCTACACAAGAAGTTGGAATGAATTTCGGCGATTAGACAGATCTAAATTTCACGGCCATAATTTTGGTAGACATTTATTTACCTACAAGGGTGATATTTATTGTTTCGGGGGATATGGATTCTGGCATTCGCACTCTAAATTGATCAAGTTCAATCGAAAAAATAGGGAATGGGATCTTATGATCATAAAAGGAGATGTTCCCGATATATTTTCATCTATAGGTGTGTTGATGGGAGATTCTTTTATGATTTATGGAATCAGAAATGTAGACGGATTTCAGGTGTTAAATGATACTAAGTCGAGTTTGTACTTTATCGATATGAAGACATTAAATTCGGTTGCGTATGATTTTAAAATAAACACGGAGGCGGTCATTCAAAAGAATGTAATTAACAATCAATTTTCTCGGTTTGCGTTGGTTGCTCAAGTAGGAATGATAGATAGAATTGTTGATAAGCAAACGGGTAAGATATACAAGAACTATTCTGGTCCCAATTTATTTGGCGAAGAAGAATTTAGATACAGAAGCGGTAGAGACAGTAATTATCTCTTTGCAGTTGGTGATCAGATTATCACCTATAGTAGGAGCGGGCAAGTAAGTAAATTCGGAATTCAGGAATTTATTAAATTGTATTTTAACGAAGAAACTGAAATAGATGAATTTGAGCCTTTGCAAGTTGACAAAGGGTGGGGGTTTAATACTGATTATTTATTGTATTTTATCATTGATATCTTGTTGATTTTTATAGTCTATTTCATGTTCCTTTATTACCGTGGAACAGGTATAGTTAATAGGAGAACTTTGAATGATTACACTTCGTTGGTAGATCAAAAGTTTGACTTCACATCAATCAGGTCATTGTCTAACGGTGATTATTCAGAACAAGAAATTGATATGGCTCTGCAGATTTTCCATTTAAGGCCTTTGGTACGAAACCTAAAACGCAGTCAGATGTTGTTTGAGCTCAATGAAATGTACCCTGGATATGTAGTTAAAATACCTCATCCCAAGAAAAAAGACCAATTTAAGTATAGGGTATCGCGGAGTTATTCATAAATCCATTGCTGGTCAAGGCGTTTTATGCTGATGAAAACGGTAAAGAAGTAAGGAGAAGTTTCAATGTTTAGGTTGAATTGAAAGAGATTCGGGTATTTACGATTCAGTAGGTTCAGACGTTCTCTAACCAATTTAAGTCCAATTTGTGTGCCTGGTTTGGGCTTTCTTTTTCTATTGATTTCATTTCTAACAGTAATAAGCAACAAATGCGGTGAAGCGAGATCGAGATTTAAAGTAATATTGGTAGATGTGTTACTCATTAATGCACCATGTTTGATGGCATTTTCTAATAAAGGTTGAAGTATCAAAGGTGGAACAAACCAACTTTTTGTTTCTAGGGATTCGTCTTTATGAATTTGAAAATGAAACAGTTGATCTGACTCAAATCTCATTTGTTCTAGGCCAACATATTTTTGGGCATATTCAATTTCTTCTGATAATTGAACAAAATCTTTATTTGAAGTTTCCAAAAACAAGCGGTTCAGTTTTGCCAACTCGGATGTAGCTATAAGGGCTTGTTTTACATTGGCTCTCACAATCAATGACTGAATTAAATTCATGGTATTGAAAATGAAATGAGGATTCATATTATTCTTCAAGGTAGCGAGTTCCATAGAGAGAAGTTTCTCTGAAAGTTTGAAGCGTTCTTTCTGATTAAATACTAATACAAAAACGAGTAACCCAATACCTAAAAATAAAAGAAACCAAAATGCGGGTACTTGAAATAAGGGTTTGTTGACTCTGAAAATGATGTTTTTTTGATTGTTGCCGTTGAATAATTTAATCTGATATACTCCAGCATTTAGATCATTAAACCAAATTGGGGTATTATTCGGATAAATACACTGCCTAATTAAATTGCCTTTTTCATCAATGAGTTCCATCTGAACGTATCCGTCTTGATATTGAATGAACTTTGGGGTTTTTAGAATTAATTGAAAATTCGAACCCTGCCAAACTCTACCTGTAATTGAAGAAGAGAAGAATTTATAATTATCTAAATTAACTGATATGCTCCCTTTGTTTGAGCATTGATTTTGGTCGGTAAAAGGCAGGAAATCTATGGAATTTCCTGTAAGAATAAAGCAACCATTATCTGTTAAATGAACTTTGTGTTTTTCATTCGCTCTGTTACCCAAATAATATTGCCCAACGAGTTGTAAACCAAATTTGGGGTCTTTGAAGGCCAATTGAATTAATGTACTGTTTGTGAAAATCCATATCCCGTGCATATTGGTTTGAATCCAATCAATTTTTTGATTGGGAAACAGATTTGCCATGTTGATTTTGTTTAGAGAAATATAATTTGCTTCTAAATCATTGTATTTATAGAAGATGAACTCTTTGCCATTTTCGGAGATGAGTAAATTTCCTGAAAAGAAAAAGTTGTTTTTCGATTTGGGTTTTTTGTAATCTAATGTTACGGGTTTTATGTTTTTATCGTGAATCAGAAAAAACCCATTATTTTCTGTTTGAGCTAGAACTTTATTTTGTATGTGTTTAAGTGTAATAATTGATCGCAGTTTTGGGTGAATATTTGAAGTAAACTTCAGATTTTTAATATTTAGTGCATTTACATGATGAAAATACTCTGTTAAATAAAGATAATCACCTACCAATTCACAGAATTGATAATGTTGAGGTGAAATTTGTTTGATAGTTGATTCATTAAGATGATAGAGACCTTTTTCGCAGTGAATGAAGATGTTTTTGTCATCAATGTAAATGCAGTTTTTGATATTTACCGGAAATTCATGCTTTATCCAAGCGTTCTGGTTTTTGATAAATAGTTGATTTTTTGTCCACCCTAAGATGTGATTTTTTTCAGCCAAAAATCCATTGAATTGAATAGGAGTAGAAATTCTCTTACCTAAATCGGGTATGAAAGATGCGCCGGAAATGATAGAATTCAGCCATAAACCATTATTGATGGTGTCAACCGTAATACCCCATATAAATGGGAAGACAGGCAGTTCTTCAACTGTCGCAGTAGTTTTATTGTTTAAATGATGAACAATGACAGAGCCTTCATCAAAGTTTAGGTGGTTTCCTAGAGCAAAATAAACTTTATCCTCGTCAGACTCAATGTCCCAAATACAATAGGATTTTTCAGGTCGCTGAGCGTACACGACAGAATCGCAATTTTTCCAGTTAAAGAAGATTTTATACTGATTGCTCTCCATTCCAATAAATAGAAGATTATTTTTGGCTTTAGCAGTTATTGCAATGAGGTTGCTTTCAGAAAGTTCTCTACCAACAATGGATTCATCTTTATACCAATCTTTGCCATTTTTAGAAGAAAATATATTTCCTCTTCCGTATTGAAGTACAAAATACCGGTTATTCCAAAGAAAAAAGTCCATAACGGTTGCTTTACTATGGGTGTTTTTAGTAAGAAAGCACCATTTGGGTTTTTTTAAAGAAATTTCAGCAATACCTTTCGCACCAAGAGCAAATAGGTTGCCGTTTATTTCTCTGAATCTCCTAAATTTTTCAAACACGATTTTTCTTGAAAACTTCCCTGAATTTTGGTTGAATACCAAAATTTGAGAATCTAAAGTGCCTATGTAAATCAGATTCTTGTGGAAGTAAATATCCCAAACAGGAACAGAACCTACCCGTTTAATGATGGATTGATGAATGTCTGGATTTTCAGGAATGATGCTGATTCCCGCATCAGTGGCAATCCAAGCTGTGCCATTTTGATCAATGCGTGTTTTGCGGGTGATGTGTGAAGGTAAACCGGTTCGGTTATCGAAAAAGTTATAGTCTTGAAAGCTGGGCGTTTGTGCAAAAGCACAAAGGTTCATGAAGATTACAACTGCTCCTGCAATTGTTTTCTTCCAGTTTTGGAGACGGATATGTGTTGGCCGTTTTTCAGGCATACATGTGAACTGCTGTAACTCTTAATTTGATGTAAAGGTACAATGTATGAGCGATGCACACGCACAAAGTCTTTGGGCAACAAATCTTCGATGTGTTTGAGTGTTTTAGATGCAATATAATTTCTTTTCTCAGTAACTATCTTAGAATATGCACCACAGGCTTCAATAACGTGAATATCACGGTAAGAAATCATGATGCTTTCCCCACCATCTTTGATGATTAAATTCTCTTCCCTGGCTTTGTAGGTGGACGAATTTTTTGGTGAGCCATCTGAGATTTTACTTTCCAAACGAACGCGGAATCGTTCAATTTCAGATTCTGTCAAGGGCTTCAAAAGGTAATCAAACACATTTTTGTGAATGGCTTCCAACGCATATTGTGAGTGGGCACTTACAATGACAACAGGCACTGAATCGTGTAGGTCTTGATGTATTTGAAATCCACTTTCACCTCTTAATTCAATATCTGAGAAAACAATATCGGGTTTGAAAGAATCAATTTCTTTTCTTGCCTGGCATAGGTCTGAAACTGCAACAATTTCACCAATAAGATCTGATAAGTATTCTTTCAGGTAAAATTCTATCATGGTACGACCTGAAAGTTCATCGTCAATGATTAATGCTTTTAGTCGTTTATTCATAGTTTTATTTTTTGGGGTTAGTCAAATGTAGCATTTCTTTGCGGTTTATGACCAACGTCACACTGCAAAATACACACATTTTGGTAGAAGTTAACACCAAAGGAGCAGAAATTTTACAATTTCGAAACCTGTATAAAACACAAGAAGTCCTCTGGAAACCTGACTTGAATTTTTGGAATCGCACCGCTCCTTTGCTGTTTCCTGTAGTTGGGAAATTGAAAAACGATCAGTTCAAATACGAAGGGAAATT
>Ga0079300_10001269_pt1 | contig 9989 bp, 7 predicted proteins | sample Wag4_2014_7_11_FD_74799 | JGI IMG/M metagenome (GOLD analysis project Ga0079300, IMG submission 74799) | Fresh water microbial communities from Ohio, USA - Utica-2 Time Series HT 2014_7_11 | ecosystem: Environmental > Aquatic > Freshwater > Water tank | place: USA: Ohio | collected 2014-07-11
GTTAACCCCTGATTCTAGCCGACTCTGTCCGTTCCCCCATGAGCGCAAGCAACCGCTCCTCCAATGCGGGCTGCTCAGCCAATCCCCTGCAGGCATCCTGAAGATGGTCACGCATGGGTGTCCAATCAGCCAGCATGCCCCTCCAACAGGCGGCTACGCTGGGGGTTTCGGCCATGCCATTAAAGGAAAAATGCAGGGCCTCCAGGTGCACCATGGCATGCGAGGGTCGAAAGATCTGGTCGAGCCAGCCCTCGAGCTTGTCTCGGTGAGACATGCCTTCTTGTCGATACGGCTGCCAGACAAACGGTACGCGCCACGGGCTTGCTGCTGCCCAGTGCGCCCGAACAAATGAGTCCTCACCGCGCACAAAATTCAGATCACAGGCCTGCAGGGCCAGATCAAATTCGTCGTGGGTGAGCGAGAGCCCTTGCGGCCGATAGAGCAAGGCCCTCTGGAATCCGGGCGGTAGCCCATGCAGGTCAAAGGCTCTCTGCAGTGAGGCCCAGGGCGCGTCGGCGTAGCCAAAACCCATCACCAGAAAGGTCTCATCATCTGCGCCCAGCCGGGCGCGCAGTCGCCTGCGCTCAGGCGCCGTCGCCTCGATCCAAGTACCTCGAATCAGACCAGGTCCTCTGGCCGAAAAGCTGGGCGCAAGCCAGACGCGCTCCGCCGCAGGACCTCGAGGGTTCTGGGCCATGCTGCCTGGCGGGTGCAGCAGACGCCGCACCTCAGCGTCAGGTGCCCGAAGCCCTTGGCAGTCGGCCGCCCAGGACTCAGTGGCAAGGTAGTCCAGCGACACTCGACGACATCGAGCCCCCAGTGAATAAGCCCGCTCGAGCTCCATTCGAAACTCCAACGGCGCCTCGTGCTGAAAGGCCTCCACCACCAGATCCGGAACCGCATTGAGGTCGAGATTGGGGGGGCGCCGGGCCAGGTGAACCCCCGGCGGCAGGATGGGCTGCATCTGGTCGATTAGGGCCTGCTGGTCGATAACCAGCCGCGTCTCACAGCCCCGTGCGGCCAGGCCCTTGGCCAGCCGCAGGCAGACGCCTGCATCGCCGTAGTGGTCCACCACACGGCAGAAAAGGATGGCCTGGTTATCCCGATTCATGGTCTGAGTGTGGCATAGCGTTTGCAACAAATCGACCTGTCGAAGTCTCGACAGAGATCGCTATGTCCACCATACATTCAGGCTCCGTTGGAACCGTTGCACAGCTGGCCCTCTACCGAAACGAGCGGCAGATGGCGAGTGCTATGGAGCGACTGTCTACAGGCCTTTCTGTCAACAGTGTGCGCGACGATGTGGTTGGGGCTTCTCAGCTCAGTCTGCTCGCACGGGAGCGCCGAGCACTAGGGCAGGCCATCGAAAATACCCACTCGGCCATCTCAATGGCGCAGGCCGTTGACCAGTCTCTTGCGAGCATCAGTGAGCAGATCGGTCGTCTACAAACCCTCGCACTTCAGGCAAAGCAGCCCCTTCTGTCGGACGCTATGCGTGAAAGCCTAAATCTCGAGTTTCAGAGCATGCGGGCCGAGGTGGCCAGGACCGTCGAATCAGCAAGCTGGGCTGGCAAGCCACTGCTCACCGGTGAGGCGGGAGAAGCCGTAGGCAATCTTCCAGTTCGAAATTTCACCAGTGCCCCACTCTTCGCCTCCACGATTCTGGACAGCAATCACACCATCGTGGTCTCAGGTGCCGATCTCCTTCAGAGCAACGTGTCAGAGCGCTTCATTGGGCCTGGACGATTTCTCACTGCGGGAACGCTCAGCCTAAGCCTTGCAGCAAACGGCAGTGTCTCTGCAACCTACACCCCTGCACGCGGAGAGGCTTTACCGGTCAGTGTGAGCGTGAACACAAGCCAGGGGCGCATTGTGATTGAGGCTGAGGACGGAAGCAATGCGCAGTTCCTAGAAGGAAGTCTCAGCTACCGGTTCCAGGATAACAACCAAGACCCCATCAACGTAACTGGGGAGGCCGTCTCCCTGAGTGTCACCATCGAGCCCTCCCTCAAGACACCCACACAGTCCGATCTTGTGCTCAACGGGCAGCCCATCGGGGGGCCTCAGGCTGCTGACGACCTCCTCTCTCCGCTTGAGAATGCGGGCGCGAGCGCTCTCTCAAGAGCAGCGGTGATTAACCGCGCATCCAAGGACACGGGGGTTCGAGCCAGTGTCAACGAGAATGTCCTTACCGGAAGGGCGATGGACACCCGAACCCAGATGAGTGGGGTCATTGAAATCAATGGCCTGAGCACCCGATCGATTGAGACGGTGGCAAACAATCCTGATGAGACCCGCCGTCGCGTACTGTTTGCCATCAATGCCATCTCAGAAGAGACCGGGGTCATCGCCGTCAGTGCCGGCAGCCCAGACCAGGGCGTGACCTTGATTGCGCGGGATGGTAGAAACATTGAGGTGAGTTTTCAGACCGAGGCCGAGTCCTTGCGCTTCGAGCAGGCGACCGGCGTTCGCTCTGGTGTTCAGGCCGCGAGTATTACGCTCGAGACGAGCAGAGAGGGCGAGATCAGTCTCGAAGAGAGCTACGCAGGCAGTCTCGAGAAGCTTGGGCTGGAGCCTGGTGTATTCAGCGGAACCAGCACCCATGTGGTGACAGCTGACCGACCAGAGGTGCTGCCGGCTCAGCCTCAGGTCACCTCGCTCAAGGTTACAGGAACGGTCCGGTATGGAGCGACTACATCGATCGACATCAACGGCATTCGCGTCACCACCTCCAGCGCCGTTCGCCGGCATCCACAGGATGTGCGTGATGACTTGATCCGAGCCATCAATCTCAAGAGCGCCACCCTCGGCGTCACTGCCGCCAAGGGGGGAACAGAGGAAGAGCTCCTCATCACGGGCGTCAAGGGCGGAGTCCCGTTCGACCTCACGGTCCCCACCCAAGGCCAGACCGCTGAACTGGTGAGCAAGACCCTAGACGCGAGCATCGCTGTAGACCCAGACCGGCTCAGTGAGACCAGCCTCGTCATTAATGGAGTGGGTATTCGAGAGTCAAGGCCCTCAGACGACGCGGTCTCCTCCACCGTGGCCAACACCAGCGATCCTGGCGCCAGTGCAATTGCAATCGCGGCAGCCATCAATGAGTCCAGCCCGGTGACCGGTGTCACAGCAAGGCCAGCGCCGGCCGAGATCCAAGGCCTTCTCACCGACACCGACTCACTGGCAACAGGGACCTATTCCCTCTGGCTGAATGGAGTGGAGGTGCCAGTCGAGTTGATTCAGTCCGAGCCAGTGGCCGATCGTCTGGCTCGAATCGCGCAGGCCATCGAGATCGACTACGGGCGCCATGGCGTGGTTGCGCGTCCTCAGAGCGAAGCCCTCACCCTTCGAACCCCAGATGGACGAAACCTCTCGGCCTGGTACGACAACACCATCACCGGCATATCGTCTGCCGCGTTTGGCCTGGACGGCGGGGATGGCGTGGCTCAGGTCACCAAGATCACCCTGCAGAGCATTCCCGTGGAAAACCCACAGGCCACTGCCGGGGGTTCGACCGCCGCCCAGTTCTACCACTATGGGCGATCCACTGAACGACTGGTGATGCCAAACACCGTGCAGAACGGCATTGAGGTGCGTAACGGCCAGATCTATAAGCTGCTGAGCAGCGAATGGGTGAGAGTGGGGTCGGTCAATTCTCAAAACCTCACCGGTGCGCCGATCAATGCAAACCTCGTGACGAGCTTTGGGGCAAGTACCAACTTTGCCGGCTACCAGGGCAGCACCACTGCAGGAGGCTGGACCGTCGTGTCAGACCCCATGATTCCAGGAGACCCCGCCCGAGGAGTCATTCAACTCCCGACCTCAAGCGGCACCACCTACACCTGGTCAGTTCCCATCGACTCTTCACTGCCCGCTGCAGGGCAGGGGGCCCCGATAGACCAGGGCTTCTCAACTCAGCTCTATGTCCCTAGCCCCAATCGGTATGGCTACGGCGACGGGGAATTTCGGCTGATCACCAGCAACGTGCCCTACGGGGACGACTTCACCGCCGAACAAGTGGTGAAGGGGCCCTACATGGTCACCTCAGGCGCAGTCCCCTTCGATCAGGGAGCCGGAAACACCGTCAGCTTTCGATGGAAGGCCGACTCGACGAGTGACACCTATGACGTCTCGGCCTACCTCGTCGATCCCGATACGGGTCACTCCATCCAGGTCCTTAACGCCTCGGGCAGCAGCAGCGGACAAGACCAGGCTTGGACAACAGCCAGCGCAACCATTGACCGCCCTGGTCGTTACCATCTCGTGATCATTGGCGGCTCGCTGGACATTAATGGGCAGGCCGGCGGCCAGACGATTGTCAGCATTGACAACCTCACTCACTCAAGCAGCGTGAGGCTCAGCACGTCTGATGTATCCACCATGAAGAGCTGGATCACCTACACCGACAGTCTTGGAATCGACATCGGCATCAATGGAGTGAACTTCCAGCGCACACCCAGTACGCCCGCGCTAACCGCTGCAGGTCTCGCCGCTGACATTCAGACCGCTATCGACAACGGGACGCTCTCTAATCTCGCCGTGGCAGTCTCTGGGGATAGCCTCACGCTCACCAGTACTCGGCCAGGTGTTCCCTTCGCGATTACTCAGGCCAGCATCGGCGGAGACGATGGTCTCTCCATCTCAACGGAGGAACTCTCCAGCAACCAACCAGACTCTGGCGCCGTGCGCGGTGTGGCAAGGCCATCGGACGCGGATATCGATGCAGTAACCCAGTATGGAGGCCTCATCCTCTCCGGCGCAGAGGGAGAGACCCGATACTCCGTCACAGTGGGGGAAGAGGGCTTTGGTGAGGCGAGTCGCTTTTACCGTCTTGGGTTCCATGTGGGCCAGTTTGGGGGCCCCACCGCCGACGCGAGGCTTTCTGCCGAAGCCTCTCGTTTTCAGTTCCAGGTCGGCACCCTCGAGCAGGACCTGATCGCTCTCGACATTCCCAATCTCGGGGGGTCTCAATCTTCGCTGGCCCAGCTCGTCAATCTCGAACAGTCCGAGATGAGCCTAAGCTCCGAGGGCCAGACGTCTCTCACCCATACGGCACTCATTCGGTCCCAGGAGGAACTCCTGCAGCGACGCGCAGAGATTGGTGGGTTCATGAATCGACTCGAGCTCCAGATTGGCCGTCTGTCTGAGCAGAGCCTTGAAATCTCCCGCCGGCAATCCGAAACAGGCGATCTGAATTACAGCACTGAGGCAACCACACTCGCGACCACGCAGATCCGTCAACAAGCCAGCACTGCGGTTCTGGCGCAGTCGAACGTGAACCTGCGCAAAGCGCTCGACCTGTTGCGCTAGCCGTTTGCACCTCGCATGGGCTGGCATACTGCCAGGCATGCGCAGTCGCCTCATCCTCGCCTCCCAGTCCCCCCGCCGCAGACAGCTGCTCGAGCAGCTCTCACCCGCCTATGGGTTTGAGCTCATCGTGCTCAAGCCCGAGGACACAGTGGCTGCGGAGGCCCTTGAGATTCCACTGCCCGGGGAGGCACCCCTGGCCTATGTACAGAGGGTTACCCTGGCCAAACTCCGGGCCGGCCTGGAGCGCGCTGAGGCCGCCGGATTCAGACACACCCCCGTGCTCGCCAGCGACACCACCGTGGCGCACTCGAATGAAATTCTGGGAAAGCCCGCAGACGCAGACGACGCCCGGCGCATGCTGCGCACGCTCTCGGGCCAGGTGCATGAGGTGCTCACGGCGGTGGCGATCGCCTCGGACGCAGAGGGCAGCCCACTGCTTCAGGTCAGCCGCTCGGAGGTGAAGTTTGCGCCCCTTACCGAGGCCTGGATCGACTGGGTCATTGCCACTGGTGAGCCCATGGACAAGGCTGGGGCCTATGCCATTCAAGGCCACGCCGGCGTGCAGATTGCGTGGGTAAGGGGCAGCCCCTCTGGCATCATGGGCCTCCCACTATTTGAGACCAACATCCTGCTCAAGCGGGCGCTTTCAGGCGCTGCAGAACACCAACCATGAACGCTCACCTCGTCACCCATGCCGAAGAAATCTTTCTTCAGGCTACCCCCTTTGAGTCCCGGGCTGCGCGACTGATTCAGGGTGTTGTGCAAGAGATTGAAGTAGAGCGCGTCGCCCAACGGGGTGCGGTGGGCAACATCGTGATGGGTCGCATCACGCGGGTACTCCCCGGTATGCAGGCCGCCTTCGTCGAGGCAGGCTTTGCACGCACAGGATTTCTACATGTGGCTGATGTCTGGCAAGCCCGTCAGCAAGATGGCCAACGACTCGATTCGCCCAAACCGGTCGAGCGTGTGCTGTACGAAGGCCAACAGCTTCTGGTTCAGGTTCTGAAGGACCCGCTGGGCAGCAAGGGCGCTCGGCTCTCTACACAGCTCTCAATTGCGGGCCGCTATCTGGTCTATCTGCCCTTCAGTCTGCGCAACGAAGAGGCCGAGCCGCGCATTGGCATCAGCCAGCGCATTGCCGACCCCGAGGCCAGAGAGGCGCTCAAAACAAGGCTCTTGGCACTCACCGCATCGGACGAGCCGGGCAGTTTTATTGCCCGGACCTCGGCCGAAGACGCCAGCGACGAGGCCTTGCAACACGATATGGCCTACCTGCGACAACGCTGGTCCGAGATTCTCGCGGCTAGCCACCAGGCAGGCCCAGGCACAGTGCTCTACAAGGAGCTCAATCTGCCGCAACGCGTGCTGCGTGACTGGGTCAGTGAGAAGACCGCACGTGTGTTGGTTGATGACCCCTACCGCGTTGATGGTCTTCGCATCTTTGCCCAGCAATACATGCCCGGCGTGCTCGATCGGCTCGAGAATTTTGAGGGCGAGCGACCCCTCTTTGAACTGCACAACATCGAACAAGAGATCGAGCAGGCACTCAAGCGCCGCGTAGACCTCAAGAGTGGGGGCTACCTGGTAATTGACCAGGCCGAGGCCATGGCCATTGTCGACGTCAACACGGGTGGGTTTGTAAGCGGCCGCAGCTTTGCCGAGACGGTGTTCAAAGTCAATCTCGAGGCGGCCCAGGCAATTGCCCGTCAGCTGCGCCTGAGAAACCTGGGCGGCATCATTCTGGTTGACTTCATTGACATGCTCGATGAAGACCATAAGGCGCAGGTGCAGGCTGAGCTCGCCCACGCACTGGAGGCTGACCGCACCAAGGTGCGCATCAGTGGCTTTACCTCACTGGGACTGGTAGAGCTCACCCGCAAGCGCACACGCGACTCTCTGGCCCAGCAAATGACGCGCAGCTGCCCATCTTGTGAAGGTCAGGGGCGCATCAAGACCGCACAGACCATCTGCTATGAAATTCTGCGCGAGATTGCGCGCATGGCGCGGCAGTTTCACCCCAAGGAATTCCGGATCATGGCCAGCCCAGACGTGGTCGAGCGCTTTCTTGAGGAGGAGGCCGGATTCCTCAATGCCTTGATGGACGAAATCGGTAAGCCCATTACGCTCTCGGTCGATGGCGACTTCGGCCCAGGCAGTTACGACATTGCTCTGCTATGACCAAAGAAGATTCCATTTTCTGGTTTTCCTCGCTCACAGCGGGCTACAGTGACTCCGAAGATCGCCTCTGGCTTCGTCTCACCCACAGCGAACGGGAAGCGACGGTCTGGATGACGCGCAGGCTGAGCCAAGGGCTCATTCAGCAAGCCTACAAACTGCTGAGTAGCCGTGAGGCCGAGAACGCGCCGCCATCCCATGCGGAGATCGTCGCCCCTTTTGTTCAAAAAGGCGGAGACGCATCGCCCAAGCAAAGAAATGCGGAGACGCCTGTGGTTGGTCAGGGCCTTGTGAGCACCATCAACTGTAGCCTCACACCCAAAGGCATGAACTGGGTCTTTCATGTGCCCACCGCCAAGGCAGGTCTGGCCTGCTCCGACACAGAGGCTCACTGCCTTCTCGAGCTCCTGTTTCAGCGGCAGAAAGCGGCCGGCTGGGCTATTCCTTCACCCTGGTGAACCTGCGAGTGGAAGCCCGTTCTTCGGCGCATGCGCTGGAATGCGCAGCTGCTGGGCACCATGCTCCAAGACCACCTCACCCCCTTCGAGTGCGCTAAACCGCCAGCCATCGGGGGTGGTCTGACCCATCACCAGCTGACGCACGGGGCCGTTGCGAATGCTCAAACTCACCACGCCTCCCTTGGGGCCTGCCATGAGGCCCACGAGCCGCACATCGGCAACCGTGAGCGCAGACTCCTGGCCCTGCCGAGCTCCAATCGCGCGCTCCAGTGCAGACAGGGGCGCCGGGCCCGCAGGGGCTTGTGGGGCGAGCACCTCGGCGGGCGGCGGAGCCGATGTCGCAAGCCAGATCCCGTAACCCAGCCGAGCGAGCAGCATGCCCACCAAGAGCCACACCAGCATGGCCAAAAGGCGCCAATACCAGGGGGCTGAAGTCAACGCGGTTTGCATCATGTTCGGAGCCTATCGAAGCAGGGTGTTCATTTCAATGAGCGGCATCATGACCGCCAGCACGATGAGCAAGACGATCAGGCCCATGCCCAGAATGAGCGCAGGCTCAAGTATGGTGGTGAGCAGGCTTGTCTTCTGGCGCAGGTCCGCCGAGAGCTGATCGGCTGCAAGCTCAAGCATTTTGGGCAGCTCACCACTGCGCTCGCCCGTGCTGATGAGCTGCGTGAGCAACGCGGGAAAGCCACCTTGCTGGCTGAGCGCACGGCCCAGCTCCGCTCCCTCTCGTACATCACTGGCTGCCTGGGTCAAGCGCGCGCGCAGATCTCGGTTGCGCACCACGCGGCTCGCAGTGCCCAGGGCCTTCAGAAGCGACACCCCGCCCGAGAGCGAGAGCGCCAGGGTGCTGGCCAGACGACTCGACTCATGGGCACGCAGCATAGGCCCCAACAGCGGCAGGGTCAGCAGGAGTCTGTCTGAAGCAAGGCGCAGCGCGGCTGAACGGCTCACCGCAAATGAGGCGGCCACGCCCGCCAGCAAGAGGCCCAGAAGCAGCCCACTGCCATAGGCCTGAAGAAACCCGCTCACCGCCATGAGGGCACGCGTGAGAAACGGCAGCGTCTGGTTCTGAGCCGCCAGCACGGTGACGATCTGCGGCACCACATAGGTCATGAGTGCGAAGACCACCAAGAGCGCTACCAAGGTGACAATGAAGGGGTAGGCCATGGCCGAGACGAGCCCCTGGCGCAGCCGATTGGCATTGGCCATGGAGTCGGCCATGCGCTCGAGTACGATGGAGAGGCTACCCGAGCCCTCTCCCACCGCCACCAGGCCGCGAAAGCTCTCAGAGAAGTCACGCTCGTAGCCCGCCATTGCACGGCTGAGCGAGGCGCCCTCGCGCAGTCGATCGCGTAGGCCGGTCATCATTTCGGCGGCCTTCGGTTTGGCCTGTGCCGCCAGTGTGCCCAAGGCGCGCTCCAGTGGAATGCCTGCCTGCAGCAGTGCCGCGAGCTGCCGCACCATGAATTCAAGCTCACGGTCCGAGAGACGCCGGCCCTCAGGCCGACGGGGCAGTTTCATTCAAGGTCTCCAAGCTCGGTCACCCTTGCGACCTCTGCCGCGGTGGTCAACCCTAGGCTCACCAGGCGTTCGCCATCCTCACGCAGGCTGCGAAAGCCCTGTGAGGCGGCAAGCCTGCGAATCTCGGAGGCGTCTTGACGGTCCTTCACCGCGGTTCGCAGCGCATCGTCCATGACCAGCATCTCGAAAATACCCAATCGACCCCTAAAGCCCGTGGCATCGCAGGTGGCGCAGCCCGCACCCGCGCAGGCCTTGCAGGTCTGCCGCACCAGGCGCTGGGCCATGACCCCAACCAGACTCGAGGAGAGCAGGAAGGACTCCACGCCCATGTCGAGCAGTCGGGTAACGGCCGAGGGGGCGTCATTGGTATGCAGGGTGGCCAGCACCAGGTGCCCCGTGAGTGAGGCCTGAATGGCGATCTGCGCAGTCTCCAGGTCACGAATCTCGCCAATCATGATGACGTCTGGGTCCTGACGCAGAATCGATCGAAGGGACTGCGCAAACGAGAGGCCAATCTTGGGA
>Ga0079300_10001271_pt1 | contig 9987 bp, 7 predicted proteins | sample Wag4_2014_7_11_FD_74799 | JGI IMG/M metagenome (GOLD analysis project Ga0079300, IMG submission 74799) | Fresh water microbial communities from Ohio, USA - Utica-2 Time Series HT 2014_7_11 | ecosystem: Environmental > Aquatic > Freshwater > Water tank | place: USA: Ohio | collected 2014-07-11
CAACATGGGAGAGGTGGTTTTGCAACAGTTTCCGCACTGCAAGCAATCAATTTTTTTGAAGGCCTGGTTGTGGAGTTTTTCAAATTGCTCATCGAGGTCGCGCGGTGGTTTTTGCTTTAGTTTTTTGAGGGTGGCGCGCATGGCTTTCCCTTGTTGAAACACTTTTTTTCTCAATTCCAACACCGCAGGAATTTCCATGGGTTTAACGATGGCGGACTTGGGGTGTTTAAACGGGTTGGTCATGGAGTTTGGTATTAAACATCGTATCGATTCAGCAATTTGAGCATGACTTCCATGTCTTTTGCGTAGGGTGCTTCAAAGGATAGGGGTGAACCGTCCAAGTCATTCAAGCTGAGATTTCTGGCATGCAATGCGAAACGCGGTATCAGCGGGGAATCGGTGCCGTGCAATTTCCGCTTTACCCATGACAGCATGGGGATGTCGCTTCCGTAAAGGGTGTCTGCAGCGATACAAGCATTTTGTGATTGCAGGTGTACACGGATTTGGTGTAATCGGCCGGTTTTGGGTTCGCATTCCATGAGGGTGAAATGACGAAATACCTGCAGCGATTTAAACCGGGTTTGGGCCGGCTTTCCGTTTTTGCGGTCGATTTTGATTTTTCCAACTTGTTCGGCCAAGATGGGCAAGTCGATCCACAAATCTTGAAAGTGCAACTGTCCGTTCACCACCGCATGGTAAATTTTGGTCACTTTGCGATGTTCAAATTGCATGGAGAAGTGTCTGTACGCTTCTGGGTTTTTGGCAATCAACAATACGCCGGAGGTTTCTCGGTCGATGCGATGACAAAGTATTGCGTCTGGCCATTGGTTTTTGGCCCATTCTTGCACAGAGATGGCTGTGAATTTTCCGCGTTCGGGCAGTGAGGGGACGTAAGGGGGTTTGTTGATCGCCACCCAATTGTCGGTTTCTTGGATGATTTGAATTTTTCCAATGTGGGGCCCGCGCTTGCGCGGGTCCTCTATGGGTTCATCATCATCGATGATTTCAATGTCGTCTAAATTGATCATGCTCAGTGTCTACAATAAAACTGAATTAGTTTGATTTTAGGCTGAGGCGGATGCGCGACATTACATTTTTGGTTTGTTGGGGGAAATCGCCCTCCATCATCCAATTGTAATAGCCGGGTTCGTTGAGTAAAACATCCTTTACGGTTCGACCCTTGTGTTTGCCAAAGTTGAAAATAACATCGCCTTTATCGTTGAAAACAAGTCGTCCTGCCAAATCCGCCAACAAATCCTGTCCGGTTAGTTTGTGCAATCCATCAATGTCCTCTGGCAAATCGGTGTATTTCTGCATTTGGGCACGGATTATCTCCCAGGTAGCCACGGTATCTGCTTCGGCGCTGTGGGCGTTTTCAAGGTCTCTGCTACAGTAAAACTTGTACGCGGCACTCAATGTGCGGGGTTCTTTCATGTGGTAAATGCGCTGTGCGTCAATGAATTTGCAGCTGCGGACATCAAATTCAATGCCGGCACGGAAGAATTCTTCTACCAACATTGGGAAATCGAATTTGTTGGAGTTGAATCCGCCAAAATCACAATCTTGCAGATAGGTATACAACTCTTTGGCCATCTCTTTGAATGAGGGTTTGTCGGCCACATCTGCATTAGAAATGCCGTGTACTGCCGTTGCCCCTGCTGGAATAGGGATACCTGGATTGATGCGATAAGTGCGAATTTCTTCTCGCATATCAGGGAATACCTTCAGCAAACAAATCTCAACGATGCGGTCATGGGTGACGCTCACACCGGTGGTTTCCAAATCAAATACGACCAAAGGCCTGCGCAAATTCAACATAGCATTCAAAATTCGGTGCGATGGGGTGGCTTTCCAAATTTGCCCTTCCAATTAAACGGATAAATATCAACATCGGGTATCTTTGTAGTATGCGATTCGACATTATTTCCGCGGTTCCAGGTTTGTTAGAGGGTTTGTTGGGGTATAGTATTCCAAAGCGGGGGTGCGACAAAGGCTTGGCGGAAATTCACCTGCACAATTTGCATGATTACGGATTGGGCAAGTACAAGCAGATTGATGATACGCCATTTGGCGGCGGGGCAGGGATGGTGCTGATGCCGGAGCCGTTGAGCATCGTTATCGAAAAGTTGAAATCGGAAAGAAAGTATGACCACATCATCTATCTCACTCCCGATGGCTTGCCGCTAAAGCAAGGATTGGCGAATCAGTTGAGTTTGGGAGAGAATTTGATGTTGATTTGTGGACACTATAAAGGCATTGATCACCGGGTGCGCGATTTGTATGTGACTTTGGAAATTTCACTGGGCGATTTTGTGCTCAGTGGGGGAGAAATTGCAGCAGCAGCAGTGGTAGATTCTGTAATTCGGTTGTTGCCCGGCGTGTTGGGCGATGAAGAAAGCGCGCTGAGCGATTCTTTTCAGGACGATCTGTTGGCGCCGCCATTGTATACCCGTCCGGAAGTATTCCAAGGTCTTCGCGTTCCTGATGTGCTTACCACAGGGAATCATCCCAAAATTGCGCAATGGAAACATGAGCAAGCCTTAGAGCGTACGATGCGGTTGCGTCCAGATTTGCTGGGCGATGAAGAAGCTTAATTCAAGTTTAATTCGAACAAGTCGGTGCCGGGCTTGTTCAGGTCGACCAACCCTTGGGGGAGCGACATATAAATGTGCTGATTTTTTTCGTCGATCCGCGTAATCCATGCTTCCACCAATGGGATGAGCACAGGGTTATTTTCATCGGTTCCAATAACGGTAAACATCATACCCTGGGGCAGCGTTTCTACTTGGGAGATGCTTCCTTGGAAACCGGATGTTTCGTCGGTGATTTTGAATCCAACGAGGGCGTTGTCTTTGGGGATGACCGACATTTTTTTGCTGCTTGGGATGCCAAAGGATAGTCCGATAAGGGCTTTGGCTTTTTCTTCGGTGTCGATGCCTTTGAGTTTGATAAGCTCTTGGGACTTATTGACATCTGTAATACAAAAGGGAACCCCTTTTCCGTCAATGATGACAAATAGGTAGTTCCCTTTGGAAATGACTTTGTTTGATGTGGCGAAGCACTCGATGGATAATCGCCCGTCGAATCCATGTTTGGCGTGTATTTTCCCTACCAAGGTGAGCGGTGGAGGTAGTACACTCATGGTCGGTGATTATTCAGCAGCAGGAGCTTCGTCAGCAGCAGGAGCTTCTTCGGTAGCAGCATCTTCTGCAGCAACTTCTTCGGTAGCGCCTTCTTCAGCAGCTACTTCTTCAGTTTCTTCTACAGGATTTGCAGCTGCTTCAGCTTCAGCAATTTTCGCTGCGATTTTGGCTTCAGTAGCGGCACGACGTTTAGCTTCTTGAGCCAAACCTTCTGCTTTTACTTTCTGAGCTGCAGAGGCCAAGTTTGATTTCTTAGCGTCTACACGAGCTGCTTTTTCTTCCAACCAAGTGGCGAAGCGCTTGTCAGCCTCTTCTTGGGTGATTGCACCTTTGTTAACACCTACCTGCAAGTGTTTCTTCATAGAAGCACCTTTGTAGCTTAAAATAGCCGCTGCAGTGTCTGTTGGTTGAGCGCCATCGATCAGCCACTGGGCTGCGCGATCTACGTTCAATACGATTGTAGCTGGATTGGTGATAGGGTTGTAGCTACCGAGTTTCTCGATAAATTTACCATCCCTTGGTGAACGCGAATCCGCTACCACAATGTGAAAGAAAGCCCGTTTCTTTCTGCCGTGTCTTTGCAATCTAATTTTGGTTGCCATGTCTTTATTGTGTGTTTTTTTATAATCCGTCTGTTAAAACGGGGGTGCAAATATACTGAAAAAGTAAATAATAACCAATGGGTTAATAATTGCTGATACGATTAGTGCGACATTGCAATTACATTTGACATTTGAAGATTAATTGTCCAAGGAAAATGAGTCGTCGTTGTTGCTTATGGATTTTTAGAATTGTGATATTTGGCGTGGTCAATTTCGCAACTTCACAAGTGCCGTTTGTTAAGCACGATATTTTTCAATCACACTATTTTATTGAAAACAAAGGCCAATTGAAAGGCGTATATCCTTCAGTTTCATCAGTGAAATTTACTTTGGAAGAAGGGCTGGCGGATTACTTGGTCTGTGCAAATGGTATTGCCTTTGTAAGCCAAAATCCCAAAATTAAAGAGACGAAAAACAAACAGATTGTCTCGAGTTTGCAAGGTGAAGATATTGAAAATGATGAGAGAGACTATGTTATAGATACAACAGTATTGTTTCAAGAGTTTTTAGGATACAACCCTGAATTTGAAGTGCAAACGGAAATGAAGTCCGATCACTATTTTTCTTATTCAGATCGCAATGAGCGATCATACGGATACAAGAGGATAATATTTAAAAATTACTATAATAAGATTGACTTGGTTTTCAGTTTGGGAGATAAGGGGAAGGGCCTGAAGTACGGTTTTGTCATTCATCCAGGAGGAAACCCCCGCGAAATCCATTGGAAATATAAAGGGGCAGATGTTCAAGTAGATGCTTTAACACAACAAAAGCTTCAAATAAAATCCTCTAATATTTCGGTTTCTGAAACTGGACTTCAATTGATTGGGTTGCAAGGTCAGTTTTTTGGAGCGAAGTATCTTTTAAATAACAGTATTGTAGGTTTTGACTTTCATGATTCCATTACCCAAAGTGAAAAGTTGGATTTATTGGGAAACGGTTTTGAAATAGACCCTTTTGTATCCATTCAAGCAAATGCCTTTTACTTTCCTCAGTTAATCAATGAACATATCGTGAATTCTGATTACGATGCGTTTGGGAATGTGTATTTCTACGGCGGGGCTTTGGGGTTCCGTCACAAAGTTTGCAAATACGCCCCTGATGGAACACTCTTATGGACGGTCATTGGTACGCCGCCGGGTGTGTACATGCGTTTTAATTCTGGAGCATATGGCACCATTCGTGTTGATCGCTGTAATGGAAAAATCTATTGTATGGCGGGTTCGGGTCCTCCGGCCTTTTGGCGAATTTCCGCTGATGGGGAAAATGATCATTATTGGTCTAAGCCCATTGAACCAGAGCCCAGCAAGGAGTATTTCGATATCAATTTTGTTACGAAATTGAAAAGTGTAGCATTTTATTGTGGGGGACACAAGAAAAATACAGCAGTTTACAATGTTGTTGATTCATGGCCGGTTGCAAGGGAGGTGTGCGTGACGAAAGACTCAACGGTGGGTTTTGGCCATGAAATTCTCTCCGATGGAAGGGATTATGTGAATTCTACGATCGATGATTTTGGGAATAGTTTTGCTCTCCTAACTCAAGGTTTTGGTCCTACTAACGGCAAAAATGATTATTCCAATAAATTGGTTAGAATTGACGAGGATTTTACGAAGACCTTTTGGGAAAAAAAGTGGGGATTTACATCGTTTTGGGAATATTCAAATTCTGTAGTGGTTTCAAATAGGGGAGTTAAAACGCCCTATAGTGATTGGTATGCCAACAATCGATTCAATGCGCTGGCCGTATATGATCATTTTGTTTACGTATTTGATGGGAAACATTTTGCTGCGTTTGATAAAAAAGACGGTAGTCGTTTGGCTGTAGATTCCATTTCACATTTGCCGGTTGTTCGCAATAGCGGTATCGCAGTGGATTCGTGTAATAACCTGTATTTAGGAGCAGACAGCGGTAGGGTTTATGTGTATCGATTTGATGGTGCAAAGTTTAATCATATCAATGTGATTCAAGTGATTTCGGATTCTACGCGAAATTCTAGGGTTTATGATGTGGTTTATAACTACGACGCTCATATGATCTATGTATCTGGCGATAGTTTTGCTGCGGCCGTAAATTGTGGAACGCCCTGTGGAAATAAAATACGTCTGGAGACAAGTAACTACAGAAGTTGCGGCGATCCATTATGGGCGAAAATTATAAATCCCGATAGCAGTCTTACCTACACTTTTGAATGGCGTAAACCTTTGAAAAATGAGTTGGTTCGGTCAGTGACGGGGAAGTATAAATTTAGCGATTCTTTGGTGAGCCTAACTCCGAATACAACGTATAAACTGTATGTTTTTGTTTCTCCATTTTGTACAGGCACCTTCAAAACAAAAAATTTTGAAGTTCGAAGTTCCTTTGATAGTACAATGGATGTGAAAATTTGTGAGGGTGACACCCTGTTTCACAATGGCAAAGCGGCTTTTCAAACCGGGAAATACATCGATTCGTTGAAGACTTATTTTGGATGTGATTCAATTGCAACATACAAATTAACGGTGCTGAAACGCAGCGTTGTAGACACTTTAATGTCCATTTGCTTAGGAGATAGCGCTGTTTTGTGGGGGAAGGTTTACAGGCAAGCTGGCCTTTTTAGAGATACATTTGTCAATCATTTGGGCTGTGATTCGATCCAAACCCTGCGTCTTAAAGTTTATTTTGATAGCGTATCCCAAGTCCAAAAGCGCTGCCTTGGCGATACGGTTTGGGTTGGGAAAAAGGGATATACAAAAACGGGCATATATACTGATACATTGCGAAGTAGTAAAAATTGTGATTCTGTTATCGTGACGAATTTGACGGTGAATATGCCAGTAACCACTTTGAGCCAGTTGGATTTTTGCAACGTAGATTCACTGTCATATAGAGGTAAGAACTATGCCATCCCTTTCAAATTGCGCGATTCTTTGTATACGTGGCAAGGGTGTGATTCTTTGTTTTTATTGGAGGTGAATGGACATTGGGTCAATGCGGACTTTACCATTGATTCTTCGGATTTTCCGGAATATCGTTTTTTGGAAAACTCCACCGGAGCGAACTTGTTTCAATGGGATTTTGGCGATCTCTCCAAGTCAAATACGGCTACTCCGTTTCATACGTTTGTAAAATCTTATCAGGGAATGGTTTACAAGGTTTGTTTGGTTGTAGAGGATGCCTTTGGTTGTCAGGATACAGTTTGTAAAAACGTTTGGGTTCGTCCCATGAAGGACATTTTTATTCCTGAAGGGATTTCTCCAAATGGCGATGGTATCAATGATTCCTTAGATTTGACAGGTTTGTGGGCGTTTCCTGATGCGGAGTGGACCATTTTTAATCGATGGGGGCAGGTGGTGTTTTTTGCGAATGCTCAAAATCCTGTTTCATGGACTGGCAAATGCAATTCCAGCGGATGCAACGGAAGACTGCTACCTGAAGGCGTTTATTTTATCGTATTCGATTACCGCGATGGGTTGCACAAACGGGTGAACGCCAATATTTACTTAAAGCAGTAGTGTGTGTATTTGATTGACTTTAATTAGCGCAATATTTTCTCCATTGCACGTCCCTTGGCTAATTCATCCACGAGTTTGTCGAGGTAACGCACTTCCCGCGTCAACTTGGTTTGTATTTCCTCGATGCGATACCCGCAAATCATGCCCGTAATTTTATTTGCATTTGGGTGCAATTGCGCATTTGCAAACATGTCCTTGAACGTGAGTTTCTCTTCGATGATTTGCTTGATGGCCATCTCATTGTAGCCCGTCAACCAGGTGATGACGGTGAGTAGCTCCGATTCGGTCCGACCTTTTCTTACCACTTTATTGACATAATGCGGGTATACGCTGGCAAAGGTCATTACCGCAAATTTTAAATCATGTTCCGGAGTGGTTGTCATCTTGGAAATATTACAAAATCCGCATCTTCGCAAATTTCAAGACCAAGGTTTTTTGTCCCATCTGCTCAAAATTTACGATTGCCTTGGCATTGGCCGCATCGCCTTCGATACTCGCCACAACCCCAATTCCAAATCGCTGGTGTTGTACTTTGTCGCCCACTTTCAATCCGCTGATATCGCCCTCAACGAAATTGGGATCTACGGGTGGCACTGGGGGAGAGGGGGGCTTGCTCGCGCTGAACAGCTTGGCGGTTTTTGTGGGTTTGTCTTCCACGCGCTTGCTCGCATACTGTCCGCCGATATAACCGCTGCCCGAGAAATCTGGCCCATTCCCAGTGAATGGCGATGCCGATTTCATCGACGCGGTACTCATATCCAGGTACTGCGAATCAATTTCTTGGATGAAACGACTGGGTTCGCAGGGCACCAAGCTACCATATTTAAACCTGGAGGTGGCAAATGTCATGTAGCATTTTGTCTCAGCCCTTGTAATGGCTACATAAAATAGTCTGCGCTCCTCTTCTAAGTCGGCCCGAGAATGCAGGGATAATTGGCTAGGGAATAGGTTTTCTTCAATACCAACAATAAACACCACAGGATACTCCAATCCTTTGCTGGCGTGTATGGTCATCAAAGAAACACAATCGCGGTCAGGGTCTTTATCCTTTTGGTCATCGGTGTATAGCGCTACATCCTCTAGGAAGTTTGCCAAGGTTTTCTCTTTTTCACTTTCGTCGTCCTCCACAAATTCTTGGATACCATTGAGTAGTTCTGTCAAGTTTTCATACCTAGAAACCCCTTCCACAGATTTGTCATCGTACAGGAGTTTCAGTAATCCACTTTGCTTGGCTACATGCATCGCCAAATCATAAGCATTGTTTCCATCCAGCATGGCTTGGAAACTCTTGATCATCATCGCAAAATTCTCCACCTTGCCGGCACTCACACCTAACTCGGGAATGCTGCTTGCCGAAGCTACGACATCCCACAGCGGAACCCCCAATTCAGATGATTTTACAATGATTCTATTGATGGTGGTGTCGCCGATACCTCGTCCGGGATAGTTGATAACCCGTTTCAGGGCTTCCTCATCGGATGGGTTGATCACCAAGCGCAGATAGCTAATAAGGTCTTTGACTTCTTTGCGTTGGTAAAAACTCATACCACCGTATATGCGATAGTCGATCCCTTGTCTGCGCAATGCTTCTTCAAAGGCCCGGCTTTGGCTATTGGTGCGATACAAAATGGCAAATGCTTTGTTGGGGAGGTGCAACTGCATTTTGTCGTCGAAGATGGCATCTGCTACCCGGCGAGCTTCCTCGCCTTCGGTGGCATTCCGTACGACTTTGATTTTCTCTCCGATGTCGTTGGCTGTCCACACATTTTTTTCCAACTGTTTTTGGTTGTTTTTGATGACAGAACTTGCGGCATTCACGATGTTCTGCGTGGAGCGATAGTTTTGCTCAAGTTTGAACGTTTTTACATCGGGGTAATCGCGTTCGTAATTCAAAATGTTTTGGATGTTGGCCCCGCGGAAAGCATAAATACTCTGGGCATCATCGCCCACCACGCAAATGTTCTGATGAACCGCGGCCAATTTCCGCGTAATCATGTACTGCACGTGGTTGGTATCTTGGTACTCGTCCACCATGATGTATTTGAACTTGTGTTGCCACTTGTTGCAAACATCTACGTGGTTGTTCAATAGTTTGTAAGTATTGAGTAGGATGTCGTCGAAATCCATCGCCCCGGCCTTGAAGCATCGGGTAGTATAGGCGGTGAAGATCTCAGAAAACTTGGCGCGATTGGCGGCCTTGTCTTGGTTCATCAACTCCTCCTTGTCTACGTAGTGTTTGGCTTCGATCAAATTGTTTTTTGCCATGCTGATTCTGCCCAACACCATTGATGGCTTATACATTTTGTCGTCAAGATTCATCTCTTTGATGATTCCTTTGAGCAAGTTTTTACTGTCTTCGCTGTCGTAAATGGTGAAATTCGAGGGGTAGCCCAAACGATCCGCTTCTTGTCTCAAAATGCGTGCGAATACCGAGTGGAAAGTACCCATCCAAAGGTTGCGTGCTTGCGGTCCGGCCACTTGCTCGATCCTGTGACGCATCTCCTTGGCAGCTTTGTTGGTGAACGTCAACGCCAAGATATTGAATGGCTCAGCGCCTTTGTGGAGCAGGTAGGCCATCCTGAAAGTAAGTACCCGTGTTTTGCCTGATCCCGCACCCGCAATGATCATTACAGGCCCATCGGTCTGCATCGCGGCCTCCTTTTGGGCAGGGTTGAGTTTGTCCAAATATGGAGGTAATTCGTTGGATTGAGATTGATCGGGCCAATGCATGAACCACAAAAATACCAC